>OHHT01000873.1_pt1 | contig 9765 bp, 8 predicted proteins | sample 1568061 | NCBI WGS metagenome assembly OHHT01 (sample SAMEA3879550, study PRJEB24766) | human gut metagenome | biome: human-associated habitat; feature: feces | place: USA | collected 1985/1987 | reverse complement strand
CTTTAATTACTAAATAGCCCCATCTTCATCCATTGAAACCCACTTTTTACTCCGAATACAGCCGACATTCCATAAAAAAACGGATATGGACAGGAATTTCAACAACTTCTTATTGGATATATAAAAAGAATACACTATTTTTACGGAAAAACAAACCAGGGGAATGAAAATAGTATATGTATACGACTCCATAGCCCGTATAGGAGGCATGGAACGGATTTTAACGGATAAGATGAATTACTTGGCCGAAATTTATGGGCACGAGGTCTATCTTATCACTTCTTCCCAAGGCAATCATCCTTTTTCTTTCCCGTTATCCCACAAAGTGGAACATATCGATCTGGATACAAAGTTTCATTTGCAATACCAGCATCCGCTTCTGGAACAATTGAGAGTGGGATGGACTTTGAACCATAAATTCGAACAAAAATTTAAAAAAGAGATTAGGCTCATCAATCCCGATATCATATCAGGAAATACCAGTTTCAAAGCGGATTTGATCTGTAAATTAGACTGCAAGGCAAAGAAAATCATAGAATCGCATTGCGCCAAAATATACACCCGGATACCTGCAAACCGCAAAAAGAGTTTTTTTAAAGATATAAAAGACAGATACGTCAGCTACCAATGTTTCCGTGATGTAAAACGATACAGCGATGCTATAGTCACACTGACACAAGGAGATGCCGCCATGTGGGGACAACATCCGAATATACATATCATTCCGAACACCACCTCTATTGATATACAAACAATCAGCTCCTGTGAGGCTCCCCGTGTAATAGCGGCAGGCAGACTGACCTGGCAAAAAGGATTCGACAGACTGGTTGACGCATGGAATATCGTGCAGAAACGCCACCCCGACTGGATACTGGATATATTTGGTGAAGGATTTTACAAGGATAGCTTAACCCGGCAGATTAAAGACAGAAAGCTGGAACACTCCATCACAATTCATCCTTTTACACAAAACATAACGCAAGAATACCTGAACAGTTCCATTCTGGCCCTAAGCTCCAATTACGAAGGTTTTGGACTGGTCTTGATCGAAGCCATGAGTCTGGGTGTTCCTTGTGTTTCTTTCGACTGTCCTTTCGGTCCATCGGAAATCATCAGAAACCAGGAAGACGGACTCCTCGTCAAAAACGGAGATATACAAGGATTTGCCAACGCTCTTTGCCACTTGATAGAACATGAAGCAGAAAGAAAAGCTTTTGGCAAAAGAGCTAAACAAAATATAACACGCTACTCACTCCGAAACATCATGCCGCAATGGGAAATGTTGTTTCATAAACTGACTGAAAAATGACCATCGTTTATCTATACACAGCACTATGCACCGTGGGAGGCGCAGACCGGAGCATCATCCAAAAAGCGAACTATCTGGCTGACGAAATGCATCAGATGTATTTATTATCACAGATTCACAAAAAGAACGCCCGCCCGTTTTCCCGATATCTCCCAGAATCAGGCACATTGACATAGGAATTGATTTTGACAGACAATATCATCACAACCTGTTAGTAAGAGGATATTATTATTTTACCCTGATGCACCTGTACAGAAAGAAGCTGGAGTATTGGCTGAAAACCTTGAAGCCGGATATCGTCATCAGCACATTGGGCCGAGAATTGGATTTTCTGACACAACTGGATGATGGAAGCGTAAAAATAGGAGAATCCCATATAGCCAAACCATACACTCGTAACCTGCATCTGATGGAACAACGGGGATTCCCATACAAGCAAATCGCACGGCATTGGAGAAAGAAACAGGAGGAGGCTGTAAAAAAACTGGATGCGCTGGTTGTTCTGACACAACATGATGCGGATAATTGGAAAGAAGTGAAGAAGGCTTGTGTCATACCGAACTTCTTACCTTTCTCACCCGAAAAAGGGAGTTCTTGCCTGGAGAAAAGAATCATCAGCATAGGAAGATACAGCGAACAGAAGGGGTATGACCGCCTGATTGAAGCCTGGATCAAAGTCAATCGGAAGCATCCCGACTGGCATATCCGCATTTACGGAGAAGGACAGGATAGGAACAGCCTGCAAGAGCTTATTGAAAAGCATCATATAGAAAACAGTTTTTCACTATGCCCTCCGACAAAAAGCATTCAAGAAAAATATCTGGAAAGTTCCATATACGTCATGAGTTCACGATTTGAAGGATTACCGATGGCACTTCTGGAAGCGATGGCATGTGGTGTTCCCTGCATTTCATTCGACTGCCCGTACGGACCTGCCGAGATTATCACTCCGGAAGAAGACGGAATACTGGTGAAGAACGGAAACACGGACGAACTGGCTGACGCGATATGCCGGCTGATAGAGGATACGGACAAACGCATACGGATGGGAAAGCAGGCCCAAAAGAATATCCAACGTTATTCACGCGAAGAAGTGATGAAACTGTGGGATGAACTATTCAACACCTTAACAACTGCCCGACCATGAATATCATCTACCTCCTTTTCCACGGACTATCCCCTTACAGCGGCATCAGTAAAAAGATCTTGCATCAGGTTAAAGGCTTTGAAGCATGTGGACACCGGGTAAGTTTATGCACATACAGCATAGCGGACAACGGCCACCGGGTAAGGATGATAAACAATGAAATAATAGAAGACTACGGAACAGGCAAACCGGCTGCGGCGAAAAGAAGAGTTTCCTACCAATGCATATACCGCTATGCTATAACACATCAAGTGGAATTAATCTATGTACGCTCTTTCCATAATGCAAATCCGTTCACCATCCGGCTGTTCAGCAAACTGAGGAAAGCCGGAATTAAAATAGCGATGGAAATACCTACCTATCCTTACGACAGCGAATACGCCGGTTTCCCACTGGTCACACGCCTGGGGATACAAGTGGATAAAGTATTCCGAAAGACATTGGCAAAACACGTGAACGCCATCGTCACTTTCTCAGACTATCACTGTATATTCGGCCAACGTACCATTCAGATATCCAATGGAGTTGACTTTGATTCCATTCCGCTGAAAAAGACGGTTTCTAAAAATACCTCCGTCATTCATCTACTAGGAGTGGCCGAAGTACATTATTGGCACGGTTACGACCGCCTGATAGAGGGTTTGGGTAAATATTACCAAAACCCGGCAAACACAACCGTATTTTTCCACATCGCAGGAGGTATATGGAAATCCGAAATGCATGATTCACAACACGCTCCCGGATTTTATGAACTTATCAACAAATATCATATAGAAAAATATGTCATCTTCCACGGACAAAAAATGAACGAGGAACTAGACGAATTATTCAACGAAGCAGACTTTGCCATCGGCAGTCTGGCACGCCACCGCAGCGGCATCGACAAAATCAAAACATTAAAAAACAGAGAATATGCAGCACGGGGAATACCTTTTGCATATTCAGAAACAGATGGAGACTTTGACAAGATGCCTTATATACTGAAAGTTCCGGCCGACGAAAGTCCCATAGATATCCACCGGCTTATCCGGTTCTATATGGAACTGGATCTGTCTCCTCGTAAAATAAGGGATTCCATTAAAAACCTGTCATGGAAAGAACAGATGATGAAAGTAATAAACAACCTGTAATACTCCCGCCTATGATCCGAATCGCCTATTGTACCCCCTCTCTCCATATCCCCGGAGGAGTGGAAAGGGTACTGACCACCAAAGCCAATTATCTGGCAGAGAATGGTAATTATGACATATATATTTTGCTGACTGACGGAAAAGGCAAGCCTCCCTGCTATACTTTATCGCCTAAAGTAAAAATCATCCAACTGGATATAGATTTTGAAGAATTATGGGAACTCCCTTTGGAAAAAAGTGCCGGTTTATCTGAAAAAACAAAGAATATACCGACGCAAGCTCTCTGCCGCCTTGTCTCACCTCAAACCGGACATCACAGTTTCTTTGTTACGACGGGAAATAAACTTTATCACTTCCCTCAAAGATGGAAGCAAAAAGATAGGGGAGCTACATGTAAACCGGAAAAACTATCGTAACTTTGAAAAGAACGAAAGCAACTTCATCAAGGAACTTTTTGCCAAATTATGGATGAAAAGTCTGGTGAGGCATTTAAAAAAGCTGGACAAGTTCGTTGTACTGAGTGAGGAAGACAGAGCCAACTGGCCCGAACTGCAAAATGTAAAAGTTATCAGCAACCCTCTACCCTTTCAATCCGGAACATTCAGCGACTTGAACAATAAACGGATAACCGCAGCCGGAAGATATACTTATCAAAAAGGATTCGATTTGTTACTGGAAGCATGGAGCAAAGTCTGTAACCGGCATCCGGACTGGGAATTACATATATATGGCAAAGGAGACAAGACTACATATCAAGTACTGGCCGGAAAATGGAAATTAAAGAACCTTTTTCTTGAAAATGCAACCCCGGATATGCTCTGTAAATACCATGAAAGTTCTATTTTTGTATCAAGTTCCAGATTTGAGGGATTCGGAATGGTCATAGCGGAAGCAATGGCGTGCGGAGTACCTGCCGTGTCATTCGCCTGTCCGTGCGGACCTAAAGACATCATCCGGGACGGGGAAGACGGACTATTGGTCGAAAATGGAAAAACAGAAGAACTGGCCGAAAAAATAAATTATCTGATTGAGAACGAACAAATAAGAAAAGAAATGGGGAAAAAAGCCCGCATCAATGTACAACGTTTTGCTGAAGATGTAATAATGCAACAATGGATTCAGCTATTCAACAACTTATTAAACGGAACAAAACAATGAAAACAGATTCCCCCTACGACAGAGGAGACATCCATATAAATAAAAACGACAAAGTGCTGGAGATAGGTCCGGGCCATAATCCGACATATCGCTCCAACGTGATAGCCGAAAAATTTATTGACACCAATTACCACCGCTGCGGTGACGTGAAAATATACCCGCATCAGACCTTTGTACATGCCGATGGAGAAAAACTGCCCTTCAAAGACAAGGAGTTTGACTACGTAATATGCAATCAGGTATTGGAACACGTGGAACATCCCGAAGCTTTTGTCAAGGAATTATGCAGGGTAGCCCGACGGGGATACATAGAAACTCCCAGTCTGCTGGGCGAATACTTGTTTCCCAAAAAATCACATAAATGGGTTATATTGGATATAGACAACAAACTGGTCTTCTATGAAAAGAACAAGATGCCGGGAAACTATGAAAACGACTATGGAGAATTATTCCTGAATTATCTGCCTTTCCAATCCCTCCCCTACAAACTGCTGTGGCTGACGGAAGGAGATATAACCTTGAACCGTTATGAGTGGAAAGATGAAGTGGAGATACTAGTCAATCCCGAAGATGAATACTACTCCTCTTTCTTCCTCAACAAATGGAACTGGGAAATGGTGGAGAAACTATATCCCCGCCGTTCCGCCCTGACGGAAATGAAGAAGATGATTCAAGCCCTGTTCTATATCCTCAAAAACAAATTCAAATCACGATTCAGTAATCACCGGAATCCGGTCACACTGTCCGAATATATAAAAACGCATGAAGTGGTACGCTGACTATTTATCCATCTATGACAAGCCTTTCACCCAAGCCCCACAAGCGGTTATCAACCAAGTGAAAGACAAGGTCCGGCAGCTTGCAACTCATGCTCCGCTGGTTTCGGTGGTCGCCATCGCCCATAATGAAGAAAAGAGGATATTGAGCTGCCTGTGGTCTTTATGTGAAAACCAACATAACTATCCTGTAGAAATACTAGTCATCAATAATCATTCTACCGACCACACCGAAGAGGTACTAAAAGAATTAGGAGTCACCTACTTCAATGAATACCGGAAAGGTCCCGGTTTTGCCCGGCAATGCGGACTGAACCATGCCCGGGGGAAGTATCATCTCTGCATAGACGCCGACACACTTTATCCGCCCCAGTACATCAGTACCATGATAAAGGTCTTACAGGACAAAGAAGTGGCAGGTGCATACGCCCTGTGGAGTTTTCTTCCTAATGAACATCATTTAGGACTTTTCTTCTATGAGACACTACGTGATCTCTATTTGAAAATACAAAATCTGAACAGACCGGAGCTCAATGTACGTGGAATGGCTTTTGCCTTCCACACGGAAACAGCCCGGAAAGAAGGATTCCGGACAGACATACTCCGCGGAGAAGACGGCTCCCTGGCACTGGCATTGAAAAAATACGGAAAATTAAGATTCGTCACCGCCCGCAAAGCCCGTGTCCTTACCGGCTATGGCACTATTTCGGCCGACGGATCCCTGTTCAGCAGTTTCAAAAAACGAGCCATAAAAGGTTTAAGAAGCTTCACGGCTCTTTTCTATAGCAAAAACAATTACGAGGACGAAGATTCTAACTTGATAAAGTAACGACAGATGAAAATAGCAATAGAAGCCCAGCGCATCTTCAGAAAAGAGAAACATGGCATGGACTATGTAGCTCTGGAAACCATCCGGGAACTGCAAAAGATAGACCAACAGAACGAATACTTCATACTGGTCAGCCCGGGAGATGATGTTTGTTTGCAAGAATCCGCCAACATGCATATCGTGACCGTTAATTGGCCATCCTATCCGCTTTGGGAACAGATAGGACTACCGTTGGCTTTAAAAAAAATCAAACCCGACCTGCTGCACTGCACAAGCAACACTGCCCCTGTGCATGGAAACATTCCACTGGTGCTTACACTGCACGACATTATCTTTCTAGAAAAAAAACAAGGCAAGAACCAGTCCATGTACCAAAGACTGGGACGTTTCTACCGAAAAATCATTGTTCCCCAAATCCTTACCAAATGCAAAAGAATCATTACCGTTTCTCATTTTGAATGCAACCGCATCAGTCATTTCCTGCACATTGACAAACAACTGCTTGTCGCCGTATACAACGGCTATTCACAACATTTCATACCCATACGGAACGCACAGGCCATCACTGCCCGATACATAAAGAACCATCCTTACCTGTTCTTTTTAGGAAATACCGATCCCAAGAAGAATACGGCAAGGGTATTGCAGGCATACGGCATTTATTTAAAAAAATCCAGTCAGCCCCTCCCCTTGCTTATCGCCGACCTGAAAGAAGAGATCATAGACGAATATCTGAACCGGGAAGGATTACAAGAAATAAAAAAAATGCTGTATCATCCCGGATACATTCCAAACACAGAACTACCCGCTGTTTATAGTGGAGCATCCGTCTTTATATACACGTCTTTACGCGAAAGTTTCGGCATCCCCATTCTGGAGGCGATGGCCTGTGGAACTCCCGTCATCACCTCAACCACTTCCGCCATGCCCGAAATCGCAGGACCGGAGGGTATTCTGGTCAATCCGTTCGAACCGGAGGAAATTGCTTCCGCCCTCCTTCATTTAGAAGAAAATGCAGAATTCTATCAGTCACAAACTGCATATGGACTAGAAAGAGTCCGTCGGTTCTCATGGGAGAACACAGCCAGAGAAATATTGAATATATATAAAGAAATACTAGCATGAACACTCTTGAAATCCTCTTCTTCGTTCTCCTGTTCATTGTATTCTACACCTATGTGGGATACGGAATCCTGTTGTGGATATTGGTAAAAATAAAACAAAGTTTTATTTCCTTCTACGATACGGACGAACCGGAGCAAGAAACCTGCCGGAACGGCAACAACACCGACCTACCCGAAATCACCCTGTTCATCACCGCCTATAATGAGGAACAGGTAGTGGACGGAAAGATGAAAAACTGCCAAGAACTGGATTATCCCAAAGAGAAACTGCATATCGTATGGGTAACGGACGGCAGCAATGACCGAACCAATGAAAAATTAAAAGCATATCCCGATGTCACCCTATTGTTCGTCCCCGAAAGAAAAGGAAAAACAGCCGCTATGAACCGGGGCATGGGATTTGTCACCACACCTTTGGTCATATTCACAGACGCCAATACATTTATTAATCCGCAGGCCGTTCGCGAGATAGTAAAATGTTTTAACCATCCGCAGGTGGGATGTGTGGCAGGAGAAAAACGGGTGGACATGTACAGTACCGAAGGAGCGGTTTCCGGAGGAGAAGGATTGTACTGGAAATATGAATCATGGCTGAAAAAAATGGATTATCAGCTCTATTCCGCCATAGGTGCTGCCGGAGAATTATTCGCCATCCGCACCCCGTTATATGAGGAAATGCCTGAAGATACCCTACTGGATGATTTTATGTTGTCCCTGCGTATCGCCATGAAGCAGTATACGATAGCATATTGTGATACGGCATATGCCTTGGAAAGCGGATCGGCCGATATGAAAGAAGAGGAAAAAAGAAAAGTACGTATCGCGGCAGGAGGATTGCAGTCTGTCTACCGTTTGAAAGAACTGCTGAATCCGCTACGTTATGGAATCCTCAGTTTTCAATATGTTTCCCATCGCGTGCTGAGATGGTCGGTAACCCCGGTCGCCTTGTTTCTGCTCTTTCCCTTGAATATCCTGCTGGTTGTCTGTAGTGAAAGCCTCCCGGTTTATTTTCTTTTTCTTCTGCTGCAATCCGCATTCTACCTCGGGGGAGTTTATGGCAGCCTCTTGTCTGCCAAGTCCGTAAAGAACAAATTCCTTTATATTCCCTACTATTTCCTGTTCATGAACATCAATGTGATAAAAGGTTTCTTCTATTTGAAGAGACATGCCGGCGGAACATGGGAAAAGTCCCGCAGGGCATAATATTTACTCACCAAAATACTTTTTTATCATCTCACGCAAAGCGGGAGCCATGATCGGCTTGGCCATATAATCGTCACATCCGGCTTCAAAAGCCTTGTCACGGTCACTGTCGTATGCATTGGCGGTAAGAGCTATGATGGGAAGTGTCCCTCCCTTCAGACGAATTCTTCTGGTAGCTTCCAAACCGTCCATAACAGGCATTTTCAAATCCATAAGTACGAAATCAAACTTCCCATTTCGAATCTCCTCAACAGCCTCTACCCCATTGGTCACCCGTAACAAGTCGTAATCTTTAAGAATATTCCGCACTAACAAGAAATTGCTGTCGTTATCTTCAGCCACCAGAATTCTGAGTTTCCTGTCACTGCCTTCGCTAAACACCGGACGACGGTTTGGAAGAGTTGTTTCCGGACAACCGACGTCTCCATGCTGAAAAATCTCACACGGAACCCATGCCCAAAAGGTCGATCCAATCCCCTGTTCAGAAGTGAATCCGATCTCTCCACCCGCAGCTTCAACAATTGCCCGGGAGATTGCCAATCCAAGTCCTGTACCTTGAACAAATTCATTCAACTTCTGGAAACGACCGAAAACCCGATCCTGTAGTTCTTTAGGGATACCCGTCTCCGTATCCTCCACATAAAACCGAATTCCGTCTTTTTCAACCGAGTATCCCATTCTGATATATCCCGATCTGGTATATTTTACCGCATTAGTCAGGAAGTTCATCCATACCTGCTTAAGCCGGTTACTGTCGAGGAAAATCCAACATTCCGGACAAGGATTATCTTGGACCAACTCCACGTCAGCGTTCGGAATCTTCGACCGCATCATCACATAGAGTTCATTGCACAGTTGTGTCAGGTTAAACCGTTCACGTTTCCGATCAATAATTCCCGACTCAATCTTCGAAAGATCCAAAATGTCATTGATAAGTCGCAACAACAAGTCATTGTTGGACTCGATGATATGCCAATACTCCTTCTTTTCATCCGGGTCGTCACTGTCGACCAGCAATTCGGAGAACCCTACAATGGCATTCAGTGGTGTACGTATTTCATGACTCATATTGGCCAGAAATGCCGACTT
>OHHT01000869.1_pt1 | contig 9790 bp, 6 predicted proteins | sample 1568061 | NCBI WGS metagenome assembly OHHT01 (sample SAMEA3879550, study PRJEB24766) | human gut metagenome | biome: human-associated habitat; feature: feces | place: USA | collected 1985/1987 | reverse complement strand
GCCTATCTGCTGATAAGTAGGTTCTCTATGCTTTATCATATATCCCAACAGCAGTCCTCCGACGATCACCAGTATTCCCACCAGGACAGCAGTTTTTACTATAAGGCTGTTCTTTTTCTTCGGGGGCTCTCCGTCCGTTTCCTCTGTCTCTCCTTTCTGCGGTTCTGGATTCGCTAATCTCTCCAATGTCTTTTCCGGATTCAGCAATTCATCACAGGCTTCCTCTTTGTTAATCATAACGAAGAATTTTTCGCTATTTGTTACAAATTTCAAAAAAAGCGTGCAGATCTCTCCACACGCTTTTCGTTCATCGTCTTATTTATTCAAAAATTATTTCCACATTCCCGTCGCAAAGCACATCAATGCCGCCCAGGTATATAACGGGTAAAAAAATCCCTGGTCATCCACGCCGTCTTTTAAGATTTTCTGTGCTTCTTCTTTGGTCAGCAGCAGAAAACCATCAAAACATTCCGTTCCAACGGCTCCTTCCTGACTTACCTTCGGCATCTCTTCACGGTTCAATATGATCTGCACCAGTGCATTGCTCTCGTCCGTCATGCCCGGGGTACTGAATACCAGGGGATTCACCAGACGGATGCTGTCGCTCTCTTCCAGTGTGATGCCGGTCTCTTCCCGAAGCTCCCGGGCTGCCGCATGGAATACGGGATTTTCTTCCGTTGCATCCTCCGGGTCCAACAGTCCTGCCGGAACGCTTAGCAGGAACTGTCCCGCCGGATAACGATACTCACGGCTCAGGCAAAGTCTCGGTTCCTGATCCTTAACGTTCAGGATCACGACACAGCTTACCGCATCCGGCAGCATCTGTTTAAATTCTTCGTCATTCTTTACTGCCGCCAGATTCTCAACGCTTCTTCTGGTGGCATCAAAATAATGTTTTCCCGGCTCATATTGCAGATCAAATACCTTGATGAATCTGCTGTCATAGACGGTCTCTACCTGTTCTTTTTTTATGATCGGTCTGTTCTCCATTTTCATTTCCTCTTTCTGTTCCACGGTCTTGTGCGCTATCGGCTGTTTCTATCTGTTATTTTTATCTACCATTTCTTTCTGCCGTGCTGCCATCGTTCTGTAGTTTTTCCGCCTCACCTGCTGCTCTTTCCAGCCTGCAAAGCACCTGTTCATATCGCTTTTCAGCTTTTTTCCAGTGGATGAGCTTATGCCACCCCACCACATAATCCGGTCTGCGGTTCCGGTACTGTAAATAATAGGCATGTTCCCACACATCTATCAGCAATATCGGTGTATATAATCTCAGATCCGGCACATCCTGGTTCGCTGTGGTCAGGATCATAAGGGTGCCGTCCTGATCACTTACAAGCCATGCCCAGCCGGAGCCGAAGACTCCTATGGCACTCTGTGACATCTGCTCTTTCCATTGTCTCACCGATCCAAAATCCCGGACCAGCGCCTCCTCCAGAGCTCCACAGGGCTCCTGTCCTGCCGGGCTTCGCATACTGTCAAAATACAGCTGATGATTATATACACCGCCACCGTTATTGTGAATGCTTTTCCGGGCTTCCTCCGGCAGGGACGCAAGTATATTATCCTCCGAAGTGAGCAGTTCCGTCAAGGTCATTTGCTGTAACTGAGGATAATCCGCAAGAATTGCATTCAGCTTGTCCACATAGGTCTGATAATGCTTGTCGTGGTGAAAATGAAGTGTTTCCTCATCTAATACCGGAAGCAGGGCATCATATTCGTAGGGAAGAGGCTGCGCAACAAAAGGATAATGTTCTTCTAACATGAGACTCCAATCCGCCTGTGGGATACAGGCTTGCGATCATACAATATTTACCATACGCCTATTATATGCCGCACTTACGGATTTTATTTTCGGATTTGCACTTTTGCAGTCAGCGTTCTTCTCTTTTTGACATAAATCAAGCAGGAGAGAAAATTTATTAAATATTCCCTCCTGCTCAATTACATTTTTTATATTTTTACAGCTGTGCAATATCCACCAGTGTCAGTTCCTTACAATCGTTCATATGCTCCATGCTGGTCACGAGAGCATTGGCGGTGTCCATTGCGGTGATGCAGTAGATACCGGTCTCGATAGCGGTACGGCGGATCAGGAAACCGTCTCTGGTCTTGTCGCGGCCCTGGGTCGGGGTATCGATGACAAGGTCGATCTTGTGTCCCAGGATCAGATCCATCACGGTCGGGGATTCCTGAGAGATCTTGTTGACCTTTCTCGCCTTCACACCTGCTTCATTCAGAGCAGCTGCGGTACTTCTGGTAGCATAAATGGTGTATCCCAGCTTTTCGAAGCGTCTTCCGACTTCAATGGCTTCACCCTTATCCGCATCCTTCACGGTGATGATCATGTTCTTATACTTGGGCAGTTCTACGCCTGCTCCCAGGAATGCCTTGTACAGAGCCTCATTGAAGGTCTTGGCGATACCCAGACACTCACCGGTAGACTTCATCTCCGGTCCTAAGCTGATCTCGGCACCACGGATCTTCTCGAAGGAGAACACGGGCATCTTGATGGCAAAATACTCTGCCTCAGGCTGTAAGCCGGGCTCGTAGCCAAGCTCACGGATGGTCTTGCCGATGATCACTTCGGTAGCCAGATCCACGATAGGAATACCGGTTACCTTACTGATATAAGGTACGGTACGGGAAGAGCGGGGGTTAACCTCAATGACATATACCTCGTCACCGATGGCAATGAACTGGATATTGATCAGTCCCTTGACATGCAGTGCCTTTGCCAGTCTTCTGGTGTACTCTGCGATCTTCTCTTTTACTACTTTATCAATGGTCGGAGCCGGGTATACGGAGATACTGTCTCCGGAGTGGATACCGGTTCTTTCGATATGCTCCATGATACCGGGGATCAGGATATCGATACCATCGCATACAGCATCGACCTCGATCTCCTTACCCTGTAAATACTTATCTACCAGGATCGGGTGATCCTGTGCGATACGGTTGATGATCTCCATGAATTCTTCGATCTCTTCATCGGAGATAGCGATCTGCATGCCCTGTCCGCCCAATACATAGGAAGGACGCACCAGTACGGGATAGCCCAGTCTGTTGGCCACCGCCTTAGCTTCCTCTGCGGTGTATACGGTACCGCCGGCTGCACGGGGGATCTCGGTCTCTTCCAAAATCTTGTCGAACAGTTCTCTGTCCTCAGCGGCATCTACATCCTCCGCCTTGGTACCTAAGATAGGCACGCCCATCTTCATCAGGCTCTCGGTCAGCTTGATAGCGGTCTGTCCGCCGAACTGTACCACAGCACCATCGGGATGCTCAATATTTACGATAGATTCCACATCTTCCGGAGTCAAAGGCTCGAAATACAGCTTGTCCGCAATATCGAAGTCGGTACTTACAGTCTCCGGGTTGTTGTTGATGATAATGGTCTCATAGCCTGCCTGGGAAAATGCCCAGGTAGCATGTACGGAACAATAGTCGAACTCAATACCCTGTCCGATACGGATAGGACCGGAACCCAGTACCAGGACTTTCTTGCGTCCGGTGGTCTCCTTGGCTTCGCACTCGCCGCCAAATACGGAGTAATAATAAGGAGTGGAAGCTGCGAACTCTGCGGCACAGGTGTCTACCATCTTGTAGACAGCCTTAATGCCGTTGTCATAACGCATCTTCTTGATCTCCTCCTCGGTCTTGCCGGTCAGTCTTGCGATCACGTTATCCGGGAACTCGATTCTCTTGGCTTCCTTCAGCAGATCCACTGTCAGGGGCTGTGTCTCCAGTGCATGCTCCATCTCGGTCAGAATGGCGATCTTGTCAATGAACCACAGGTCGATCTTTGTAATGTCGTGGATCTGTTCATAACTGATGCCCTTACGGATTGCTTCAGCGATCACATAGATTCTCTGGTCATCCACGATCTTCAGACGCTCTAACAGTTCCTCCACAGACAAAGTGCTGAAATCATAGCTGCGCAGGCAGTCTACATGCTGCTCCAGGGAACGGATGGCCTTCATCAGTGCTCCCTCGAAGTTATTGCAGATACTCATAACCTCACCGGTTGCTTTCATCTGGGTGGTCAGAGTACGTTTTGCAGTGATAAATTTATCGAAAGGCAGTCTGGGGATCTTTACTACACAGTAATCCAGTGTCGGCTCGAAGCTGGCATAGGTCTTGTGGGTAATGGCATTTTTGATCTCATCCAGAGTAAAGCCCAGTGCGATCTTCGCTGCTACCTTTGCAATGGGGTAACCGGTCGCCTTACTTGCCAGTGCGGAAGAACGGCTGACACGGGGATTTACCTCGATAACACAATATTCAAAGCTGGTGGGATGCAGTGCAAACTGTACGTTACATCCACCGGTGATCTGCAGTTCGTTGATGATCTTCAGAGCGGAAGTACGTAACATCTGGTACTCCTTGTCGCTCAGGGTCTGGGAAGGAGCTACTACGATACTGTCTCCGGTATGCACGCCGACGGGATCGATGTTCTCCATGTTACATACGGTGATGCAGTTGCCTGCGCTGTCACGCATTACCTCGTACTCGATCTCTTTCCAGCCTGCAATACAACGCTCTACCAGTACCTGACCCACACGGGACAGACGTAAACCGTTCTCCAGGATCTCTTCCAGTTCTACCTGATTGTGTGCAATACCGCCGCCGGAACCGCCCAGGGTATACGCAGGACGCAGTACAACAGGATAGCCGATGGTGTTGGTGAATTCCACACCGTCTTCCACGTTCTCAACGACCTTGGATGCTGCACAGGGTTCGCCGATACGCTCCATCAGATCCTTGAACTCCTGACGACCTTCCGCATTACGAATGGTAGCTGCGGTAGTACCTAACAGCTTTACATTGTGAGCTGCCAGGAAACCGGATTCCTCCAGCTCCATGCCGAGGTTCAGACCAGCCTGTCCTCCCAGGGTGGGAAGGATGCTGTCGGGCTTTTCCTTTTCAATGATCTGCTCCAGAACCTTTACGTTCAGGGGCTCGATATATACCTTATCTGCGATATCTTTATCAGTCATGATGGTCGCAGGGTTGGAGTTCACCAGGATTACCTCTACTCCCTCTTCCTTCAGGGAACGGCAGGCCTGGGTACCTGCATAGTCGAATTCCGCTGCCTGTCCGATGACAATAGGACCGGAGCCGATTACCATTACTCGTTTTACATTAGGATTCTTGGGCATCTTAGTTCTCTCCTCTCATCATATGAATGAACCGGTCAAACAGGTAACCGGAGTCCTGGGGTCCCGGACATGCTTCCGGGTGGAACTGTACGGTGAAAATGTTCTTGCCGGTGTAGGACAGACCCTCGTTGGTACCGTCGTTGACATTGATGAATGCGGGAACCGCTACGGACGGATCCAGTTTATCGGTATCTACCACATAGCCGTGGTTCTGAGAGGAAATATATACTCTTCCGGTCATCAGATCCTTTACCGGATGGTTGCCTCCTCTGTGTCCATATTTCATTTTGTGGGTATCTGCGCCGGTAGCCAGAGCCATCAGCTGATGTCCCAGACAGATTGCGAAAATAGGAATCTCGGTATCGTATAACTTTTTGATCTCGGCAATCACACCGGTACACTCCTTGGGGTCTCCCGGTCCGTTACTTAACATGATACCGTCGGGATTATCATCAATGATCTCCTGTGCGGGAGTTCCAGCGGGGTATACGGTCACCTCACAGCCTCTCTCTGCCAGGGATCTGGCGATATTTCTCTTGGCTCCCAGGTCTAACAGAGCTACCTTCAGTCCCTGTCCGGACAGCTCCGTTACCAGTGCCGGCTTAGGCTCTCTGACACCTTTTTCATAAGCTTCTTTATCAAAACGCGCTGCACCGGAGAGCGGTCCGTTCTGTGCCAGATCCGTGGTGGGCGCTACCACATATTTTTCCTTGCAGGTCACCTTTTCCACGACCTTGCCTGTGGTATATGCTTTCAGCTTCGGAAGCACTTCGTTCAGGTCATAGGCTTCGTTGGTGGTGATCATGCCGTTCATGGTACCCTTCTCACGCAGGATCTTGGTCAGCGCACGGGTATCGATTCCGGCGATACCGGGCACACCGTTCTCCTCTAAGTATTCCTGTATTGTGCAGTCACAGCGGAAGTTGCTGGGAATACGTGAAAGCTCTCTGACGATGAATCCATCCGGCCAGGGTCTCTCCGACTCGCAGTCATCCCTGCATATGCCATAGTTACCGATCAGGGGGTAAGTCATGCATACAGCCTGTCCTGCATAGGACGGATCCGTCAGGACCTCCAGATATCCGGCCATGGATGTGTTAAATACGATTTCACTGATGATCTCTTTGTCTGCACCGATGTGCGTTCCTTCGAACACCGTTCCATCTTCCAAAATCAAAAATGCCTTCATTCTTTCCTCACATTCTGCCGCTTTTTGCGACGTTTGTATTTCCAGTGTGTTTCTCTACTGCTTAATCGATTCATTATATCATAAAAAAAAATGCGTCGCAATAGACCCTGTCTGCGTAAAAACCTACAAAAAACAATTCCGCAATCCCGATACTCCTTGGAGAATCTGACAAAGCTGTGTAAAAGCTTACATTTTCCATTGCTTTTTCCACCGGGTCTGATATAAAATAGATATGTATTTTCTATTTTTCAATTATCACAAAACGTTGTTTTCATACAGCAGATTGGACAGGCATCTATGGATCGTATCGAAAATGCTCAAATGAACTCCCAGGGAACCCGCAAACTCTATTATGAAAATGTGCACCAGACGGATTTTACCGCTGTGGTGATGGAATGTGTTCCCGACAAGGAAGAGGGATATTACAGGATCGTTCTGGACGCTTCCGCTTTTTTCCCGGAAGAAGGTGGTCAGTCCGCCGACAAAGGCACCTTAAACGGACAGGAAGTACTGGATGTCAGCATTAAACAGGGCATCCTGTATCATAAAACGGCCTGTGAGTTTCCCGTTGGCACCCGGATCACCGGTCATGTGGACTGGAACCGCCGGTTTGATTTCATGCAGCAGCACTCCGGAGAGCATATGATCTCCGGCTTACTGCACTCTCATTTCGGACTGGAAAACGTAGGCTTCCATTTAAGCGACAGAGAAGTGACACTGGATATGAACGGAGAAGTCTCTCTGGAGCAGCTGCGTCTCATCGAGCAAGATGCTAACACTTATGTCTGGAAAAATCTTCCGGTCAACATCAGCTGGCCCTCCTCCGAAGAACTGTTAAGCTTAAACTACCGCAGCAAGCTGGCTCTCACGGAAAATGTACGTATCGTCGAGATCCCCGGCGTGGATCTGTGTGCCTGCTGTGCTCCGCATGTAGATACCACCGGACAGATCGGTCTCATCAAAGTTGTAAATGTGCAGAGCCACAGAGGCGGTGTCCGCATCAATATTCTCTGCGGAAACCGTGCTCTGGCAGATTATACTGAAAAACAGGATTCTGTCTGGGCAATTTCTTCTCTGCTCTCAGCGAAACAGCCGGAAGTAGCAGGTGCTGTTGCCCGCGCCAAAGAGGATGCAAGGCTGCAAAAAGAGCGCGCCAATGCCCTGCAGGCAGAGCTACTGAACATACAGATGGACGCACTTCCCTCCCCGGAAAAAGTACGCCACGTGCTTCTCTTCGTCGGTGAACTGGATGCCATTGCCCTACGTAACGCTGTGAATACCCTGACCGGAAAATATTCCGGTTACTGTGGTATCTTTGCCGGAGATGATACAAACGGTTATCGATTTATTGTAGGCAGTGCTTCCTGTAACTGTCAGGAACTGGCAGACCGCATGCGCCGGGAACTTTCTGCAAAAGGTGGCGGATCCGCTCCCATGATCCAGGGGAATGTTGCTGTCACGGCAGATACCCTGCAGACAATGTGGGCGTCGCTGTAATGACCATCCTTTCTGCCTATATACGCAGTTCGGCACATGAATTCGTATCAATATTTTCACATGGAAAACCCCCGGCATGACCATCTGTCATACTCCGGGGGTCTGTTTGTATATTTTATATATTTTTCGTTTCGGGAAATCTGATTATTTCTCTTCTGTTGCTGCATTCTTCTTCAGTGCTACGCTGACTGCCTTCGCAACGCCACCACCTACTACACAGCTCATAGGCATCTCCAGTGCTCCGTTGATACCACAGAATGCTACGGCGAACATAAACAGATTCGCTCCGGTTGCATTCATGCTCTGCAGATACTCGGTATGACCGAAACAGATCATCAGGGTGGACATGAAGAACAGAGTGTTCATAAATGCTCCCAGCAGACCGGTCACAAAGAAAGATACGGTCTTCGTCTTGTCGATCTTCCACAGTGCCTTGAAGATCACACCGGACAGCCATCCCATCAGAGTTCTGGTAGGGATACATACCAGGAAAGTAAAGAACGGATTCATAGCTACCAGAGCTGCTCCAAAAGGATCTCCTGCGAAACACTGGTAAAAGCTGGTCAGTCCGAATACCAGTCCCAGTACGGCTCCGCCTGCGGGTCCCAGGATCATTGCACCGATGACTACGGGAATGGTCATCAGAGAGATTGCTAACGGTCCGATGCGCAGATACCCAAGCGGGGTAAATGCCAGAATCAGCATGATCGCGATGAGTACGGCCAATTGTACCATCTCAAGTGTCTTGTTTTTTTTCATATGAAATTTCCTTTCCGCGCTTTTTGCGCCTTTGCTACTATTCCTCCCCTTTTATGGAGGATATAATTACAAGTTCTTGAAGAAAATAACATAAATGTATACAAAACACAAGTACATTTTTTAATACAATCAACGTACGGTGCGATACCACTTCAACGCCGATGTATAGGCTTCATATACTGTATTCATATCAATATTCTTTAATAGCATCAGGCGGGATACCTCCGCCCAGTTGGCTGTCTCATACTGCAGCATAAAATCGTACACCGGTGCCAGTACGCCGATGCGGTAGATCAGTGCATTGCTGATCTCGCCAGCCACATGGACCACCTTCAAAGCCTCTGCCATGGGTTTCTCGAGGATCACATCCAGCACGGAGAACAATCCCATCAGGAACAATTCATCCTTCTGCGCCTTCAGGCCAAACGCTTCCGCCAGATTCTCGGCAAATTTCGCACGAAGCAGAGATAATCTGGTGACCTCATTCGGCTTATCCGCATACAAAGCATTGGCTACTGCCGTGTTGATCCACTTTTTCAGTTCCCGCTGTCCCAGCATGGCAGCCGCATGACGGATAGACGTAATCTCCGAATTTACAGCCAGTGGCTGAACCATTTTCAGCAGATCGATCGTAAGTGCGGTATCACGGCTGATGATATCCGCCGCTGTCGTGAGTTCAAAATCCGGGCTGTTCACAATATTCAGCAGGTCAATATAGTTACCCTTCAAGGGTGCCACATCCGTCTGTCCCTTCGTAATGGGAACACGATAGAACTTACCCTCATAGAAACGATATCCGCCGGTCTCCTTCAGTCTCTCGAAGTCCTCCATGGTATCAATATTACCGGCACACAGACTGATATTCGGGAATAATTTTCCGAAATAAATCTTGGCTTTGTCAATGGCGATTTTGCGGTTATTCAGAAGGACATAATCCATCAGCTTCAGGACTTCTCTGTAATTTTCAAAATCACTGACCGCAAGCTTGCGAATGGCAAGTTTATAGCCTTGCTGTTTCAATTCCTTCAGACGATTGACATACATTTCAATCGGCGGAATGGTATTATCGATCAAAAGTACGATTTTTTCATGAGGTGCATCGCACTGCTCCGTAATATCCGCAAAAATAGAAATATTGGTGATCGGTACAAAAATCTCTTTTCCCTGAGACAATGTATCGATT
>OHHT01000866.1_pt1 | contig 9819 bp, 8 predicted proteins | sample 1568061 | NCBI WGS metagenome assembly OHHT01 (sample SAMEA3879550, study PRJEB24766) | human gut metagenome | biome: human-associated habitat; feature: feces | place: USA | collected 1985/1987 | reverse complement strand
GGACGGAGAATGGATAAGTTTCGCCATAGTCTGGCACTTGAAAATACTCGTCTATGGTGCTTAGTGGAACAAACTTTTCTTCGGTCAAGTATTCAAGGGAGATTTCCCGTTTCCACCTCGCTGCCAGCATACGGGCAGCGTCAAAGGACGCATGGCGAATAACAATCCGGCAATAGGTATCATGGGTATAGCGGATATGTTCTTGATAGGCTTCGTATTCAGTCATGGAAAATCCCCCTTTCTTCGATTATGGGAAAGGGCGGCAGCACTTTTTGCTGTCGCCCCTTGATTACCCACCAGCAAGTGCCTTCCACTCTTTTGGAATCCAGAAAGCTGTTCATCTGCGCCAGCAGACCGATCATTCCATCCATCTCCTGTTCGGAGAAATTCTTCGTCATGCCTTTCACGTTGCTGCGGATCCGGTTCCGGTAATAGACCACGGCCTCCATCCCCTTATCCGTAAGAATGAGCCATTGGGATCTGGCATCGTTCGGGTTAGTCATCTTGGTGATATATCCTCTCCGGATGAGGCTGCTGGATACATGGTGTGCCGTCTGTCTCCCGACACGCAGGTAATCACCGACCTGGGTGATCGTCCTTGGATGGCTCCCTTTTCCTACGGCGGACAAAAACCGCATATCCGAGCTGTTTAAGTCTGCATACCGGTCATTGGCCGCAATACGGTCTTCCATCTCGATAAAGTTATAAAATAAATCTGTTAACTGGTCATTGATAATCTTTGTACACAACTACTTCTCCTGTCTGTCTTAACGGACCTTCTCAGCATCCCACTCCATTACGGATCCGGTCGCTGCATCAATCGTGAATTCGTATTCCGTTCCACCGTAGATGATCTTTCCTTCGTATTCCGGACGTCCGTCATCATAATCAAGCTTCCATTCGTAGAGATCCTTGTCCGTTGCTCCGCTTACACGGTCAAGGGCTGTTTTCTTTGCATCTGCCTCACTGACCGTAACGTTCTTGCTGTCTGCTCCCATCGTTTTTTCTTCATATGCGGAGCTGATGATCTCTCCGGTGTCTGTCGCAATCTCATAGTCATACTTTGCAGCGCCTGCATACCATTCAATGTCATATACCTGACGTCCGTCTTCATAGTCAAGCTTTGACTTGGTGATCGTTGCATCCGCTGCCTTCACTCCGGCATGCTCCAGTGCGATCTTCTGTGCTGCTGCTTCATCCACGGTTCCGGTACCTGTTGCATTCTGTGCCGGTGCAGCGGCTGAGGTCTGTGCCTGGTCTGGGGTCTGTGTCTGGGCTGAGGTCTGTGCCTGGGCTGAGGTCTGTGCCGTAGTAGGGACAGTGGAGTCTGCTACCTCCGTCTGCGTCCCGGAAGCCTGTGCATTCTGTTCCTGGCTGCTCATTTCCATGACAGCTCCTGTCTCTGCATTGATCGTGTAGGCGTAGGCATACTCTCCGGAAGTAAATTCCACCTTATAGCAGACCACTCCCGCCACCTCACTTAAGGTTGTGGCTGAAATGTCTGCATCTGCCGCTTCAATATCCGCTGCTTTTAACGCCGCTTCCTGTGCCTCCTCCATAGGGATCATCAGTGTCTGCTCCTGGCTGCTTTGCTGCGGAATATTGGCTGCCGCATTGTCTCTGCATCCGGTCAGGGTCATTGCAAGTGCAAATGCCGCTCCGGTATAAATCCATTTCTTTCTCATACTCTTTCTTATCCTCCATATCAGATTGGAATGCGTAAAGTGTAGCCGATATCCTGCCAGATTACAAGTGAAATTTTTGTGTACAGGGTATATTTATAAAAATCTAACAAATATAGTAACACTTGCAATACCGTAAATTGCTCCGCCCATGCCTCTTTTTACAGATTCCCTGATTGTCTCCATTTTGTATGACAAAAGGCAGCCCACTATGGACTACCCTGATAAAAATAAAAAGCAGCAAATCATTTGCTATGTGTAGTGATATTACATTCCGTACCTTATCGCATAATAGATAATATATACCCAGCCCAGACAGCCATGCAGAATCGCCCAGCCGATAGATTTCCACTTAACATACGACAGCACCACTGCCAGAGCCGTACCCACAGTTGCCCCAACATCCACCGTCTTTTCAACTGTTGCGTTCTCCTTTATCTTGGTCAACGTCTTTTTCTCCGAATCGGACGGTCCATATATGAGATCCTCCTCCGAAACCTCAAGTGTGCTGGCTAACATCGACAAAGTCTGTATATCCGGCTGTGTCTTTCCGTTCTCCCATTTCGACACCGCCTGTCTTGTCACATTACATGCCTCAGCAATGTCATCCTGTGTAAGCTGATTCTTTTTTCTGTAAAACTTAATATTGTCACCTATCAAAATAAGTACCTCCAATTCAATTTATACTCAAAATTATACCGACAGGTGGCTGAAAGTAAAGAAAACATTGGTTGCAAACGCGCAACTTTGGGAGGGTTGCTATTCAATCTTGCTTTTTATGTCTATAAAGCATATATCTTTTCTGTCCCAAGATGCTCAAATGGTCTAAACAGTTCTCTTAAGGAATCTGACTTTGACCAATCAATCTTAGAAACAAATGTTCCAAATGAGCGCATTGCATTTTTAGGACTTACCTGATTGAGAAGAAATTTCCATTTCCATTCCCATACACGCCTTCTGCTTTGATTCCGTCTGTGTCTTTTCTTTCGCCTCTTCCGCAGCGTACACTCCCTGTTGTGTTTTCTTTGAAGAAAAGACGGGCATACATGCCCGCCTTCTCCATGGTTATTTTTTCGTTTCATTTTTTAACGATCATTTCTATGAATTCAAATTTTCTCTGCGTTTCTTTACGGTAATAATCAATCCCGTTCCGGAAAGAATTGACAGTATAAACAGCCATACAATCGGTGTGTTGTCCCCGGTTTTAGGTGCAGTCACATCCTTCTTATCAGTTCCACTCGATGGCTTGTCATCAGAGGAATCGCTATTGTTGTTATCATTCTGGTTGTTATTACTGTTATCAGAGGTATTTGCTTTGATGGTAAATGTGGTGCTTGCAGAACCATCCGTCCAAAGGATTTCAACTGTATGGGTTCCTGCCGAAAGTGTATTCAGGTAGGAAGCTTTCAGTGTGATAATGGTAGAGCCTTCCTTTGCAGTGTAGTTGCTCTTGTCTATCAAATTTCCGTCCAACTTAACTCCGGTAAACTTGGAGAAGTCTCCGTTACCCCGGATGGTGATATTACCATCACTGTCATGCGTCCAACTACTGTTTGCTCCATCAATAATCTGATAGGTGTTATTCGGTGTGTCAGGATTATCGGAACCGCCCGCATCCTGTACGGTCAATGTTGCAGAATTACTCTCTACGTTTCCTGCGCTGTTTGAAACAACACACTTATACTTAAATCCGTTGCAGCTTATATTGACTGTGGATGTGGTATAGCTCGTTGCCGTTGCACCGTCAATGTTTACCCATCCTTTCCCATCATTTCTGTCTATCTGCCACTGATAGGTAAGATCTGTACCGCTTGCTGCTATGGTAAAGGACGCAGTCTCACCTACCTTCACTGTCGCATTGCCAGGCTGTGTGGTTATGCTTGGTGCAATCACATCCGGCACATCCGGTGTCTGGCTTTCCTGTTTAAAGGTAACTTCTATGGTGTGATCAGTATTCACATCACTAAAGGTGTAGCTTGTGGTTGCTGTCACTTCCGAACCATCCACCTTTACGTCCGCAATATAATATCCTTCGTTCGCCTTGATTGTATATGTAAGCTGACCTGCGGCAGATACCGTTGTCGTGCCACCGGGAGAGATTGTTCCACCGATACCTGCCGTTGCGGTAATCTTGTAGCTTGCTGTACCGCTCGGAGGCGTTATCGGCGCTGTATCCGCCGTAAAACTCCAACTTCCACGGAATACCACGGTTGTGCCGTTTAGGTTGCCGGCATCCCAGCCCGAAAAAGCCCATGTGCCGTTTTTACCATCCTTTTGTGCCTGAATGCGTGTTGTGGAGGTATATTTCTTATCCACAGCCGCCTTCGCCTGTTGCACACTCGAATAGGAGCTGCTATTTAACGGCAGCGTTGCGCCTGTCGGGAATACAGAGCCCCAATTGTATTGCACCGTATAATTTTTTGTCACCGGCGGCTCGGGGCGTTCCTCAGACCTTTTATAAATATAACGAATCGTCATACCACTGTTCGGGACAGCATTTTCCATCCCCTCCGCTTTAACAAAAGTGTAGCCGTGCAGTTCCTGCGGCGGCTGCCAATCAACCTTTTTGCCTACCGGAACAGTAAAGGTAGTCGGCATGGTGTTTGGAACATCTGTGCCATCCTCCAGCTGATATTGGATGGTGACATTGACATAGCGCTGCTGCTCCGTATCATCATCAGCCAATACCTCGCCTGTCGCATGATCTACAATCTCAAAGCCGATGGTATCGCCGGATTGCAGAATGGCATTCTCCGGAATCGTGTAAACCAGAGAGCAGTTGACAAGGCCGGAATTAAAGTCGCTGCCCTCGTAATCCAACGCACCCTTTGTCCAGAATTTGCTTTTCTCTTTCCAAACAGGGATGTCAAACTCCTGCGTAGTGAAAACCTGCTCCCCATCTGTCGTGACCGCTTTTTCGCCGTTGGAATGTTCCACCCACAGGCGCAGGGTCACAGTCTTCGCTTGGGTATTCGAAAGATTTTGTATAATGGTGCGCAGCTCAACCTGCTGCCCCTTCATGCTGCTATAATCAAAGCTGTTTTTACTGCCGCCGCTTAATAGACGGCTATTCCTGTCATTTTGATAGCTCGCATATGCGGAGGAATTCGCTGCCTCAAAGGCAGAAGGATCTTTTGTGGGATTTCTGTAACCGCCGATATACTTTTTCACCTCAGGAACAGCCACATAAAGCGCAGGGGGATTTGTAATGAGCTGACTCATGACCTTTATGCCCTGTAGCTTGCACACATCGCAAAAATCATTCTGAAAGGTCTCTCGCATCAGACAATCCCTGCTGGAATTATAGGTATAAGGATAGTAGTCAAGATGCGGGCAGGTATAGGTATTACGGAAGCCAAGCAGCTGCTTCCACTTCACTTTCGTGGGATCTTTTGTTGCAGTCATATTCAGTGATGTAGTGTAATTCCACTCATCTACAGGAACAGTGCTATAATTATATTCATCTCCCAGATGGAACAGCCCGTGTCCCAGTTCATGCCGCTGGGTAAACGCAGAATATGCGTTTCTCGCTGACGCAACAATATAGTGAATACCATATTGTTTATTATCATGAGAGCCACCGAAATACTCACCGCTATTCGCCAACACAACGAATTGGTTGATATTTTCATACACATAATCATACTGTCTATAATTATGATCCATCGTGTTTTCGTTTGGATGCGTTTCATTAGGAATATGTGCGTCATGAATCTTCTCGATAAACGCAGGGCCTATGATGCGCTCCAAAACATGGTTGCGCCAGTTCCCTTTGTTAGTAGAAATTCCTCCTTTGGCGGTCGCAGCAAAAAATGTGCTGGTACCGCCATAGCCATCCACCGATGCCGTGCAGAGTGCATAGACATTAAAGCGATCCGCCATGCTGCGATATGGCTCTATCTGCAATACCTCCCCCCACAGCTTTTTTACATCCTCGACAAACTGCTTTTGCTGGCTTTTGGTGTAGCCCTCGGCGCAGTACACAATCACCATGTTCTCCTTATCGCTGCGAGGCTTCTGGATTGTATACACCGGTACGGTTACATTTGCATATGCAGGATCCTCAGTGTAGAGGGTACTCATCTCCAGCTGTAGATACTCATCCGTGTTCACATTCCAGTCACCATTCACATCCTCTCGCACAGCGCCGGATATGCCAATGCTGTCATCCGGCGCATCCGGTGCGGAAACAACATAGGGGTCCTGTGCGCTCTGTCCTGTGCCGGATGATACGGTGTAATTTTCCGTATTCAGATAGAAGGCAGGACGAACGCCGTAATATCCCTTATAGGGTGCGTCACGCAAAATATTCCCTTGAGGGGTCACAAATCGCATATCATGGTTACAGGTTGTAATCGGTGTATGCAGCCAATAGTTCCATGCTACACCGCTTCTGTTTTTTGCGATATGGTAGCCGTTCAGGTTATCATTAACCGTTTTGAGCTGCTGAACATCCAGCAGAAAAACTCTATCCCAAATATATTCATAATGGGCACTGTCATACCCATCCGCTACCGTATCAATTGTGGTGTTATAGGGAAGATCAACACCGGCTGCGTCGATATAACCTGCCGTATACTCCGGATGGGAAACGATAGAACGCTGCTTCACCGTTCGAATCGCTCCCAGCTCATCCGAACGAAAGCTGCGAAGGAAGCCCTCCTTTTGGTCATATGCTGCCGTTTTAGGATAGACAGAATCCTCTGTTGGCGGATTTCCGCAAAGCCATTTCACTTTTCCTGCTTCAGCGTTGGAATTGAGCCAAGAACGTATGTTGCTGTCTCTCCAGTGGTTAGAACCAAAATTATCTCTCCAGCTATTGCGCCGGTGCGAGCCTGTTTCGGCATTTTTGTTGGTTTTTGCATCATAGGGCATGTAATCACACAATACTCTATCCGAAAGCATCAATGGCCCATTGCTATCCTTCGCTACACAACGCCATACAATTGGCACTCCCCCATAAGTACCCATCTGAATGTAGTCACCAATTTCGATGGTTGGCTTGTTATCTGCCGCCCTAACCTGCAAAGGGCATAGCACCAAAATTACCGCAAGCAGCAGAGATACCGTTCGTTTGCCATATTTATGTTTGATAATATTCATAAAGTCCTCCTTAAATTATGCTTTAATCTTTTCATCTGAATCCTCCTTTGATTTTGTAAATATTGTATTGGAATAGATATGTTTTCTTAATTTCCATGTATGTCCATGCTTTAAATTTGATGTCCGGAGTCTTTTAATCACCTTTCCTGTATCTGTCAGATAAAAATGAAATCCAAGGAAATCCACTCCCTGTGATATAGGAAAAATTTGTGTCTTGGCTAACGCTTTCTTTAGAAACTCTTTATCGTGGTGAATGAGCACTCCGTCATCCATGTATCTTACATAGTATTTTACTTTTAGCCTCTCCTTTATAAATCTGTCCAGCCTGTCCAGATAATATAAAGCAAACCACTGGCTTGACTGATTGCCCATTGGAACACCTCTGTTTTCACTGTGTTCATAGCTGTCAATAATATGATTATACCAAAAAAATTGGAAAAAGGCATCTGTTTTTGTGATAGTTTTAAGATTTTGGTTTTAAGATTTGTTCACTGATTATATACAATACTATTACATTCAAAGGGATTAAAGGTAGAATATTCCCAAAAAAAAGGCGTACCACCATTTCTGATGATACGCCCCTCGCTATTTGGCTTCCTGACACTTTTTACAAAGCAGCCCTGTTATTCGAAAGCTCTGCTTACAGGAATGAACACATTTCTTTCACTGCTCATAGTATTCAATCTTTCCATGCACATTCAGAAAATATGCCCAGTACCTTTTCTCCTTATCCGTCATAAGCCTCTACCTCACCTTCCCGGTCTTAGGAACGGAAGGGTCTTTTTCATCCGGCTTGATGACAGAATCCATTTTAGGATATGCTGCCTCAAATGCCTCTGCTCCAAACTGATACTCCGTCGGTTCTGCCACGGAAGATACCGGTGCGATTGTTTCCCGGATATCTGTCACCTGCTGCAAAACAAGTAGTGCTCATAAGCATTACTCCCATAAGTGCTCCGGATAATGCCGGAACGAATCTCTTCTTAAAGTGAATGAATCTGCTCTTCATGCCTTTCTCCTCCATCTGATTATTGTTTGTCGTAATAATATGTTCTTTTCTCATGTTGTGTCTCTCCTTTTAGATAAAAAAATAAGCCAGCAGGGATAATCCCTAACTGGCTGTTAAAAGTTACTCTGTATGATCAGGCAATGCCTGTTGTAATGATTAAATCGGGCTTTCCCCGATGTGGTATGCTTCAACCACCTCCTTTCAAGGCACAAAAAAGCACCTTAACCATATTGGCTAAAGTGCTTCACTAAATATATTATACTAACCGAACAAATCAAATTTTATAAAACCTCTATGCTACCTACCGCACCGCCGACAATGAATTTTGGAGTAACCTTGCAAGGGAAAGCCAGCAGGAATTTAAGCGAAGCGGTACAGAGGGCAAATGTATTGAAGCAAGGGAATTGATTATCGCCCTGCCCGAAGTATATACAAGATACGAGCCGCAGGAAGTCCTTGAAGATTTTACAGAGTAGTTCCACAGGCGGTATGGTGTGGAGTGTGTGTCAGCCCTCCACCACAACAAACGTAAGACGAACTATCATATCCACCTTATCTTCAGCGAAAGAAAACTGCTTCCTGAACCTGACATCAAGATAGCCACACGCAGCGTGTTCTATGATGAAACGGGAAAAAGGGTACGCACCAAGAAAGAAATCACAGGGGAGGATGGGCAGATACGAAAAGGCTGCACTGTCATAAAAAAGGGAGAAATTTATGAAAGCCACCTTCTTACCGTGAAAGATGATAAATTCAAAAGCGAGCCTTTTCTTCGGGAGGTAAAGGAGATTTACACCGACCTTATCAATCGACATATCTCTAATCCTGAACAGCAATTAAAGGTATTTGATAAGAACGGCGTTTATCTCCCTACAAAGAAAATCGGTAAGAACAATCCCAAAGCCGCCGAGATTGAAACGGATAATGCCGCAAGGCAAGAATGGAACAGGACAGCGGATATGGCACTCATATCGGGTATTTCCGAAGCAAAGATTTTAGAAGTCAAGCAGACCGAGATACACGACAAAGCAAGCCAATCTATCAAAAGCAAAGGCTGGCTGCCCAATCTATTCCGTGGGATTGTGACAAAGGCAAAAGATTTTCTTCAAAACCTTATTCAGGAAAAAGATATGCCGCCCAAGCCTACACTTGATATTAATATGGCAGAGTTCCGCACCATGCAAAAGCTGATGATAAAAGCGCAGGATAAGGCGAAAGAAATCCGGCATTTGCAGGATACGGTACTTCCGAAGCTGAAACAGCAGCTCGCCGACACAAAGGGGATTTTCAAAGGTAAGGAGCGCAAGGCGCTCACAGAGCAGATACAGCGGACAGAAAAGGAAATCGCTGAAAAGCTGGATAAACTACCCGATGTTCTGAAAGAGGACGGTTATCCCGATGTGCAGGCGTTCATGGCAACCTACCGCAAGGCGGAGGCTGTTGTGGAGCAGTACAACCGTGGCCTTGCCGCATGGGAGCGGGAGGTCAGGGAGAACCGCAGACCAGCCGAAAAAGAAAGGCTTACACCGCCCGAAAAGAAAAGTATTCGTGACCAGCTCAGGCGGCTACAGGCAGAGAGCAGACAGAGAAGCCAGCCAAAGCGAAAATCCCACGACAGAGAAAGCAGGGCAGTACCCCTGCCTTGCGGGATTACATACATTTTAAGACAGAGAAACACCCTGCAAGATTTTGAAGTCTTACAGGGCATAGGTGGTTCATTCAGGAATTAATACATCTCCATCGGAGATTGTTGCCTTAAATGCCGAAATTGCACCTGCAATGGTGTTACCACTGGTTTCATCAATTTCGCCTTCATAGGAAATTTGCACGGTATCACCAACCTTGACAATTCCATAATCTACATAACGGGAGATACGAAGGTCATTTAGCAGAACCTTGTAGGTGATACCGTCCGCCGGATTCTTGCACAGGATAGAATCATCCACCAAGATATATTCTTCCGTAATCTTAATGATTGTACCGGCTACCGAGTTTCTGTACGGTTCATACTCTACTTCAGTGGAA
>OHHT01000860.1_pt1 | contig 9874 bp, 13 predicted proteins | sample 1568061 | NCBI WGS metagenome assembly OHHT01 (sample SAMEA3879550, study PRJEB24766) | human gut metagenome | biome: human-associated habitat; feature: feces | place: USA | collected 1985/1987 | reverse complement strand
ATTATATCATGCTTATGATGACGAGATGTTTTTATATACGGGAACAAACGGATTCAGCACTCCGGAAATATCCAATGAGGGAGAAGGCGTATATCAATATGCTATTGTAGATGACAAAAAGCTAATTGGTTATTTTTCCTATGTCCTTGATATGTATTCTTCTAATGCAAACTGTTTCAGTCTTTTTTCTTTTGATAAGGGAAATCCAATTCAGAGAATTGGAAAAACTGATTAATTCATTTCATGTTCATCGTTTGGAGTGGAGAATGATCGAAGGAAACCCGGTGGAACGGCATTACGATAGGTTTTGCCAGAAGTACAACGGGAAAAAGCATATACTTAAAGATGCTATTCGAGATAAACAGGGTGTATATCACGCTGATGTTATTTATGAGATTATAATTTGATGTACAAAAAAACTCACATTTACGTTTAAAACAGCACTTTCACGGTGCTGTTTTTATATTACCCATTTTACAGAAAGGAAAATTATTATGGATGAAAAAATCACAACATCGGCGACTGAGAATGCCAAAAGCACAGTTCAGGCAGAACAGGCAGCTGCCACAGCTCAGAGCGGTGCACAGGACGGCACTGCCACGGAAGCTGTTACGCAGTCCGAACTGCAGGCTGAGCAGAAATCCGAGCCTTCCGGAAATTCAGAAACAGGAAAGGCTGACGGCGGAAAATCAGACAGTGCAGAATCCACCGGCGAAAGCGACAACTTTCAGGAGGAAAACAGCAAGCAGGAGATAGCCGAGCTTAAGGGCAAGGTGCATGCTCTTTCTGTCGGAGTTGCGGCAGATTGCATTGAGGATGTGCTTGCGCTTGCAAAGGCAAAGGTCGGCGGAGATGTTACACTTGATAAGGCTATTGACAGTGTGATCGAAAAATATCCCAGCTTCAAGGGAGAAAAGTCTCCCAAGGCAATAATCACATCAGCTGTTGCAACTGCAAACGATGAACAGAAAACAGCCGATGAAGCAAGAATCAACAAGATAATGGGCATTAAGTAAGCCCGGAAAGGAAAAACACTATGGCTAATTCAATTACAAAATTCAAGGCGTATATCGACAAGCTCGATACAGTCTATCAGCAGGCTTCTGCCACATCAATACTTGATGCTGATGCGGACACTGTGAGAATGGGAGCAAAGGCAGGAGAGTTTCTCATTCCTAAGATGAGCATGGACGGTCTTGCAGATTACTCACGTTCAAGCGGCTATGTCAAGGGTGATGTTACAATTACTTATGAAACAAAGTCCTGCAACTATGACAGAGGTCGTAAGTTTTCCGTTGACGCAATGGATAACGAAGAAACCGCAGGTATTGCGTTCGGCAAGCTTGCAAGCGAGTTCATAAGAACAAAAGTCGTTCCCGAAATGGACGCTTTCCGCTTTGCAAAATATGCAAGTGCCACAGGCGTTCTCTCCGCCGCCGAAGCTACTCCCACCACCGGTACAGCTGTCCTGACGGCTCTCCAGACCGCTGTCAACGCTCAGGACGAGGCGGAGGTAAACGTTGACGGCAAGATACTGTATATCACTCCCACACTTCTTACGCTCGCCAAAAACGTTGATACCACAAAGAGTAAGGCTATTCTCGATCGTTTTGAAAAGATTATAACCGTTCCGCAGACGAGATTCTACACAGCGATTGACATGAAGGACGGCACCTCAAGCAACGAAACCGCAGGCGGTTATGCAGGAGCAACAGGCGGATATAAAATCAACTTTATGATAATCAACCGTGATGCCGTTATCCAGTTCGGTAAGCACACGGTCAATAAGGTAGTTTCGCCCGAAGAGAACCAGACAGATGATGGTTATATGTTCTTCTACCGTGCCTACAGCATCGCAGAAACATATGAAAACAAGGTAAAGGGTATCTACCTCAACCGTGATACAACGGCACTGACATAAGGAGGTTTCTATGACAAGAGTAGGATTTACAGCCGAAGATCTGGCGGATAACACAGTAAAGCCGGAGCAGAAAACAACTTCGGCAAACAAAAAGCAGTCTAAGCAGTCAAAGAAGCCGGCGGAGGTATCCGATGCAGCAGATAGTTACACCTGACTACTACAAAGACGTTTTTTGCGGCGAGTTTGACGGTGATGACAAAGAGCTTAGTAAGCTCCTTGAGGTTGCATACATTATTATATATAATGAAACCTGCGGCAGAATAGCTCAGTTCGACAGTCTGGATAAAAAGGTTCAGACGGCTGTTAAAGATGCTATCTGTTGGCAGGTTGATTATATATCAGCAAACGGCGGTCTTTCATTCGTGCATGACGGCAGCTTCAGCAATATTTCACTCGGCAGTTTCAGCTATTCGGCAGGCGGCAACAGTAGCGTATCGGATGGAAAACTGCCGATGTGCAATGTGTCATACGGCTTGCTTTTATCGACCGGGCTCATGTATAAAGGTCTTGATGCGTTATGATGAAACCTATACCACGCAGTCTTTTGATACACACTGCCGCTGTTGTTGCCGAAAAGACCGACAGATGGGGCGAAATCTCCGAAACGTCTACGGAAACATTGAAATATGTCCGCATAGAACCGACAGAAAGTTATACAAGCGATAAGCAAAACAATCAAGTAAAGGTTGATGCAGTCATGTATTACGATTGTCGTAATTCCTCTCCGTCAAATTTCAAATTTGTGCCGGGCGCAAAGGTGATTTTTGAAAAAACGGAATACAGGATTGCAAGCATAAAGCGGTATGACACAAACGCTCCGCATCATTATGAGATAGGGTTATCGTTATGAATGTGAAGATAAACATTAACAGTGCGGCTGTAAAAGCTAAGTTCACAGAAAAAGCTCATGACGCTTTGGAACTTATGAAAACTCAAGTGCTGAAAGACTGCAATTACTACGCTCCGAAAGACCAAAGTATTCTGATTAACAGCAGTTTGATTAATTCCGAAGTGGTAGGTAACTCGCTTCATTTAAGGTGGGAGACTCCTTATGCTCGTTATCAATACTATGGTATTTCTAATAGCGGCAAGCCCTTAGTTTATTCTCATGACAGAAATCCTAACGCCTGCAAAATGTGGGCGCATAAAGCGGAATCGGTTAAAGGGGAACAGTGGCGAAGACAACTGCAGAAACTTTTAACAGGAAGTGAAAATAATGTCACCTCAAAAAATAGCAATCAGACTTATTCTCAATTTTATAGAAGATAAGCTCGGATATACAATCGAAACAGCAGGCTTGCCGGTCGGCGGAGGACTTTCCGCCGAAGTGCAGGCGGCAAAGGATAACGGTGCTACACTTAACAGGCAGCGGCAGGACAGAACCTTGCCGCTACTTATTTTATCCAAGAACAAGATACAGGGTGTAGCTATGGAACAGCTATTTAATATCGGCAATCTTATCTCGAAAGCAACCGAACTGCCACAAGATGACAGCGTTCAGCTGTTAAGTGCTTCGGTTTCAACCGATGCCGCTCCTGTCGGTAAGGTCGGGGACTTTTGGATATATTCTATGATTGTTGATGTCAGGATAGCATTTTAGGAGGTACTAATATGGCAAATGAACAGGTAATACCTACTGTCGGCAAAGCCGAGCTGAACAGTGAGATAAAGGTTGAAATCAATACTACTCCTACAGGAGAAGCGGCTACATATTCGGATATGCGAAAGGCATTTAAGTCGGTAACAACCGCAATAAACGAGGTCGTATACAGTGCGACATATCTTGCAGACGGCGGCTTTGCAAGCTCTGCGGTTGTTGGCGCAGCTCCTACAGTAGTGCTTGCGGGCGACTTCATCAAAGATGATCCTGTTTGTACTTTTCTTGATGAAATTCAGTATGAGATCGGCTCTAAGCGAGTAACAGACATCAAAATAACCCGTAATGGCAAGGAACTTACCTGTCCCGTTACGGTTACCGCAGCCGGTATAGGCGGAGGCGAATCTACAGCACCGAATACCATAAGCTGTACAATTGCGTTTAACGGCAAGCCTACTATAAAGGCTGCGTCCGTTTCAAGCAGCTGAGAATAGTTGAGAAATACAGTCAGTGTGCCGACAGGCACACTGCTGAATTTTTGTCAGGAGGATAACAATGGCATACAAAATCACACGAACACAGAAAATCACGGAAACTCTTGAGCTGTCTGATAAAAACGGAAACGTCATCGACAGCATTGATATAGACATAGATGCAGATGCCGTCTGCACAGCTTTCCGAAAGAAACAGACGGAAGTAATTGATGCGGAAAGACGTCTTAAAGAAATAAGAAAAAACGGTGTTGAAACAGATCTTGAATGCGCTTATGAGGCGTATGGAAATGCGGTAATTGCAATTTTTGAGCTGATATTCGGCGAAGACGGTACAAAAAAGTTGCTTGAATTTTTCGAGGACAATTACATTGAAATGGGTATACAGGTAGTGCCGTTTATCAATGCTGTTATTGTACCGAAAATAAATGAAACGCTTCGTAATCGTAAGGCTCAGATCAGAGCGTTACACAAGTACCGCTAATGAGTACTTATTCATTGTCGCAGCCTTGCCCCCGCAGTATAGAAGTCGGGGGCATTTGTTATACATTAAATTTGAGTTTTGACCGTGTTTTATCGGCATTTGAACTGCTGAGCAGTGATGAGCTGGAAGGCATCGATTCATTTGATGTTATCTTCGATTGGTTTGTAATTGCTCCGAAAGTCAAAAACCTTTCGATAAGAGTCGATGTGGTTAATGAAATTTTCGATAAACTTATCAATTTTGATAAAAATGCCTCTGACACGGAAGCAGAAACGATAAGCTTTGAGCAAGACGCACCGTTTATTTATGCGGCGTTCAGACAAGCATACGGCATTGATTTGTTCAAGGAACAGGGTAAGCTGCAATGGTGGGAGTTTGTTGCGCTACTCGGAGCTTTGCCTTCCGATACACGGCTGTGTGATATTATCGACATACGCACACGCCCGGTTCCTGCACCTAACGGTAAAAATCAGGAACAGATATCGGCACTGTTAAAGCTGAAAGCACAGTATGCGATTAAAAATCCCATAAACAAACAATCGGCGAAAGACGGTTGGGAACGGTTATGGGGTATTCTCGAAAAACAGGCAGAAGAGAGGTGAGATTATGCCGGAAAGCGACGGAAGAGTAGAATTTGAAGTCCGTGCGGACTTAAGTAAAATAGACGCTGATATGGCGGAAGCCGGAAAAAAGGTTTCCGAAGCGGCTCAAAAAGGTGCAAAAAAACAGGAAGAAGTCGTTGAAAAGGCGCAGGAAAACATTTCGCAGGCTGTGAAAAAAGCAAACGATGAAATAGAGAACGACAATTCCAAGACGCAGAAGAATATAACAGACACAGCAAAGAAGCAGTCTGACAAAGTAGTGCAGACCGAAAAGAAAAACAAGGAAGCTGTAACGCAGACTGCAAAAAAAGAAGGCGACAAAGTAGTTGATAACTATAAAAAGGATACACAAGAAATTATCAACAGTACCGATACGCTTTCTTCAGAAGTCGAAAAGAAAACTTCCGGCATAGGCTCAAAAATCGGCACAGGTCTTAAAGGTGTCGGAAAAGGCATCGGCGTTGCTGTTGGTGCGGGTCTTGCCGCCGCAGGAGCCGCTGTCGTTGCCACCACCGGCAAGGCTATCTCCTCAGCAAACGATCTTGATAAAGCAAATAAGCAGCTAACCGCATCACTCAGTCTTACGGCGGAAGAAGCCGAAAAATACGGTGACATCATCAAGAAAGTTTACGGCGATAATTATGGCGAAAGCTTTGATGATATATCCAACACACTTGCTCTAATCAAGCAGCAGATGAAAGACGTCACAGACGATGAACTTCAAAAGGTTATTGAAAGCGCATATCTTTTATCGGATACATACGATATAGACGTTTCTGAGGGTATCCGTGGAGCAAATGCTCTAATGAAGCAGTTTGGCATTACAGCCGAAGAAGCGTATAATCTCCTTGCTCAGGGTGCAGAAAAGGGCTTAAATCAGAACGGTGACATAGCCGATCAGCTTGCCGAGTACAGCACTTACTATGCTGATATGGGCTTTACTGCCGAAGAAGCCATGTCTATGATGGCAGAAGGCGCAAAAAACGGTGCGTTTCAAGTTGATTTTCTGAATGATGCTTTTAAAGAGTTTTCTATCAGAGCAAAGGATGGCAGTCAGACTACCGCTGACGGAATGGCTCTGCTCGGGCTTGACGCAACAAAGCTCGGTGAAGAATTTGCCGCAGGTGGTGACCGTGCTTATCAGGCATTCAAGCTGGTCAACGAAAAGCTTGCAGCCTGCAAAAGTGATGTAGACCGCAATGCCGCCGGTGTTGCGCTTTACGGCACAAAGTGGGAAGATCTCGGTGAAGATGCAGTTCTTGCTATGGCTCAAATTGGCGATAGCATCGATAAAACCCGGGACAAACTGGGCGAGATGGAAGGCGTTAAATACAACAGCTTATCCGATATGTGCAACGGACTTTCCCGTACAATCGAACTGCTTCTGATCTCGCTGGGCGAGCAGATTATTCCCGTGCTTAAGGATATTATTGAGCTAATCGAACCGATTATTTCGGAGCTTCTGCCTCAGATAATTGAGCAGGTTAAGCCGATACTTGACAGCGTTTCCGAGCTTATTCCGCCGCTCATTGAGCTGATCACCGGAATACTGCCGCAGTTTATGGAATTGCTTAAGCCTATACTCGAAAGCGTTACACGCATTATTCAGAAGCTTGTTCCGACATTGATTAAGCTTTTTGATAAGCTGTTACCGCCGATAATCAAGATTGTGGATACGCTTCTTCCACCGCTTATGGAAGTGATTGAAGCATTATTGCCGATACTTGATGTTGTGATTGAACTGCTTACTCCGATTCTGGAACTTGTGGCTGAGCTTGCCGAACCGCTCGGTACTGTTATCTCAGCAGTCGGGAAGTTGCTATCAGCTGTTATCGGTCTTATTGATGGGGCATTATCGCCGATTATGCCTGTAATATCATCGCTTGCGGATGTGCTACTACAGATACTCGGTCCAGCTCTTGATATTGTTGCGGGGCTTGTTAATTCACTTGCAGATGTTTTTTCCGGCGTTACAAATTTCTTATCCGGTGATATTATGGGCGGCTTTGAATCTTTCGGAAATGGTCTTGTAAATCTGTTTGATGGTGTTCTAAGCACCATAGATTCAATATTAGGTACTAATCTCACAAATTGGTATAACGAAGTTAAAGAGGCTTGTCAGAAAATCGGCGAAGAAATGTATGCTGCTACGCATCAGGAAGAAATCAGAGCAAATGAGCTGAGTACGAAATATAACGATTTGCATGGTGATATGAATAAATTCATAGTTCAGGAATTACGAAGCGGTAAATCAGCCGATGAGGCATTATCAAATGCCAAAAACAAATTCCTTGATACAGCGGAAAAGAAAGAATATTTCAATTCACAATTAAAGGATTATGTCAATGAGGATAAGGTTAAAGAGTGGTATAACAACGTCAGAAATAATAACGGACTTTATTCTCAGGGTTATTCAGAGGAGGAAGGTAATTCTTCTTATAGTCAAAGCATTGCTGAAGAAGAGGAGCGTAAAGGAAAAGCAGCTTTAGGATATACCGGTGCCGGAACAAATTATTCATATAGCAGTGCGGGAAAAACATCGTATAAAGCGCCTACATATTCTTATACGCCATCAACCTACAGTGCATCTGACTATGCTTATGCACCGGAAGCAAAAGAAGAAAAGAAAACGTCAAGCTCGTCAGGTTCGTCAAGCACAAAGAAAACAAGTTCATCGAGCACAAAGAAAAAAAGCTCTTCAACCTTGTCTTCCAAAAAGACAAATTCAAGTAGCAGCTCATCAAGCGATACTCAGAATATTAATATAACATCTTACATTCCGACAGTTTGGGATGATGTTAGCACTTCTAATGCAAAACTTGCCGCCGGAATCGGAGCGAGCAAGGTCGGTAACAGCAAATCAGGTAAGATAATCAGTGGCTTATCGTCGGCATCAAAGGTATCGGCTTCAGCCGAAAAAGCAGATGCTACGCTTAATGATGTGGTATCAGAATTGAAAAAGTTGAAAACTGCACAGGAAAAGATGCAGTATACGCTTGATGTCACGCTGAAAACAAATGATTACACACTTGCAAAAGCTACCGTCAAGGGAATAAAGAAAATTCAGAAGCAAACCGGTAAATCACCATTATAGGAGGTACAGATATGACGGTGAAAATTAACAATATAGACTTATCAGAATATATCATTGAATGCAATCTCCGTCATTCTTGCCGTGGCGAAAGCACGTCATACAGTCTGAATGGAACTGCTTATACGGACAGATTCGGCGATTTTAAAATCTCCGGTTCTGTCGCTTTTGGCATTATTCCGGCGGCAAAATGGAACTCTGTTTTTAACATATTTAAAAGCAGTAGTTTCACGCTTGGGGTAAACGGTGATTCTTATACCGTTCATGCAAAAGGTGATATATCTGCGCCGTACGCTTTTACCGATGTAAAGCTCGGAGATTGTTATAAAGATGTGTCAGTGGAGGTGGAAGAAGTATGATTTCGGTATCATCAAATTATAAGACCAACGCTACCAAGCCTGTAAGAAATGTCAATGCAAAAATTTCAATTGGCACTGTAGATTTCGGTATTGATGATATTGTGTCATTTGAACTTTCACGTTCGCCGTCTGATGGCGGTCTTAGTGTAGGTGGAACAGCAGCAGCTCGCCTGACTGCAACAATCCGTGCAACGATGTTACCGACGATGGATGCTTACAAAATAACCGCCTCTATCGGATTTACTGCATTGACGCAAATCGGAACGTTCTATATTACAGATTTAACTCAAGAAAAGGGATATGTGTCAATAGAAGCGTATGATCGATTTTATTATCTCGATAAACCGTGTAGCTTTAACGGCAGTGCTGACGGGAAGGTCGAATCTTTATCTTTTCCTGCAACTCATCAGAAAATGCTTGAGTATATCAGCAAAATTAACGGCTTTTCCCTGAGCGTAACCTGTGAAGCTTTTGCAAAAGTAAAAACGAAACCGATTTATAACAGCGAGGCAACAAATCCGACAAATAAATATTACACATACCGTGAAATAATCGGCTTTATTGCCGCCTGCAACGGTTGTAATGCTCAATTTGATGCGAACGATAAACTGATATTTGCACGTCCTTCAAACAGCGTTGAAACAATTGAAGAAGGTGCTTGCGAAAGCTTATCAGTCGCTCAGGACAGCGGATTTACTGTAAAAGGCATACGCTTTACAATCGGCACCGATACAGCGTTCTATATTGATGCAAACGGTACTACTTATGACGAGACTCTGCCGGGAGTGCTTGAAGCAGTTAATCCTCTTGCAACAGTAGAGATTATGGAATATGTCTGGAATAAGCTCGGAGGCTATCATTACTATGCCGCTGATATATCAAGACGAGGCAGAGGGTGGCTGTTGCCGGATGATGTAATATCCATACAGAGTAATGGTGCAACTAAAAAAGCTACCATAACAGCTATATCTTACTCACTCAGTAAAGACAGCGGCTTTTCAGAACACATTACATCTACAGCCGAAAGTACCGAACAGTCATCAAACAGGTATAGTGCTGCAGGGGATCATACATCTAATGTAGGTGCCGGAAAATACAACAGCACTACTATTATAAATGATCCCGTTATAATCTCAGAAAAAACAAAGGAGTATCTGCAATACAATTATAGCATTGTTGCTTATAATGCGGGGGATAAAATTACATATGGTATTGCTGATACACGAATCTGCATCCAAAATTATATTGCTACACGAACATCTTTGGTGTTATCGCAAGAGGATATGGGTTGTCCTTACGGAAATATATACATTACGAAGGGATATATAA
>OHHT01000850.1_pt1 | contig 9922 bp, 6 predicted proteins | sample 1568061 | NCBI WGS metagenome assembly OHHT01 (sample SAMEA3879550, study PRJEB24766) | human gut metagenome | biome: human-associated habitat; feature: feces | place: USA | collected 1985/1987 | reverse complement strand
CCGCTATGTCGCACGCCTCGATGAAGGCAAAGCCTCAGTTGGCCTTGAAGAAGTCGACAGCTCCCACCCTTTCTACAATCTCGAAGGCAGCAACAACGTGATTCTTATCACAACCGAACGCTACAAAGAATACCCCATGGTCATCAAAGGCTATGGCGCGGGAGCTGCCGTGACCGCCGCCGGCGTATTCGCCGACATCTACAGCATCGCCAACATCAGCTGAACATCGCGGCGCCCCGGTCTGTTATCTTTACATCAACATCATCCCTCCCGCCTCCACCGCATCCATGTACATCGCTTCACAGAAACGCAAAGAAAACATAGCCGAGTATCTCCTCTACATGTGGCAGATCGAAGACCTCATCCGCGCCAACGGCCTCGACATCGACCGCATCCAGGCCAACGTCATCGACCGCTACGAAAACCTCACGCCCGAACAGCGCACCGAAATGCGCCGCTGGTATGAGTCGCTCATCGACATGATGCGCCGCGAGAATGTCGAACAGAAAGGCCACCTCCAGATCAACCGCAACACCCTCTCCGCGCTCGCCGACCTACATCAGAAGCTTCTTAAAGATCCGCGCTTCGCCGATTATTCCTCGCAGTTCTACCGCACCCTCCCCTTCATTGTCGAGCTCCGCGCCAAGGCCGGCGAAAACAAAGCCGGCGAAATTGAGACCTGCTTCAACGCTCTCTACGCCATGCTTCTCATGCGCCTGAGCCACAAAGACATATCTCCCGAAACGCAAAGCGCTCTCACTCAGATATCAAAATTCATCGCCACTCTCGCCCGCTATTATCACCTCGACGAAAACGACAAGCTCTTCAACAACGACCGCTGATTTTCGCCCCCGCCCCTCATACTTTTTTTCTGATGTGATGTAACTTTTCCCACATTTCTTACGTCATATAGCTGTACACCTTCAATTGCAGGTGCACTCATCACACATCATAACTCTTGCAAATGAAAAGATTCATCTCGGCCGCCGCTATAGCCATCCTGCTCACCGCAATGTGCCATGCCGCCGGCTATAACGTCAGCGGCACCGTCACCGACTCCATCGGAGAGCCCGAAGCTTTCGCCACCGTCCGCGTTTATCCCCAGTCCGACACCACCAAAGTCGCCGCCCATGGCGTCACCGCCGACGACGGCTCATTCTCCCTCTCGCTCAAATCCCCGGGCAGCTACACGCTGCGCCTCGTTTCCGTTGGCCGCGCCCCGCTGAGCCGATCATTCTCGGTTTCATCCGAAGCTCCGTCGGCCGATCTCGGCACTCTCACCGTGAAATCCGACGACCGCATGCTCGGAGAAGTCACTGTCACAGCCACAAAACCGCTCGTCACAAAAGAAATCGACCGAATTGGCTACGATGTACAGGCCGACGACGACTCCAAAACCGCCACACTCGACGAGATGCTGCGACGGGTTCCGCTCGTCAGCGTCGACGCCGAAGGCAACATCACCGTCAAAGGATCTTCCAATTTCAAAATTTACAAAAACGGCCGTCCCAACAACTCTTTCACCCGCAACGCCAAAGATATCTTCAAAGCCATTCCCGCCTCAATGATCAAGAAAATCGAAGTGATCACCGACCCGGGAGCACGCGAGGATGCCGAAGGCGTCGGCGCAATCCTCAACATCGTCACGCTCGAATCCACGACCATGAGAGGCGTAACCGGCAACGTTTCACTAAACTACGACACACAGACCGGCGTCCCGACGCCAAACTTCTGGGGATCGACCCAAATCGACAAAGTGACGCTCTCGCTCTACGCCGGCGGACAATACTTGAGCAAACGACAGACAAAAAACAGTCAGTTGTCCGAAACGGTCTACGATGACTCCGGTAATACGCTAGTCAGCGAAGGACATTCAAAAAATCCCGGGTGGATCACCTGGTTCGGTCTCGACGGAAGCTATGAGCTCGATTCCCTCAACCTCTTTACAGCCGAGTTCGGAGGCTACTACTATGATATCAATGTTCGCTCCGAAGGCTCCAATAAACTCATGGCTGCCGACGGCTCCAAAATCTACAGCTACAACACATCGACACACCAGAATCCCTACCGGTATTTCGACATCAACGGCAACTTCAATTACCAGCACTCCACACACCGGCCGGGTGAGAATCTCACTCTCTCCTACATGATATCCACCACCAATCAGACCAACAACAGCTCGACACTTTACTCCGATATGGTCAATATGCCCGTTCCCTACACCGGCATCCTGTCCGATTTCAAACTCGACTTCATCGAGCACACGTTCCAGTTTGACTGGTGCAGACCCTTCGCCGGCATTCACACCTTGAATCTCGGTGCAAAATATATCTATCGCGACAACCACAGCCGCACCACACAGAACTATATCGACTACGACAACCAGCCGACTCTCGACTTCACACATCTCACTCACGTAGCGGCCGCCTACGCCGATTATCGCCTGCGCCTCGGCCGCTTCAGCCTCCGCGGCGGTCTCCGCTACGAATTCTCCCGACTCAAGGCCGAATATGCCGACGGGAGCCATCCCTCTTTCGCAAGCAACCTCAGCGACTGGGTGCCAAACGCCGCCGTTTCATACGACATCAACGACGCCAACTCTATAAAACTGTCTTTCGGCACCCGCATCAACCGCCCCGGCATAAGCTACCTCAACCCGGCAGTCAGCTCCACCCCAAGCTCCGTATCGAAAGGCAACCCCGACCTCGGAAGTGCCCGCAACTCATCCCTGTCGCTCAACTATAGCCTCATCGGCCAAAAGATAAATGTCGATTTCACCGCTTCCTACGGCTTCACCGACAACGATATCGTTTCAGTCCAATACATCCGCGACGACATCATTTATTCCGATTATGCCAACGCAGGCCGAAACAAATCCTTTGATACCGGACTCTTCCTTCAGTGGACCGCCGGCAAAAAGACTACGGTCATGCTCAACGGCAACGCTTCCTACAACCACTATTCCAACCCGTCACTCGACATCGCCAACCGGGGATGGTCAGGCAGCGCGTTCATGCGCATCTCCCAGAAACTCCCCTGGAAACTGAGCGCCCAGCTCATGGGATCGGTATGGACTGGCGGTATTAACGGACTTTACTCCAAGTCATCGCCGGTAGGCATATCCGTTTTCGACTACGGTATCAGCCTTCAGCGGTCTTTCCTCAAAGAAGACCGGCTCACCGTACGCCTCAGCACTTGGGATCCGATTTATCCGTCACGCAACCGCTTCAAAAGCGAGTCTGTCAACATGGCCATGCGTCAGACCTTCTACTCCACACAATATAACACTTCCAGATTCCAGATATCCTTATCCTACCGCTTCGGATCCATCAACGCGCAAGTCAAGAAAACAGCGAAAACAATCGAGAACGACGACCTTACCGGACGAAAGATCGGAAACAATTGATGCCCGTTATGCGGATTATTCGCTACCTTTGCGGCATTGAATCATCATCACTGACGTTATGCTGACTGCTCTGCTTACCCTTCTGCTTCTGATCATATCCAACGTGTTCATGACCTTTGCCTGGTACGGGCATCTGAAGCTTTCCGCCTCCGGCGTCACTTCCAACTGGCCTCTCTACGGAATCATACTCCTGTCATGGGGCATAGCGCTTCTTGAATATTGTTTTCAGGTGCCCGCCAATCGCATCGGATTCGAGGGCAATGGCGGCCCGTTTTCCCTCATCCAGCTCAAGGTCATACAGGAAGTCATCACACTCACCGTATTCGTCATCTTTAGCTTCTGGGCCTTCGAGGGCTTCGAGATACGCTGGAACCATATCCTCGCTTTCTTCCTGCTCATCGCCGCCGTCTATCTCGTGTTCATGAAATAGACCTGAACATTCTTTCGCCGAACAATCACGGCGCGGAGGAGGTTATAATATTGCTGTAACCTCTATCCGATTATGAGAATATTTACGTCAATAGCCGTTGCCGCAGCTTCCGCAATTTTCGCCTCTGCTTCCCAGCCCGAAACGATGGATGCGCAGTTGCCGCAACAATGGTCCTACAATTCCGTTTTCTATCAGACCTCTCCGACCGACGACAACTGGTGGAGCGGCTTCGGTGATCCTGTCCTCGACTCCCTCATCAGCCGCGGCATCGACAACAACTTCAACGTCGCCGTTGCCGCCCGCCGCATCAACATTGCCCGCCAGTCCGTACGTCAGGCCAAGTCGGCCTACTACCCACAGCTCAACATCGGCGCCGGATGGTCGAAAAGCCGGCAGTCGGGCAACCTCACGTCGATCTCCACTCCCGCTTCGGCCACCGACTATTTCTCTGCATCCGTCGACATGGCCTGGGAAATTGATCTCTTCGGCCGAATAAACTCGCAGGTCAAAGAGCTCAAGGTGCAGTACAACGCTTCGGCCGCCGACTATCTCGCCACCATGAACAGCCTCTGCGCCGAGATAGCCACCAACTATCTGCAGCTGCGCACGCTTCAGGAGGAGCTTCAGGTTACACGCTCTCAGCTCGAATCCCAGAAAAAGGTGCTTAAGATTGCCGAAGCGCGCCATGAGGCCGGACTCAACTCGGCGCTCGACGTCGCCCAGGCCTCGACGGTCTACTATTCGACCGAATCCTCGATCCCCAGCCTCGTCACTTCCATCGACCGCAGCATCAACATGCTCGCCGTGCTCGTAGGCTGCTATTCCGACGACATCAAGCAATGGCTTGAAACGCCCGAACCGCTGCCCGACTACCAACGGCTCGTAGCAATCGGTGTCCCTGCCGACTTGCTGCGGCGCCGCCCCGATGTGCGGCAGGCCGAATGCGACATGGCTTCCGCGGCTGCCGCCGTTGGCATCGCAAAAAAAGATTTCCTTCCCACCCTGACGCTCGAAGGCTCGGTGGGTGTGGCCGCACACCGCCTCGGCGATCTCTTCGACAACCGCTCGATGACCTACTCCATAGCCCCGCGCCTGTCATGGACCATATTCGACGGCATGGCCCGCAACGCATCCCTCGCCTCGGCTCGCGAACAGATGCAGATCGCCATCGACAGCTACAATCTCACTCTCCTCACGGCGTTTGAGGAAACCAACAACGCTCTTTCCGACTACACCGGCCAGCTGCACACCATCGCCTCGCTGGAGACGGTCGTAGAGCAGGCGCAGAAGGAGATGGATCTCTCACTCAACCTCTATAAACAAGGGCTATCCGACTTCCTCAGCGTAGCTCAGGCTCAGATCACGCTCTTCGACTACACCGACCGCCTTGTCGCCGCCCGCGGAAGTGCGGCTGCCGCCCTCGTCACTCTCTACAAAGCCCTCGGCGGCGGATGGCAGACATCACATTAACTCCCTCATAACTAAAATTCATCTTTCAACCGGCCAACACAATTCAATCATGAAAGCCTACGCTATTATATGCCTCGCAGCCGCCACAGCATCCCTCGCGGCCTGTTCGGGCAAAAAGAACTCATCCGGCGAGCCCTCGCCTCAGATAAATGTCGCACGGGCCATGTCCGATTCCGTGGTCATCTACCATTCCTATCCCGGCACCCTCAAAGCCAACACCGTAGTTGACCTTGTGGCTCGCGTCAGCGGCACTCTCATCTCGCAGAACTACAGCGGCGGGCAACTCGTTGAGAAAGGACAGCTGCTGTTCACAATCGAGGATACGCAGTATCGCGACGCCGTCCAGCAAGCCGAAGCCGCTCTGGCCACGGCACGGAGCAACCGCGAATATGCCGCCGCACAATATGCCGCCATGTCGAAGGCTCTCCGGAGCGATGCCGTGTCGCAGATGGAAGTCAACAAGGCAAAAAGCGCGCTGCAGCAAGCCGAGGCCGCTATCCGCACCGCCGAAGCCGAACTCCGCACCGCCCGCACCAATCTCGGCTATTGCCGGGTTTATGCCCCTTTCCGTGGCCATATGAGCAGCTCCGCGCTTGATGTCGGATCCTACGTCGACGGTGCAGCCGCCCCGGTCCGTCTCGCCACCATTTACGATGACGCCACTCTCTATGCCGATTTCCATGTCGACGACAAAGCGATGCAGCAGATCCTTCTCGACCGCGAAAGGTTCCCCATCAACCTCGATTCAATCCCGCTGAAATTTCAGCAGGAGATCCCGCAGAACTATTTCGCCCGTCTCACCTACATATCTCCGCAGGTCGACACCTCGACCGGCACGCTCGACCTTCACGCGACCGTTGACAACACCGCCGGCAACCTCCACGACGGCATGTACGTGACCATCTCGCTTCCCTCGCAGTCCGACCCGCATGCCATCATCGTCAAGGATGCGGCTCTCTCGTCTGATCAGCTCGGCAGCTATCTTTTCACCGTCAACGATTCCGACAAGGTTGTCTACACCCCGGTGCGCACGGGCGATATCGTCCTCGACAGCATGCGCATCATCACCTCCGGTATCACTCCCGGCACGCCTTATGTCACACGTGCGCTCCTGAAAGAGCGCGACGGCATGACCATCAGGCCTGTCATGGAAAAATAAGCGCCCTGCCTCCATTTTAACTTTCTAAACGACTAACCAGTGCGGATCTACCGCATCAAGCACCATTGAGCATGTTCTCGAAATTTTTTATTAACCGCCCGATATTCGCCATCGTTCTGGCTGTGTTCATGATTCTCGCCGGATTGCTCACGGTGAAGACTCTGCCGGTGGCTCAGTACCCCGACATCACCCCTCCTACCGTGATGGTTTCCGCCACCTATCCCGGTGCCGACGCTTCGACCGTGGCATCTACCGTCGGCGTCCCCATCGAAGAGCAGATCAACGGTGTGGAGAACATGTTGTATATGAGCTCTTCTTCCGGTTCCGACGGAAGCTACATGCTCACCATCACGTTTGAGACAGGCACCGACCTCGACATGGCCATGGTCAAGGTGCAGAACCGTCTGCAACTTGCCGAGCCCACGCTACCCGAAGCCGTTAAGCAACAGGGCGTCAACGTGATGTCACGTTCGAGCAACATCATCATGTTCGTGGCCATCGAGAGCGACGATCCGCAGCGCTACGATGCTCTCTATCTCACCAACTATGCGAAGCTCAACCTCGTCGACGAGCTGTCGCGTGTCGAAGGCGTCGGTCAGGTCGGCGCTTTTGGTGCCGGTCAATACAGCATGCGCATATGGCTCGACCCCGACATCATGCGTCAGCGCGGCATCACGGCGGCCGATGTCAGCAACGCCATACAGTCGCAGAACATCCAGGTGTCGGCAGGCGATGTCGGAGCCGCCCCGGTTGCTGAAGGCGATGCCGCACAGTTTGAATACACGCTGACGGCTCAGGGACGCCTCGTCACGCCGGAGCAGTTCGGCAATATCATCCTGCGCACCGGCGACGATGGTTCGCTGCTTCGCCTCCGCGACGTGGCGAAAATCGAATTGGGCAGCGACACCTATGGCAACACGGCTCTCGTTTCCGGGCAGCCGGCCGGCCTGCTGGGCGTCTATCAGCTGCCGGGTGCCAATGCCCTTGAGGTGGCATCCAATGTGCAGAAGCGTCTCAATGAGCTGTCGGCTTATTTCCCCGACGGCGTCCACTATCGCGTGATCATGAACTCGACGGATTTCGTCACCGAATCGATCGACGATGTGCTCGTGACCTTTGTCGAAACCACCCTCATAGTGATGGTCGTCATCCTCCTCTTCCTCCAGAGCTGGAGAGCCGTCATCATCCCGATGCTCACCATCCCCGTCTCGCTCATCGCCACTTTCGCCGTGATGAAACTGATGGGGTTCACACTCAACACGCTCACTCTGTTCGGTCTCGTCTTAGCTATCGCCATTGTGGTCGACGACGCCATAGTGGTGGTGGAAGACTGCGCCCGAATAGTCGACAAAAAGCTGATGACGCCGCGTCAGGCCGCCATCAAGGCCATGAAGGAACTGCAGGGACCTGTCATCGGCGAAGTGCTGGTGCTCCTGTCGGTGTTCATCCCCACGGCTTTCATATCGGGAATCACGGGCGAGCTCTACAAACAGTTTGCCCTGACAATCGCCGTGTCGACGGCCTTCTCGGGCTTCAATGCCCTGACTTTCACGCCGGCCATGTGCGCTCTCTTCTTGCGCCCGTCCGACGGTAAGCCTAAATTCTTCATCTACCGTTGGTTCAACAAAGGTTTCGCCGCAACGCTTGCCGCTTATATGCGCATCGTCGGGACTTTCCTGAAGCGCCCGGCCGTGGCCATTTGCGCATATATCATCATCACGGCGGCCGCTTTCTGGGGATTCCTCAAGATGCCAACATCCTATGTGCCCGAAGAAGATATGGGCTATTTCATGGGCTCTGTGCAACTGCCCACGGGTGCGGCAGTCGACCGCACCGAGAAGGTGCTCGCCGAAGCCACTAAGCGTTTGGGCGAAAACCCCAACGTCAAGAATGTCATATCTATTTCCGGTTTCTCATTCCTCGGCGGCAGCGGCAGCAATATGGGCGCGCTCATCGTTACGCTGAAACCGTGGTCGGAGCGCAAGGGCAAGGATAATACCGCCGATGCCGTCATCGCCGATTTCGAACGCCGTTGCGCCGACATTCAGGAAGCGCAGATCTTTGCCGTCAATCCGCCGTCGATCCCGGGTCTCGGCATGTCGTCAGGATTGGAGATGCAGCTTCTCGACATCAACAACCACGGCTCCGAAGCCATGGGTATGGCTCTGCAGGCCATCATCGAGAAAGCAAAGGCCGACCCGCGAATAGCCTCCGTGACGTCGCTCTACGAGGGCAGCGTGCCTCAGTATAAGATCGTCGTCGACCGCGACCGCGTGGAGACGCTGGGCCTCGACCTGGCCGACATTTTCAGCTCCCTGACGGCCTTCACCGGGCAGCGTTATGTCAACGATTTCAATGAGTTCGGCCGCGTCTATGAGGTGCAGCTGTCGGGCGAGGCGCTTGCCCGAACCAACCCCGACGACGTGCTGCGCCTCTCCACTCGCAATGCCGCCGGCGACATGGTTCCCTTCTCGGCCTTCATGACCGTGAAGCCCACGTCGGGACAGTCGTCGATCGACCGCTACAACATGTATTCCACCGCCTCGCTCACAGCCGTGCCCGCCGGCGGTACAAGCTCATCACAGGCCATCGAAGCCATGGAGCAGGCCGTGCGCGAATCTGTAGGCACCGACTATTCCTACGCCTGGACCGGTGAGGCCTATCAGGAAACGCAGGGAGGCACCACCGTCGCCGTCGTGATGATATTCGCCGTTATCGTCACGCTCCTCGTGCTCGCCGCACAGTATGAAAGTCTCACCGACCCGATCGCCGTGGTCATCTCCATGCCTACGGCCATCCTCGGCACCGTCATAGGCTGTCTTATCATGCAGCAGAGCATCGACATCTACACGCAGATCGGCATCATCCTCCTGCTGGGTCTGTCGGCCAAGAATGCCATCCTTATCGTGGAATACGCCATCGACTTCCGCAAACAGGGCGTGCCTATACGACAGGCAGCCGCCGATGCCGGCCGCATACGTTTCCGCCCCATCCTCATGACCGCGCTCGCCTTCGTCTTCGGTGTCATGCCTATGCTCTTCGCCACAGGCGCCGGTGCCGCAAGCCGCATCGCCTTAGCCTCCGCCGTAGTCTTCGGCATGGCCGTCAACGCCATCGTCGGCACCCTCTTCGTCCCCAATTTCTGGGAGCTCCTCGAACGCTTCCGCCAGCGCCACCTCGCCCGCCTCTTCACCCCCACGTCCACCGGCTCCCTCCCGGCCTCATCCCCCACCGCCTCGCCTGACAGCTCAGCAACCGCAGCTTCCACCGCTTCGCCCAGCGGCTCCACTCCCGCAGCTCCCACCGCCTCGCCTAACGGCTCCACTCCCACCGACGCACCCAGCACCCCCGCCGCCTCGCCTGACGCCTCAGCCCATACCGGCCCCGCATCCAAATAAGCTACCTTAGCTACCCCAGCTAAATGAGCTAAATCCACCGCCAGCCCTCTCGCCCACAT
>OHHT01000843.1_pt1 | contig 9963 bp, 8 predicted proteins | sample 1568061 | NCBI WGS metagenome assembly OHHT01 (sample SAMEA3879550, study PRJEB24766) | human gut metagenome | biome: human-associated habitat; feature: feces | place: USA | collected 1985/1987 | reverse complement strand
ATAGTGCCCGATGCGATGATCGAGTTGCTCAACACGGCGAGCACCGAGACCTCGGCGGTCAACACACCCAATTACCCGAAACGTGACACCGCTAAGCCCAACCCCAATGCTCCCGACGACCGCCGCACCGTAGAAAAAGCAGCTCCCGCCGGCGAATCGACGGCAAAGCCCGAAAGCACGGGGCGGCGCCGGCACTCGACCGACATCAACGGACGTGGACGTAACCCCGGACGCGGACGTACTCCGGTTGTCACCGGCAACAAAATGGTGGATGGCGCAAAAGTGATGGAGAGCGAATCCCTTCAGCAGTAATTCCTATATCTTCTGCCATTTCTCTCCCTTTGCCCTTTAGTCCTTTTGTTCCTTTTACCCCTTCTGTCTCTTCTGCCCTTCTGCCCTTCTGCCCTTCTGTTCCATCTGCCCTTCTGGCCTTCTGTTTTAAGTTATCGACATTTTCTCGACAACCGAAGCCGGAACTGTAGAAAACGCATTTTGGCGGCGTGGGCGCAGAGTAGTAACTTTGCAAGGTTAATCCAAAACAAACGAACATGAGCGATATCATCCGACTACTTCCCGATTCAGTGGCCAACCAGATAGCTGCCGGAGAGGTGATACAGCGACCTGCATCAGTGGTTAAAGAGCTGGTGGAGAATGCTGTGGATGCCGGTGCGACAAGCGTGGATGTCATAATCCGCGATGCAGGCCGCACGCTCATTCAGGTGGTGGACAACGGTAAAGGGATGACCGAGACCGACGCCCGCATGGCGTTTGAACGGCATGCCACGTCGAAGATCGTCAAGGCCGACGACCTGTTTTCGCTCCACACCATGGGATTCCGCGGCGAGGCGCTCGCGTCGATATGCGCCGTGGCGCAGGTGGAGCTGCGCACCCGCACCGCCGACGCCGAGCTCGGCACGCGGCTCGAGATAAACGGTTCGCGCGTGGAGGCTCAGGAGCCAACGGCATGCCCTACAGGGTGCAATATGATGGTCAAAAACCTCTTCTTCAACGTGCCCGCGCGCCGCAAATTCCTCAAGAAAGATCCTGTAGAGTTCGCCAACATCACGCGCGAATTCGAGCGGATGGCGCTCGTGAATCCCGATGTCGATTTCAAGCTGATCCACAATGACACGATGGTGCATCAGCTCATGCGCGGATCGCTCAAGCAGCGCATTTCCGACCTCTACGGCAAGACGGTTGAACGGCAGCTGATACCGGTGAGCACGTCGACCTCGATAGTAAGCATCGAAGGCTTCACGGGGATGCCCGAACATGCACGCCGGCGCAATGCGCTCCAGTTTCTGATGGTTAACGGCCGCCACATGCGTCACCCTTATTTCCACAAAGCCGTGATGATGTGCTACGAGCCGCTGATAGCGGCCGACCAGCAGCCCAACTACTTCCTGAACTTCACCGTCGATCCCTCGACCATCGACGTGAATATCCACCCGACAAAAAACGAGATAAAATTTGAAAACGAAGCGGCAATCTGGCAGATACTGATGGCTGCCGTCAAAGAGGCTCTCGGACGGTTCAACGCCATGCCCGGTATAGACTTTGAATCGGCCGACGGCATCGAGATTCCGGTGTTCAATCCCAACGCAAAGGGCGACCACAGCGTGGAGATTGACAGCGGCTACAACCCCTTTGTCGGGACTACGGGCTCCTCCATGCCGCCGTCGGGCGTTGGCGTGTCGTCATCGTCGCCCTTCCATCGCCAGGGTGTAGCTTCCGACTGGGACAAGCTTTATGAAGGCTTCATGTCGTGCGGCGGAGAGCGCCGCAGCGGCACACAGGAAGCCGGCACTCTCGACGATATGATGCTGACGGGCACAGTGGAGAGTCGTGCCACGGCTCCCGATGCGGTCGGCGATATCTTTGACGGCAGCGATGACGGCAACGTGCCGCACGACTCCACCTCGACGATACAGGTGCGTAACCGGTTCATCCTCTCGGCCTCCGTGTCGGGGGTGATGGTCATCGACCAGCACCGCGCGCATGTGAAAGTGCTCTACGAACGCTATCTGGCATCTCTGCGTGCCGGCAATGCGGGTGTGCAGCAAGTGCTTTTTCCTGAGGTGATACGGCTGTCGGCGTCGCAGAATGCCGTGCTATTGGCCATTGCCGATTATGTCCGGGGCATAGGTTTCGGGTTGTCGTTTCTGGGCGATAACGCGTGGAGCGTCACTGCCGTGCCTTCGATGCTCGGCGATGTCAGCGCCACCGAAACGATAATGCACATAGTGGAGGACGCGACGGATGAGGTGGACCGTGCCGCCGACACTGTGATGGAGCGGATAGCGCTGTCGATGGCCCGCAGTGCAGCCATAACGGCCGGGCGTAAGCTCACCGACGCTGAGCGAGAGCATCTTATCGGCGAACTGCTGCGATTGCCGTCGCCCAACTATACGCCTGACGGTTTGCCCGTTATAAGAATGATTTCAGAACAGGATCTTGAAAAATTGTTTTGAAATAGATTTGGCCTTTGAATAAAAACTGACTATATTTGTAACCGAATATGACATTAATCGACCACATACAATATCTCATCACCCGCCACGATTGCGTTGTCGTAGCCGGATTGGGCGCCTTTGTCGCGCAGAACATGCCGGCACGGGTGTCGGCCGACGGCCTGACGCTGTTGCCTCCCGGACGCATGCTCGTGTTCAACAACGTGATCAGCCACGACGACGGCTTGCTCTCCGGTTCGGTGGCCCGCCGCGAAGGCATCAGCTATGAGCAGGCCCGTGAGGAGATAGCGCAGAGTGTGGAACTGCTGAAGCGCCGCATACAGTCGGAAGGCTTCGTAGACCTGCCGCGGATAGGGCGACTGGAACCGACCGACGGGGCCGCCATAGCTTTCACGCCGGCTGCGTCGGACAGCATCGTCGACATGATGTACCGCGGGCTTCCGTCGGTGGATATCAGCTATGTGTCGGAGCAGCAGCCCGCTGCCGAGCTTCAGCTGCTTGAGGTTGACGTCACCTCCGGCCGCCGCAGCTTTGCGAGCCGCCTGAAATCCGTTGGCCGCTATGCCGCCATCGTGGCTCTGATACTGGCCGCCGGCGCTACGCTAACCACTCCCGTGCTCGTCGACGACAGCAACGTGGACCGCGCATCGCTTTCGCTGCCGCGTGTCACTCCCGCCCGCAAGGTGGTGATCCCCGCTTCCGCACCCCGGTATGAGCAGCCCGCAGCCGCAAAAGAGCAGAAGGAATCGTCTGCCGCAGCCGAGCAGGAGCAGGAGCCTGTCGTTGTGCCCGTAGCCTCGCTGAAAGGCGTAAATCCCGAGAAGGATTACGAATACTACATCATCGTGGCTTCATGCGCTTCGGCTTCGGAGGCTCAGCGCTTCATCTCGCAGAAGAAGGCCGAAGACCAGCTGCGCGTGCTCCCGAGCGACGGACGCTATCGCGTGTATGCCGCCGTTTCCAACGACTTCGACGCTGCCTTCGCATTCAAGTCGACCGACAAAGACTTCGTAAAGCGCTATCCGAGCGCATGGGTCTACAAAACGTCGAAATAAGACGCTTAAGCGATCACATAGCCTTTATTCACCCTCTTAATATCTGACAGATGATAAAGAAACTTATATTTGGCTCAATGCTGGCGTTCAGCGCTTTATCGGCACAAGCCATTCCTCTGTTTGCTTTTTTCGGCGATGTGGCAGGCGATTACACCGACCGGCAGCCTGAATTGTTTGCGCAGCACAGCCTTCAGTGCATGTATTATCAGAAACCGGCTTTTTTCTCGACACTTGCCGATGCCGATGCGTTTCTCAACGATGTGATGCCTTATTCGTCGGAAACCATTGTCCGAGAAGAAAAGAATCTGACCGACAAGGTGAAGATGGTCACGTATTCATCGCCTATGTCCACCGGCCAGACTTCGGTGATCTATCTCATTGAAGATCCCGAAAAAGGTTTTTACGTAGGCTACAACGAGGGAGGCAACTGATCCCACTACTTACGAAATACAGACAGCCCGCGGGGAGATCCCTGCGGGCTGTCTGTGTCTTGCGCGGAGCCGTTCAGAGGGGGCTGACTTTCAGGCGGTCTTTGGAGGCGGTGATGCGGTAGGATGCACCGCGGCTGGTGTCGAAAGTGGTTTCGCGGCCGTCGTAGAGCACTGTGCAGGGGCCGCCGGCGCGTGATGTGATCACGGCTTCGTCGAGGCGGTTGCCCTTATATGTGATGTTAACTTCAAAATTGCCGCGGGCAAGCAGGCCCTTGATGTGGCCGTCGCGCCACTGCGAGGGGAGGGCAGGCAGCAGATGCAGTTTGCCGGTGTGGCTCTGGAGGAAGAGCTCGGCGATGCCGGCCGTGGCACCGAAGTTGCCGTCGATCTGGAATGGCGGGTGCAGATCCCAGAGATTGTCGGCCGTGCCGTTTTTAAGCAGGTTTTCGAGGAGGATATGGGCATGGTCGCCGTCGAGCAGACGGGCCCAGTGGTTGAGTTTCCACCCCATGCTCCAGCCTGTTGCGGCGTCGCCGCGCTGGCGCAGCGTTTCGCGGCAGGCGTCGGCAAGTTTGGTATCGACAAGCGGGTTGATGGTCGAACCGGGATGCAGGCCGAACAGATGGTTGGTGTGGCGGTGCTGATCGCCGTAGGTGTCGATGTCGTCATACCACTCCTGAAGCTGTCCGAAGCGACCTATCTGATAAGGATAGATGCTGTCGAGCTTCTCCTGCCAGCGACGGCTCTCGTCGGCGTCGGTGCCGAGAATTTTGGCGGCGCGGATGGCTTCGGTGAGCACTTCGCGGGTGACGGCGTTGGCATAGGTGGCTCCCAGGTCGCACGGCCCGTGTTCGGGCGAATATGAGGGCGCCGAGGTGTAGCTGCCGTTGTGCAGCATGAGGAGGTCGCTGACAAAGTCGGCGCTCCCTTTTATGATCGGGTAGCCTACGCGGCGCAGCCAGTCGTCGTCGCGGGTGTAGTCGTAATATTCCCAGATCTGCGTGGTGAGCCATGGCCCGGCGGTGGGATTATAGTTCCACGACATGTCGTCGGAGGCCAGCGGGGCGGTGAAGCCGAATATGTTGGTGGAGACCTCGGCTGTCCATCCGCGGGCGCCGTAGTAGTCGGCGGCAGTGCGCGAGCCGGGGACTATGAGCGAGCTTACGTAGTCGATGAACGGAGTGAAACATTCGGTGAGATTGGTCGACATGGCCGGCCAGTAGTTCATCTGGAGGTTGATGTTGTTGTGGTAGTCGACACGCCAGGGGCCGTCGATATTGTTGTTCCAGAGCCCCTGCAGGTTGGCCGGCATGGTGCCCGGGCGCGATGAGGCGATGAGCAGATAACGTCCGAATCGGAAGAACAGCTCCTCGAGATTGGGATCGGCGGTGCCTGTGCGGTATTCGGCCAGTCGCTGCGGGGTGGTGAGATGACAGCGGTCGGCGCCGCCGAGGTCGATGTCAACGCGGTTGTAGAGGTTCTGATAGTCGGTTAAGTGGTGCCGGAGAAGCGTGGCGTAGGGGAGGGCGGCAGCACGCGTGACATTGTTGTTGACGGTCGCCACCGGGTCGACGCCTGTGTATGCCTTGGGGTCGGCTGGGTCGGGGTTGAAGTTCATCACATAGTCGGTGTCGCCCGAGAGGATGAATTCGGCGTCGGTCGATCCGGTCACGGAGATAATACCGGTTGCGGGGTCGGCGGTTACCGTTCCGCCGCCTGACGTGCGCACGTCGACGCGCAGCGCCCACTGCATGCCGTTGCCCTCAAGGCGTCCGGTGTAGAGCAATGCTCCGGGGGCGGGCGATGTAACGGAGGCAATGGCGTGGGGCGAATCGAAGGAGAAAGCAAGATTCTGTGTGGCGCCCTCGCTGCGGTACTGCCACACCATTACGCTGTCGGGATAGGAGGCGAAATAGCGGCGCGTGTAGTGTGCGGGGCCGTCGTTGAAGCTCACGGTGACAATGGCGCTGTCGATGTTGAGTTCGCGGCGGTAGCCGGTGATTGTGCTGTCGGGGATTCCGGTGGCCACATAGGCCTCGCCCATCATTGTAAATGTGCCGAAGCGAGAGCGGTCGTAGGGCGTGGAGCCGCTGAAAAGGCGGGCACACATACGGTCGGCCTCGGCGGTGCGGTGCTCGGTGAGCAGCGTGCGTATGCTGTCGAGCTGCTGACGGCTCACCTTCCGGTTCATATCCCAGTAAGTCTCGGGCCCGGTGCCGGGGCCGCCCATCCACAACGTCTTTTCGTTGAGCACGATGCGCTCGCGCTCCACGCTGCCCATGACTGTGGCGCCGAAGGCGCCGTTGCCTATCGGCAGAGCGCTGTTTTCCCAGGCGGGATCGGGGTTGGCCGAGGCCGAAAAATCGTTGAAGCGCCACACGGCAACGCCTTCGGTCGAGGAGTTGGGCGTGTCGAACCAGATGGTGTTCGATGCCGTGGATGAGGCAAACGCCGGGACGGCGGACAAAAGTGAAATGGATAAAAACAGTTGGCTCAGACGCAGCCGCGGGCTATTTGTCATGGTGATCGGATTTGAGATATTGCGTTAAAAAAACAAATGTAGCGATTGTTTGCGAATAATTAGTAATTTTGTCGGGTAAAAAAGAATTAAACAGATGGAAAACCTACATGATCTGCTGGTGCGCCGTCACAGCATCAGGAAATACACCGATGAGCCGATATCGGCTGAGGATGTGAAGCTTATACTTGAAGCAGCATTGCTTGCGCCAACATCGAAAAGCAGCCGTTCGTGGCAGTTTGTGGCTGTCGACGACAGGGAGATGCTCCAGCGGCTGGCCGGCTGCAAGCCCGCCGGAGCACTGCCTGTGGAGCGCTGCGTGCTGGCTGTAGTGGTAGCCGGCGACCCGACGCTCTCCGATCCCTGGGTTGAGGATGCTTCGATAGCCGCCGCTTTCATGCAGCTGCAGGCTGAGGATCTTGGCCTCGGGTCGTGCTGGGTGCAGGTGCGCGGACGTTTCACAGCCGACGGTATCCCCTCCGAAGAGTATGTGCAGCAGCTGCTTGGCATGCCCGACACGATGCCGGTGCTCTGCATAATGACATTCGGCCATAAAAATGAGGAGCGCCGCCCCGTCGACACATCGAAACTCCTGTGGGAAAAAGTGCATATAGGAAAATGGAATCCGGCACAGGAATAAACCGACCGCTGCTGACGGTGATCATCGGCTCCGGCAATGTGGCCTCGGCTGTTGGCCCGGCGCTCGAAAAAGCCGGAGCTATAGATGTGCTGCAGGTGTATAGCCCCACGGCGGGTCATGCCGCCGGGCTTGCCGCCATGCTCGGTCATGCTGAGGCCGTCACGGATTCTTCGGCCGTGGTCTCCGGAGCCGATCTCTATCTCGTGGCGGTGAAGGATGATGCCATAGCCGGCGTTGCCGCAACAATCGGCGTTCGCGGCGGTGTGTGGCTGCACACTTCCGGCGGTGTGGAGTGCAGCGAGCTGGCCCCGATTACGGACGATTATGGCGTGTTCTATCCGCTGCAGACGTTTACAAAAGGCGTGGCGGTCGATTTCGGGGATGTGCCCGTGTTTGTTGAAGGACACACCGGGCGGGCGCTTGCCGTGGCCGAACGGCTCGGGCAGTGCCTGTCGGGGAAAGTATATCATGCCGACGGCCGCCGTCGCAGCCTGCTGCATGCGGCCGCAGTCTTCGCCTGCAACTTCACAAACCATCTCTGGGCGATAGCCGACGATGTGCTGCGCCGTGAGACCGGTACCGATCTCACCGTGCTGCGCCCGCTCCTGGAAGAGACGATGCGCAAGGCGCTGTCGATGCGTCCGGCCGCCGGACAGACAGGCCCGGCACGCCGTGGCGACCGGGGCGTGATAGAGCACCATAAATCGCTGCTCAAGCCCGATGAGGCTGAGCTGTACGAAATTATGTCACAACATATAATAGACTATTATGAGCGCAATTGATTATGACCTGTCCATCATCCGCGGCGTGGCCTTCGATCTCGACGGCGTGCTTTCGCCTTCGACCGTGCCGACGGCTCCTGACGGCATGCCGGTGAGAATGGTCAACATCAAGGACGGTTATGCGCTTCAGCTGGCCGTGAAATGCGGATTGCAGATAGCCATCATCACCGGGGCTACGGGCCGGGGCATTGCCGAGCGCTATAATTCACTCGGTATCAACGATGTGTTTATGGGAGCGGCGTGGAAGACGCATGTGTTTGAAAACTGGCTCTCGATGCGTGGCCTCAAAGCGGAAGAAGTGGCTTATGTGGGCGACGATGTGCCTGATTATGAGGTGATGAAACATGTAGGACTCGCGGTGGCTCCGGCCGATGCGTGCCCCGACGTGAAGGCGATAGCCCGCTACATATCTTCATGCCGCGGCGGCTACGGTGTGGCCCGCGATCTGCTCGAACAGATATTGCGCGCGCAGGGACAATGGATGTCGCACGTGCGCGCTTTCGGATGGTAATTGTTATGATTTGCAGATTTATAGATGAGATGATGAGCCGCCGCATCGTTCTGGCGAGCGGATCGCCGCGCCGCCGGCAGCTGCTGGCCGATCTTGGAGTGGATTTTACAGTCGAGACTATCGACGGTGTCGATGAAACGGTTGATGCTTCACTCGCGGCCGACGATGTGCCTCTGGCCATCTCGCGCAAGAAATCGCAAGCCTATTGCGATGCGCGGCATCCCGACGACAATACGATAGTGATCACGGCCGACACGGTCGTGGTTGTGGACGACGAGGTGCTCGGCAAGCCTGCCGGCGCTGCCGATGCCCGCCGTATGCTCGGCCTGCTGTCGGGGCGCACTCACCGGGTGGTGACAGGCGTCACCGTGGTGCGCGGAGAGCATCGCGACACACGGCGGCAGGTGACCGAGGTGAGCTTCAAATCGCTTTCCGACGACGAGATCGAATACTATATCTCCACCTACCGCCCCTTTGACAAGGCCGGCGCCTACGGCATCCAGGAGTGGATCGGATGTGTCGGAATAGAAGGAATTTCAGGTGATTACTATAATGTGATGGGTCTGCCGCTGCGGCTGCTCTACGAGATGCTGCTCGACAGCGTTTCGGGGCAGAGATGAATTCCGTCGGGTCCCACGCGGAGCAACATAGGCGCTTCGGGCGCCAGCCGGTTCATCACGGCACGGGCGGCAAATCCCATTGTCATGCGCAGATTGACTTCAATGCACGGGGCTATCGCCACGCCGCCCGAGCTGTCGCGGTAGGTGAGCATGTCGACGCCGGCCGGTCCGCTGTAGTGCGCGGCCACCACCTTGGTCAGCGCGTCGCCGACGGTCGGAATGAGATGGCTTAAGTCAGTGCCCGTGCGCCGTGCTATCTCCTTGTCGCCGGCTACCAGATTGCCGCAGTAGAAACCCTTGTCGGCGGTGACAAACATCGACAGCCCTACGAAATGCGCCTGTCTGCCGCGACATTCAAACAACATTGCAAAATCGCTGATGCGGTTGTAGCGCGGTTCGACCATCACGCTGCCCTGCCGTTTTATCATGCCACTGACCACATTGCGGAAAGTGTCGGGTGGCAGCGCCGATGAATAGATCACGCCGCGGCCGCTGCTCGACCACGGGAGCTTGACCACAGCCTCTACGAAACGGCTCACGGCATCCATGGCTTCCTGAAGCGAAAATGCCTCGACGGGCATCAGCCGCGGATCGGTGCCGAGCTGCCGGTGCATGGCTAAGGAAGTGCGACGGTGGCTCAGCATGCGCAGACGGTCGAGTGTGTCGTCGCCGGGCAGCAGGGATGCTTCGGTGCCGGCCGCTTCCAGCACGCGCCGGGCATAGTGGCTCCACCCCCACGGACAGGGGATGGCATCGGCCGGAGCTTTCGTCACCACCTCAGACTCAAGGCCGTAGCGCCGCTTCATCGCGAGAGCCCCGCTCATCGCCTGAGGCGTGTCGACGAGCACGAAATCCTCCTTGCCGGCCCACCAAAGCGGCAGCAGACAACCGCCGCGGCGAATGGCCACAGCGGCCTTCGGAGGCGTGAAACGCCG
>OHHT01000841.1_pt1 | contig 9967 bp, 8 predicted proteins | sample 1568061 | NCBI WGS metagenome assembly OHHT01 (sample SAMEA3879550, study PRJEB24766) | human gut metagenome | biome: human-associated habitat; feature: feces | place: USA | collected 1985/1987 | reverse complement strand
TTAAGTTAAATTTGCTCCTTCGCGACAAAAGATGTATCTTTACACAATCATACTTACAACAAAACATCGATTAATACCGGAAATGAAAAAACTTACATTAATTGCGAGTGCTCTGCTCGTAGTCGCTTCAGCCTCCGCATCGCCGCGCCACGGCTATGTCAACGGCACTAACACCAACGTTATTCTTCATGCCTGGTCGTGGGATTTCAACACCATCGCCAAGAACATGAAGCTCATAGCCGATGCCGGCTACGATTTCGTGCAGACCTCACCGGCCAACACCTGTTTCGTAGGCGAAGGCGGCGGCAAAGCCCTCTATAGCCAGCCCGGCGACTCCATCACCGGCAAGTGGTATTATTATTATCAGCCCACCGACTGGAAAATAGGCAACTATCTGCTCGGCACACGCGACGAATTCAAAGCCATGTGCGACAGCGCCATGAAATACGACGTCCGTGTGCTCGTCGATGTCCTGCCCAATCACACCGCCGTTGATCACACCGCCGTGCTGCCCGATCTCGACCGTGCTGTCGGCGGCCACGAAAACCTTTTCCACGCCAACGGCTTCAACCCCATCACCGAGTGGAACGACCGCTATCAGTGTACTACCGGCGAAATGGGCGGTCTCCCCGACGTCAACACCGAGAACCCCGACTTCCAGTACTACTACATGCAGTATGTCAACGATCTGATCAACCTTGGCGCACGCGGCTTCCGCTACGATACGGCCAAACACATCGGCCTGCTATCGGATCCCCGCGATGCAAAAGCCGAGCGCAACAACTTCTGGCCCGTGGCAACCGGACGCGAAGCCGCCAAAGGATTGTCGCTGCTGATGCCCGACAGCCTTTATATCTACGGCGAGGTGCTTCAGGATAGAAATGTGAAAGAACGCGAATACACCGAATTCATCGACGTGACCGCCAGCAACTATGGCGGCGTGCTTCGCGCCGTGCTCGAAGCCGGCACCGCCAAAGGCCAGGATCTGAAATCGTGGCACCACAAAGCGCGTCCCGACAGCCTCGTCACATGGGTCGAATCGCACGACACCTATTGCAACCAGCACGAATCGGCCCGCCTCACCGATCAGCAGATACGCACGGCGTGGGTGTTCCTCACATCGCGCTCGGGCGGCACGCCTCTCTTCTTCAGCCGCCCTGCCGGCAGCACACGTGAAAACTACTGGGGCAACAACCTCGTGGGGCCGCGCGGCAACGACGAGTTCTTCCATCCCGAAGTAGTTGCCGCCAACCACTTCCGTCACGCCATGGCCGGACAGCCCGAAAACATCACCACCACCGACAACGGCACCGTTGCCATGGTGGCCCGCGGCGATGCAGGCCTAACACTCGTCAACTTCTCCAACGCTGCCCGCAAAGTGAAAATGGCCACCACGCTTCCCGACGGCATATACACCGACGCCGTCCACGGCACGCAGTTCAAGGTGAAGAAAGGCATCCTCAGCGCTACCGTTCAGCCGCTGACATCCTACATCATCTACCGCTGATCCCCGACGTGCCGTCCGGCCACCCTTTTAGAGCTTGTTTAATAATAAATGTTGACGGCAGGGTCGCATAGCTTAAGTGGCATTTATTACAACACAGCTCATGGAATTCAACAACAATTGTATTATAATTTAACATTATGTTATCTATTATAAAGAAAGTTACATCAGACCTGTCATTCGCCGGCATCTTTGCGTCTGTTCTTCGGTCGTTATGGAACCCCATAACTCCCTCATCACAGACACAAATATACTCGACGACTGACAGCCCTGCCGTTAACATTTATTATTAAACAAGCTCTTAGAGCGTCCGTAGCCGCCAGACCCGATCCGGCGTTTGCGGACGCTCTCTCCTTGACGTCGGCATAATATACTGGCAGTTTGCATTCCGGTTGCAGAGTTAGATGTTTAACTTTGCACCGTCGAAACACAACAATCATCGGCGGATACGTCAACATCCCGTCTTATGGAATTTGTCTATTCATTGATAAATATGCTGGCCGAAATGGCTCCTTATCTCCTTCTGGGCTTCCTGGTGGCCGGAATCCTGTATGCTTTCGTCCCCGGAGAGTTCTATCGCAACCACCTGGCACGCCCCGGCGCCTGGGCAGTGATTAAAGCCGCTCTGATCGGGGTGCCGCTGCCGCTCTGTTCGTGCGGCGTACTGCCCACGGCGGTGTCGCTGCGTCGCAACGGTGCGTCGCGCGGAGCATCCGCCTCATTCCTCATTGCCACGCCTCAGACCGGCATCGACTCCATTGCAGCCACCTACTCCCTGCTGGGTCTCGCGTTTGCCATCATTCGTCCCGTGGCCGCTCTCGTCACCGCATTCGTCGGCGGAATGCTCGTAAGCCGTGAGGATAAAGCCTGCGCTGTCGATCCCGAACAGGAAGTGGACACCATCGACGCTCCGGCCTCCGACACTTTCACCGGGAAGATCCGCGACGCCTTGCGCTATGGCTTCGTGGATATGATCCAGAACATAGGCAAATGGCTGATTATAGGCCTTGTGATTGCGGCTGCCATCACAGTATTCGTTCCCGACGGATTCTTTACATTCTTTGCCGGATATCCTCTGCTGTCGATGCTCGCCGTTGTCATCGTGGCGGTGCCGATGTATGTATGCTCCACAGGATCCATCCCTATCGCGCTCTCGCTCATGCTCAAAGGCCTCAGCCCCGGCGCCGCATTTGTCCTTCTGATGGCCGGACCGGCGGCAAACTTTGCCTCAATCATCATCGTCAGCCGGTCGCTCGGCAAAAAAGCCGCCGCCATCTATATCGCCACCATCGTCGTCGGCGCCATAGCGATCGGCACGTGCATCGATTATCTCATGCCCCGAAGCTGGTTCACGATGCCCATGGCCGCCGGCGAATCCTGCTGCCACCTGCATGTCAGCCTCTTCTCCGGCATCTGCTCCGTGCTCCTCATCGTGCTGTTCATCAATGCTTTAATAAAAAGATACATATCAAACAAATCAGAAAAGATGGAAAAAGGAGAAAATATCATTATCGTCAAAGGAATGTCCTGCGGCCACTGCAAGGCCATGGTCGAAAAAAATCTTTCAAAACTCCCCGGTGTTGAATCCGTCACTGCCGATCTCACAACCGGCAAAACGGTAATTAAGGGCAATCCCGACATGGCTGCAGTACGCGAAGTGATCGACGACCTCGGCTTCACGATGGAGTGACACCTCGCAGTGTCCGCAGTTGCAGGCAGAAGCCGGCAATATGTGCAAAAGGAATATATTTTTGAAAAAAACTGGCACAATTTGCTCGTTTTTTCATTTTAAAGGATTAATTTTGCAACGTCAAAAATGCAACAAACGTCAATGGAGGAGATTCTCTTTACGAAGATGCACGGATTGGGCAATGATTACGTCTACATCAATTGCCTCGAATCCGCTCCCCGCCACCTCCAGCAGCTTGCCATCGAGATGAGCCGGCCTCACACCGGCATCGGATCCGATGGCATTATTCTTATATGCCCGTCGGACGTTGCCGATTTCAAAATGCGCATTTTCAATGCCGACGGCTCGGAAGCCCGCATGTGCGGCAACGGCTCGCGCTGCGTTGGCAAATATGTCCACGATTACGGACCGACAAACTGCATCTGACACTCGAAACCCTCGGCGGAATCAAGACCATCGACCTGCATACCGGCGTCGACGGCTCCGTGGAAGAGGCTACCGTGGATATGGGCGAGCCGCTGTTCGATACCTCGCTTGTGCCTGTCGTTTCCGATGCTCAGGCTATGATCGACCGGCCTGTGGCCACCTCCTGCGGCGAGCTCCGGCTCACGGCAGTGTCGATGGGCAATCCCCACGGCGTGATATTTGCCGATGCTCCCTGCCAGCTGCCTGTCGGTGTCCTGGGGCCGGAGCTCGAGCGTCACCCCATGTGGCCCGAGCGGGCCAATATCGAATTCGTGACGGTCATCGACGAACGGCATCTGCGCATGCGCGTGTGGGAACGCGGCTCCGGCGAGACCATGGCTTGCGGCACCGGCGCCTGTGCCTCCGTGGCTGCCGCCATAGCCACCGGCCGTGTCAGCCGCGATGCCGAAATCACCGTCAGCCTGCCCGGCGGCGATCTGAAGATAAGGAAGAACTCCGCCGGCCATCTGCTCATGACCGGCCCGGCAACCACCGTGTTTGAAGGCCGGTATTTCCGGCGCACCGAATCATCAGCGAAAATCAACATCTAATCTGCATAAAATGATACGAGTCAACGACAACTTCCTCCGCATTCCACAATCCTACCTCTTCTCTGAAATTGCAAGGCAAGTGTCGGAGTATCAACACTTGCATCCCGACGCCCGCATCATACGCTTGGGCATCGGCGATGTCACACGTCCCATATGCCCCGCCGCCGTCAACGGCCTCCACCGCGCCGCCGACGAGCAGGCATCGGGCGGCACATTCCATGGCTACGGTCCCGAGCAGGGCTACGGCTGGCTGCGCGAGGCCATTGCCCTCTGCGACTATAACGAGCGCGGCGTGACGAGCGTGACCCCCGATGAGATATTTATAGGCGACGGCGCCAAAAGCGACATCGGCAATATCGGCGACATCCTGTCGCCCGACTGCCGCGTGGCCGTCACCGACCCCGTCTATCCCGTGTATATCGACACCAACGCCATGGCCGGACGTGCAGGCAACCCCGTCGCCGGAGGCTTGTGGGACCGCATCATTTATCTGCCGTGCACCGCCGAAAACGGCTTCGTGCCCGCACTCCCTGCCGAAGTGCCCGACGTGATTTATCTCTGCTACCCCAACAACCCCACCGGCACAGCCCTCACACGCAGCCAGCTGAAAGTGTGGGTCGACTATGCCCTCGCGCACAACGCACTGATCCTTTTCGATTCGGCCTACGAAGCATATATCAGCGACCCCGACGTGCCCCACAGCATCTACGAGATAGAAGGCGCGCGCCGCTGCGCTATTGAATTCCGGAGCTTTTCCAAAACGGCCGGATTCACCGGACTCCGCCTCGGCTACACAGTGGTGCCCGCCGAGCTTAAAGGCACGGCAAGCGACGGCTCGCAGGTTGAGCTGCGCCGTCTTTGGCTGCGCCGCCAGACGACAAAATTCAACGGCGCCAGCTTCGTGGTGCAGCGTGCCGCCGCCGAGCTGTTTACGCCCGAAGGCCGGCAGCAGGTGCGCCAGACAATTGACTATTACATGGCCAACGCCGCAATGCTCCGGGCCGGACTCGACGAGGCCGGACTTACGGTCTATGGCGGTATCAACGCCCCCTATATCTGGGCTAAAACGCCCGCCGGCGTCAGCTCGTGGGACTTCTTCCGCATCCTTCTCGAGGACTGCAACATCGTTGTGACCCCCGGCGTAGGCTTCGGCCCCTCGGGCGAAGGTTATGTGCGCCTCACCGCCTTCTCCTCCCATGAAGCCACACGCGAGGCCATAGGCCGTCTGTCGGCTCTCGATAAGAACGGCGGCCGCAAATTGTAACTGTAAATAATTAATATTCACCCAATAACCGAATAGAATAATGTCATCGCTGAGATTTAAAGTTGTTGATGAAGCTTTCAACCGCAAAGCCGATCCGGTGGAAATACCGGCCGAACGCCCCGAGAAATACTACGGCAAATATGTGTTCAACAGACAGAAAATGTTTGAATATCTGCCGGCCGAGACTTTTGAGGCGCTCATCAATGCCATTGACAACAAAGAGCCGCTGCCCCGCAATGTTGCCGACAGCGTGGCCGAAGGCATGAAGCGCTGGGCCATCGACAACGGCGCGCGCCATTACACCCACTGGTTCCAGCCCCTAACCGAAACAACGGCCGAAAAACACGACGGATTCATCGAGCACAACGGCAAAGGCGGAGTGGTAGAGAACTTCAACGGCAAGCTCCTCGTGCAGCAGGAGCCCGACGCTTCCAGCTTCCCCAACGGCGGCATCCGCAACACATTCGAGGCTCGCGGCTATTCGGCATGGGACATTTCCTCGCCGGCTTTCATCCTCGACAACACCCTGTGTATCCCCACCATCTTCATATCCTACACCGGCGAATCGCTCGACTACAAGACGCCGCTGCTGCGCGCCCTCAACTCCGTCGACCGTGCCGCCACGGCCGTGGCGCAGTTCTTCGATCCCGAAGTGAAGCATGTGAAGTCGTATCTGGGATGGGAACAGGAATATTTCCTCGTCGACGAATCGCTCTATTCGGCGCGTCCCGACCTGATGCTCACCGGACGCACTCTGATGGGTCATGAATCGGCCAAAAACCAGCAGCTCGAGGACCATTATTTCGGTGCCATCCCCTCGCGAGTCGAGGCTTTTATGCTCGATCTCGAAATCGAGTGCCACAAGCTTGGCATCCCGGCCAAAACACGTCACAACGAGGTGGCTCCCAACCAGTTCGAGCTCGCGCCGATATTTGAGGAAACCAACCTCGCCAACGACCACAACCAGTTGTTGATGTCGGTGATGAAACGTGTTTCCCGCCGCCACAACTTCCGCGTGCTGCTCCACGAAAAGCCTTTTATGGGTGTGAACGGTTCGGGCAAGCACTGCAACTGGTCGATGGGAACCGATACGGGCATCAACCTCTTCTCTCCGGGAAAGGACCGGGAAGACAACCTGCGTTTCATCACATTCGTGGTCAACTCGCTGATGGCCGTTTATAAATACAACGCTTTATTAAAAGCGAGTATCGCTTCCGCCACGAACGCACACCGCCTGGGTGCCAACGAAGCACCTCCCGCAATCATTTCCAGCTTCCTGGGCAAACAGTTGTCGCAGGTATTGGAACACATTGAAGAGAGTACCAAGGATGATCTCGTAAGCCTTAGTGGCAAGCAAGGCATGAAACTGGATATTCCGCAGATTCCGGAATTGTTGATTGACAATACCGACCGTAACCGCACCAGTCCGTTCGCCTTCACCGGAAACCGTTTTGAGTTCCGCGCCGTAGGTTCGGAAGCAAACTGTGCCTGTGCCATGATTGCCCTGAACGCCGCCGTAGCCGAGCAACTGGTAGAATTCAAAAAAGATGTGGACGAACTCATCGAAAGGGGTGAACCGAAGATTTCGGCTATCCTTGAGGTTATCCGCAAATACATCAAGATTTGTAAGCCCATCCATTTCGATGGCAACGGCTACAGTGACAAATGGAAAGAAGAGGCCAAGAAACGCGGTCTGGATTGCGAAACCAGTGTGCCTCTCATCTTCGACAGCTATCTGAAGCCGGAAAGTATCCGCATGTTCGAAAATACCGGTGTACTGACTCAGAAAGAACTGGAAGCCCGCAACGAAGTGAAATGGGAAACTTACACTAAGAAAATTCAAATTGAGGCTCGTGTATTAGGTGATTTGGCCATGAACCACATCATCCCGGTAGCCACGCAGTATCAAACGGATCTCATTGATAACGTTTACAAGATGAAGGAGCTGTTCCCAAGCGACAAAGCTGCAAAACTGTCTGCCAAGAACCTGGAACTCATCGAAGAGATTGCCGACCGTACCGCCTTCATCAAGGAGCATGTGGATGCCATGATCGAGGCGCGCAAAGTGGCCAACAAAATTGAGAGTGAACGTGAAAAAGCCATCGCCTACCACGACAACATCGTACCGATGATGGAGGAAATCCGTTACCACATCGACAAGCTGGAACTCATCGTCGACAATCAGATGTGGACGTTGCCCAAATATCGCGAGTTACTGTTTATAAGATGAAAAATGGAGGATGAAGGATGAATCCTTAATCCCTATCTCATTCTTTTGTTGGTTGTTTTAAGTTTGCAGGGGGGAGAGGTGCCGCGAGGCAGTTCTCTCTCTTTTTTTCGTCCATGCCAACTGTTGGCGGTAAGCGGGAAATAACCTATCTTTGTCCGTCAGATAAAACAATCCTGTCATCATGAAGAATTTACGTAACTGCTATGCAGCGTTCCTGCTGTTTGCCTTGCTGTTCGTTGCGGCTGCCGCCCCGGCACAAACCGATCTGCAGCAAAAACTGGGTCGGATTTCCGCCATTACGGAAACCCGTCCGTTGGAGTCCACCCGGTTCTCCGAGAAGTATGTAACCTATTTCACCCAGCCGTTGGACCACCGTCGTCCCGAAAAGGGCAGTTTCCGCCAGCGTGTGATTGTCTCCCACGTCGGCTTCGACCGTCCCACGGTGATTGTAACCGAAGGCTATGGAGCCGCCTATGCCCTCAACCCCAAGTATCGCGAGGAACTTTCAGAGTTGCTCGATGCCAACATGATTTTTGTGGAATACCGTTATTTCCTGGAATCCACCCCTGAGCCCAAAGACTGGCAATACCTCACCGCCGAGAATTCCGCAGACGACCTGCACGCCGTCCGCAACGCCTTTAAAAGCATCTATCCCGGCAAATGGATTGCGACCGGCATCAGCAAGGGCGGGCAGACTACCCTGCTCTACCGCACGTTCTATCCGGACGACGTGGATATTTCCGTGCCTTATGTAGCTCCGCTCTGCTACGGGGTGGAAGACGGACGCCACGAGCCTTTCCTCAGGAAAGTGTCTACTCCGGAGGACCGCAAACGGATTGAGGACTTCCAGTTGGAAGTGTTGAAACGGAAAGCCGCACTGCTCCCCCGCTTTGAGAAATATTGCAATGAAAAAGGACTCAAGTTCCGTGCGCCCGTTGAAGAGATATACGACTATTGCGTGCTGGAGTATTCTTTTGCCCTTTGGCAGTGGGGAACTCCCGTCAGCAGCATCCCTGCCACCACGGCCTCGGACGATGAGATATTTGCCCATCTGCTCGACATCAGTAACTACTTCATTGCCGACAGTCCCACAGCCTCATTCTTCGTGCAGGCCGCCCGCGAACTGGGCTATTACGGCTACGATACGAAGCCTTTCAAGAAGTATCTTTCCATCCAATCGAGCAAGGGTTACCTGCATCGCCTGATGCTTCCCGAAGAGCTGAAAGACATGCCCTTCGACAAGACCCTAAGCAAGAAAATCACGAAGTTCCTGAAAGAGAATGACCCGAAAATGATATTCATCTACGGACAGAACGACCCGTGGACGGCTGCCGGAGTGACCTGGCTGAAAGGGAAGAAGAACATCCATGTATTCGTAGAGCCCGGCGGAAGCCATCGGGCACGCATCGGCACACTGCCCGAAGAGGAAAAGAAGCAAGTGATGGAGCTGATAAATGAATGGTTGAAACAATAAAAACGGATGGTCCGTGTGGCATGAACAGACCATCCGTTTACTCCTGACAGACCATCTGTTCAACCTCAACAGATGGTCTGTTTTTTTATTCTATAATTTGTGCATCCTCAATATCGTCCACTGCCTTTACTGAAGCATCCGGTGTCTTCGGGCGGCGACGCGTAAACTTGAACCAGTTCAGCAGTTCCGAAGCCGCATAGACCAGACTGCTGATACCGATAATGATAAATGCCGTGGAGCGTACTCCCGTAGGATTGAACAGCGCAACCAAGCCGGCAAGCAGAATCAATACCGGAACCACATAAAAACCTCCCGGTACCGGCATCCAGCGACGGGCAGCGGAAAGCGAGGCAATCTGTTGCACTCCTCCCATCACCAGGATAAATCCCAATACAAATGTCAGCAAATCGGCAAAGAAACCGGGCATGATAATCAGCCACAAGCCAAACAGCAGGCTGCCCACCCCCTCGACAGGGAAACGGCTGCGCATCTCCGTGCTCTGTGCAAAGTAGCCTATGATGCTGACAAGCGAAGGCACCAGGAAAATGACACCTATCGTAATCACAAAGTAATCACCGGCCTGGTCGGGAAACATCACCAGCACCAAACCGATAACCAGCGCACATATCGCACGCAAAAATGAGTAACTTAATCCTTTCATGAGTTTTTGATTTTTTGCGAAGATACATCTTTATCCGAATAACTCCACACGAAAATCCCGAAAAATCAGTTTACATTCAGCCAGGCATTCATATCTTCGGCCACAAAGAGCCAGTATAATAACAATAG
>OHHT01000839.1_pt1 | contig 10010 bp, 6 predicted proteins | sample 1568061 | NCBI WGS metagenome assembly OHHT01 (sample SAMEA3879550, study PRJEB24766) | human gut metagenome | biome: human-associated habitat; feature: feces | place: USA | collected 1985/1987 | reverse complement strand
GCCTTCATCGGGCGCAGCAACGTCGGAAAGTCGTCGCTCATCAACATGCTCACCGGACGCAAGGCGCTCGCTATGACCTCGTCAACGCCGGGCAAGACGATGCTCATCAACCATTTCCTGGTCAACGACAGCTGGTATATCGTCGACCTCCCCGGTTATGGCTATGCCCAGCGCAACAAATCGGCCCGCGACGGCCTGAAAAAGATCATCGAAAACTATATCCTGACGCGCCGGCAGATGACCAATCTCTTCGTGCTCATCGACTCGCGCCTCGCCCCGCAGAAAATCGACATCGAGTTTATCAACTGGCTCGGCGAGCACGAGGTGCCCTTCAGCCTCGTCTTTACAAAGACCGACAAGTTGTCGAAGAGCGCCGCCGCGCGAAACGTCGAAGCCTATTGCAAATACCTCCTCCAGTCGTGGCATGAGCTGCCCCCCGTTTTCGTCACCTCTTCCGAAACCGGACTCGGCCGCGAGCAGCTCCTCGACTACATCTCCCAGCTCAACGAGCTCTGATCCTCCCCGCCGCCTCTCCTCTCGTTTGTTGGCGAGGGCGGTTAGAGGGGATGGCTGTTCAGCGGTTGGATCCGTTGATAAGAGTCTTTGATATTTCTCTTGCCTGGCATGGATGAAATGCGCGGTCGAAAGCTTCGGTCGGTAAACTTTCGCAGGCTCCGGGATGTTTAATGTGAAAGTGAAACCAAATAATATTAGATCAAATGGACTCTAAACGTAAATGCGGATGCCGCAAAAATAGCAATGCAAACGAAGTGAACACCGGCGCCCAGACATATTCGGGCGTAGCCATCGACAAGGCCGACGACGACAAGACCAACCCGCAGCTCGTCAAGGAGCGCACAGCCACCATCAACAACAATCCCCGCAACGACGACTGACACCAATCAGCCCCCGGTGTGGGGATACCGATAAGCATTTCACGAGCCGTGTTGTTACAAATCATCGCAACACGGCTCGTAAAAATTTGTATGTGAGCGCGATTTTAGATAAATTTGCCATAAAAATCATCGCAATACGCAGTTTCTTAACGAAAGATGGGTGAAACAAAGCTTAAAATCAACGATATCGCCGGAGCCTACCGCTCGCTGCTGACAGAAACCGGACAGTTGTTCGGGGATGCCGACCGGCAAAGCATTAAATCAATGATTCGGCGCTACCGCAGTGCCGATTCCGGAGGCCATACGGCCGATATTGAGGGCGTCGACCGGCTGTGGCGCAGTCTGGCGACGGCCGCCGAACTCTCCCGCAGCATCGCGCCCGACCGCAACATGGTGAGCGCCATACTCTATTTCCCGCTCTATCAGGCGGGGCTGGCAACGGCCGCCGACATTACGGCAGGCGCCGAGGCCGACGTTGCCACGCTCGTCGAAGGGCTGGCGAAGGTGCAGGAGCTTTATTCGCGTCACGGCGTTGTTGCCTCGGAAAACTTCCGCAACCTGATGCTTACGCTCGCACGCGACATCCGCGTGGTGATCATAATGATCGTCGACCGTCTGGTGGTGATGCGCGCCATCAACCATCATCCCGATGAAGAGATGGTGCGGAAGACGGCCATGGAGTCGAACTATCTTTACGCTCCGCTGGCTCACCGTCTGGGATTATACAAGATCAAAGGCGAGCTTGAGGACCTGTCGCTGAAATATACCAACCGCGAGATGTTCACCCGCATAGCCACCAAGCTCAACGCCACCAAGCGCAGCCGCGACGCCTATATCGAATCGTTTATCCGCCCGGTGAAGGAGGCGCTCGAGCGTCAGGGCTTGAAATTCGAAATAAAAGGCCGTACCAAATCCATCTATTCCATCTGGAACAAGATGATGAAGCAGCACAATGACGTGGAGCAGATCTATGATCTGTTTGCGATACGCATCATTCTCGATGTTGACCGCGAGCATGAGAAGAGCCAGTGCTGGACCACCTATTCGATTGTCACCGACATGTATCAGCCCAACCCGACGCGATTGAAAGACTGGCTGTCGGTGCCGAAAAGCAACGGCTACGAGTCGCTGCACATCACGGTGCTCGGCCCGCAGGACAAATGGGTGGAAGTGCAGATACGCTCCCGACGCATGGACGAGATAGCCGAGACCGGCGTGGCCGCCCACTGGAAATACAAGGGCATCAAGAGCGAAAACGACCTGGATGCATGGATGAACCACGTGCGCGACATCCTCGAGGATGCCGATGCAAGCCCGATGGGACTGATGCGCAATCTCAACATGGATCTCTACAGCAAGGAAGTGTTCGTGTTCACTCCGCGCGGCGATCTCTACAAGCTTCCGCTCGGGGCGACGCTTCTCGATTTCGCCTTCCAGATCCATTCACGCCTCGGATGCAGCTGCACCGGCGGACGCGTCAACGGGCGCAGCTGCCGCATCAACTACAAGCTGAAGAGCGGCGACACCGTGGAAGTGCTCACATCGTCGACACAGCAGCCAAAACTCGACTGGCTCTCAATGGTGGTGACCACCAAAGCCAGAAACAAGATACGTCAGGCCGTAAACGAAATTAGCAACCGCCGCGCCGAGCTGGCCAAAGAGAAGCTGCAGCGGCGCTTCAAGAACCGCAAGATCGAGACGGAAGAGAGCCTCATGATGAAGGTGATAAAGAAACTCGGGTTTAAGACCGTCACCGAATTCTATAATGCGATCGCCGACGAGCAGATCGACGTCAACGACGTCATAACTACCTACGAGAGCCTTGAGGCGCCGGCAGAAAGCGCCACCGAGACGCGTTCGGCCGAGGAATTCACATATCAGGGACCCGCGCAGGAAGATACCACGGGGAGCAGCGATGACGTGCTGGTGATAGGCGACGGCGTGAAAGGCGTCAACTATAAGCTTGCCAAATGCTGCAACCCGATCTACGGCGACGACGTGTTCGGGTTCATATCATCGGAGGGCGTCATCAAGATCCACCGCCGCCAGTGCCCCAACGCGCCGCATATCCTCGAGCGCTATCCCTACCGCACCATCAACACCCGCTGGTCGGGCAAGGCAGGGTCGCATTTCGTGTCGACGCTGAGCGTCGTTGGCACGGACGATATCGGCATCGTGACCAACATCACGTCGATCATTACCAAAGAGAGCCGCTCGTCGCTCCGCAGCATTTCCATCGATTCGCACGACGGCCTGTTTCACGGCTATCTCGTGGTGGGCGTAGAGAGCAAGCGTGTGCTCGACGATCTTATTAAAAAAATATCCACCGTTAAAGGCGTAAAAAATGTTCAGCGAACCAATTAAACCCCTTCTCCTCGCCGCGATCGGACTTTCCGTGCTTGCCGGTTGCTCATCCGACAAATCAAAAGAGTCCGAACAGCAGGCCGCGCAGCTGTTGAGCGAATCGCGCGAATGTTTCGAAACGGGACGCTATGAAGAGGCGCTCCGTCTGCTCGACTCGATCGACCGGTCGTTGCCCGGAGCGTTAAAAACACGGAAAGAGGCGTCGCAATTCCGTCCCGAGGTGCTGGAGCGACACACGGCCCGCCAATTGTCGCTTACCGACAGCCTCATGACTGTCAACTCAATCCTCGGCGACTCGCTTCGCAGCCTGGTGGAATACGTGTCAAACCCCATTGAAGGCTATTATGCCGTGAAAGGTGAGGGCGCGACGAATGTGAGGGATAAAGCCGGACTGCATTGCCGCGTGTCGGCCGACTATCATTTCTACATTGTTGCCACATCGGCGGGCGGCCGCAACGCTACGGCCGTGCAGCTGTCGGCCGGCGGCAAGAGCGTGCGCAGCAATGACGTGCCTTACGACGGCGAGCGCAATTGCCGGACCGGTGCAGGCATGTCGATCACATTCACCGAAGCCGAGAGTGCGCCCCTGGCTGATTTCATAGAGAAAATTGCGGCGGCCGGCAATACGGTCGAGATGGCGTTTTTAGACAACGGACGGCCGGTGAGCACGCTGACGCTCACGCCGGAGCAGCTGCGCTCGGCCGCGATCATTTCCGGCTTCAGCCGTGCGGTGCGAAACGACAAGAAGTACCGCATCGAGAAACAGCGTCTGCAAAGCCAGCTTGAGATTGCCCGCCAGCAGATAGCCAATGCTCATTGATTCATAGAACCGACTCTTGTGTCCGGCTCCTAATCCCGGCTCTTAGAGCCGGTTCGACAATATATGTTAACGGCCAGGTCGCATAGCTTGAGGTGATTTTGGTCATGCGAAGATGGAGCGTACTTGATGTACGCGACTGATGAGCAGGGGCAAAAGCGCCCAAGATATGCGATGCGAGGGTAATATTCAACGCTGCTTTATGCGATATCTGATCTGATATTGTTATACATTGACAAGTTATCAGATAATATGAGGATTAAATTCAACAAACGGCAGCGTAGGCTGATAAAATCGGCATTGTCACCATTTCAGAAACGCGCGAAGGTGGATTTGTATAAAGTATTTACAGCATTGGCATACCTGATCCGCACAGGCTGCCAATGGAAAATGCTGCCATCTTATTACCCCAAGCCGTCAACGGTATATTACCATTTCCGTACATGGTGCGAGGCAGGACAGCCAATACGTATTCTGAAACATCTTGTCAGAGAGCGGCGTAAAAGTCTTGGCCGAACACTTTATCCTACAGTAGCCGTCGTTGACAGTCAGAGCGTGCGCTCAGCCTGTGCGCAATCACAGAAAGGTATCGATGGTTTCAAGAGGATAAAGGGCATAAAGAGGCAGATACTTGTCGACAGCAACGGCTACCCCATGCTCGCTGACGTCACCACCGCAAATATCCATGATTCAAAGGGTCTGCGCAACATTCTGTCTGAGCTACGATTGAATTATCCATCAATAGCTCTGATAAAGGCTGATTTGGGATACCGGGGCTCCGAAACAGCCGGTGCCGGAGTAATTTTTGAGAGCGTAAAATCAAATTTCGGCACATCAGAATTCAAGCCGCTGTCAGGGAGGTGGGTTGTAGAACGTACAAACTCGTGGCTGGAAAACTTTCGCCGTCTGTGCCGCAACTATGAACGCTACCTGTTTACAGCAAGAGCAATGACATATCTCGCCTGCATTCTGTTCATGCTCAGGTATATCTGATTCTGATTTCTTCAATTAATCCTTCGCACGTCGAAAATTACCCTCGCCTCGGTCAATCGCCGTGCATCTTTGTCCGCTTGTATCGGTCACAATGGAGCCCCATTGCTCCCTCACTGCGCGAACAAATCTGCACGACGATTGACCGCCTGGCCGTTAACATATATTGTCGAACCGGCTCTTAGCGCCACACCGACAGACGTGCCATGCTCTGCGCTCTTTTGCGCTGAGCCTCGAGATATGCGGCCTGCGCATTGAGGAAATATTCGGCACGGCTGAAATAGTCGAGTATGGAGATCTGCCCGGCATTCAGAGCCTTCGACAGCAGACGCATATTGTCCTTGTCGCTGAGCACGGTGCTGTACTCGCGCAATTCGTTGTCGAGCTGAAGAATGATTTTATAGTCCCGGGTGATCTGCGACTCGGCAGCGAGGCGCGATGCCTCGCTTTCGGCCTGCAGGGCGAGCTGCTGTGCTTCGGCTGCCGGTATTTTCTTGCGGTTGGAGAACACGGGCAGCGTCAGGCCTACGCTGAGGCCGTTGAAATGGTCGCCGATCTCATATTCATGGTTGTAGCCGATGCTGAAGCCCGGCAGATAGCTGCGGCGGAGTGTGCTGATGCGCAGCTGTTCGGCCCGGCTCAAGGCATCGTTGTAGCGGATGACCGGATTGTTTTCGGCTGCCGATTCGATGTATGAATCGAGCGGGAGGAGGGGAGTGTCGGGGAAGTCGGTGAGAGCGGCTGTCAGATTCTTGCAGTCGGCGCCGCCGTTAAGCGCTTTCAGCGTGGCTGTAGCCTCCGTCAAACCGCTGACGGCTTCGTTGAGCGAGCGTGAGGCCTCGATGCGCTGAAGCTTGATGATGTTAAGGTCGAGGATCGACACCTCGCCACGGTCGAGGCCACGGTTTGACACTGCGATCATCGAATCAATGCGGTCGAGCATGTCTTGGTGAAGGTCAACGAGCTTTTTCTGATAGACGAGGTCGACCAGCGCCTCGGCGATTTGCAGACGCATTTCGGATGCCTGCACGTCGGACTGAAGTCTTAGCGCCTCGGCTTCGGCGTTCATTCTGCGGGCACGCACAGAGTAGACGCCCGGCCATTCGAAACTCTGAGTGACGCCGATGCTCCATTTGTTCCCGATTCCTTCCTGATCCCATTGGTGAGTGAAATCGAGCTCAGGGTCGGCAAGATTGTTGTCGGAGGCAATCGCCTTTATTTCGCCCTCGGTTTTCAGACGTCCGGCATGGAGGTCGGGATTGTTGGCGGCAATGCTGTCGACAATCGTGTTGAAATCGACTGACTGAGCAGATAAACAATTACTGCCAAGGAGGATAATAGCGAAAAGAGGAATAATGGATTTAATCTTCATTTCTTTTTTCGGTTGCGTGATGAAATATAAGCGTAGAGGATAGGTACGATATAGAGGTTAAGTAATGTAGAAGAGAACAGACCGCCGAGGATTACCACCGCCATCGGCGATTGTATTTCATTGCCGGGCTGGCCGCCGCGCAAGGCAAGCGGGATGAGAGCGAGCGCCGAAGTCAGAGCCGTCATAACGATGGGGTTAAGACGGTCGGACGAGCCCTTGACGATGCGGTCGTAGAGCGGGACACCGTTCTTTTCAAGCGCATTGTAGTGCGACATCAGCAGCATGCCGCCGCGCGTGGCGATGCCCATCAGCGATATGAAACCGATGGTGGCCGGAATGTTGATTTCCGATCCGGTGAGTTCGAGGGCAAAGATGCCGCCTATCAATGCGAGAGGCATATTGACAAGGATGACAGCCGACTGAGCAATGTTGTGGTATTCCTGCAGGAGGAGAATGAAAATGACGATGAGCGCAGCCAGTGAAGCAATGGCAAGAGTGCGCGATGCGGCCTCTTCGCTTTCAAACTGTCCGCCGTATTTGATGAAATATCCTTCCGGCAGTTTCACGGATGATCCGATGGATTTCTGAATATCGCTGACGGCTCCTTTCAGATCACGTCCGTCGACGTTGGCCGAAACAATGATACGGCGGTTGGCATTCTCGCGGTTGATGGTGTTCGGCCCGGAGGTCGAAACGACATCAGCCACATAGCTCAGCGGGATCTTGCCTTCACGGGAATCAATCATGATCTGTGAGATGTCGTCAAGACGGCCGGTCACGCCGTGGTCGGCCTTCAGAGTGATGTTGTAGGGGATGCCGTTGTCATCCATGCCCACGGTGGCGATGACCGGGATAAAGCCGCCGTCCAGCAGGCTTTCGATCAGGGTGGCGTCCACATGGACGATCTCGCCCACATGACCCAGCTGGGGGTCCAGCTCGGTGCAGCGGAGCATCTGTCCGTCCATGCCGCACAGACCCACGCCGCGCCCGCGCAGCTTTGCCACAGCGGAGGCAAACTGCCCGTTGGTGATGCCATAGCGGGCGAGCATGTCGCGTCGCGGACGTATGTCGATCTGCGGTCGCGCCGTCTGCTGTTCTACGGCCACATCCACAATACCGTCGATCTCCGATATGGAATGCCGGATTCCTGTGGCGAGATTGTGAAGCGTCTCAAGATCACTGCCGAAAATCTTAATGGCTATCTGGGCTTCCGTGCCTGAGAGCATCGCGTCGATGCGGTGGGATATGGGCTGACCGATTTCGATGTTGGTGCCGGGGAGATGCGACAGCTTATGCCGCAGATCGCGAACCATCTCTTCGCGCGAACGGCCGGAGAGAGTGTAGGGGGCCTCGATTTCCGACACATTGATGCCGAGCGAGTGCTCGTCAAGTTCGGCGCGGCCGGTCTTTCGCGCTGTGGTCTTGATCTCCGGCATGGAAAGGATGATACGTTCGGCTTCGCGGCCGATACGGTCGCTCTCTTCGAGCGATATGCCCGGCAGCGTGCTCACGTTGATGGTGAGAGATCCTTCGTTGAACGACGGGAGGAAGCTACGGCCCGCCATGAAGAAACATACCAAAGCACCTGCCAGAAGCACCCCGGTGACGGCAAGCGCCATGATGCGGTGGCGCATCACGGCGCTCAGCGACCTGCGGTAGGCCTTGACGAGGACGCGGGTTATGCCCGGATCGCGCTGCAATTTACGGTTATAGCCTTTATTTCCCAAAAGGAAGCTGCACAGCGCCGGAGTGACGGTCAGAGCTACGACTGTCGAAGCGGCAAGTGCCGTTATGAACGATATGCCGAGCGGGATTAGCATGCGTCCGCCGATGCCGTCGAGGAAGAAAAGCGGCATGAAGCTGGCAGCAATAATGAGCGTGGAATTAATGATGGGCAAACGCACTTCACGCGATGCCTCAAAGACTACTTCACGTGTGGTCAGCCGGTCATCCTCAGGCAGTTGGGCGTTAATACGCAAACGGCGGTAGACATTCTCCACATCCACGATGGCATCGTCGACAAGCGAACCGATGGCTATGGCTATGCCGCCGAGGCTCATGGTGTTGATAGTCAACCCGAAGGCGTTTAGAAGCAGTATGGTGACAATGATGGATATCGGGAGTGCGACCACGGAGATGAGCGTAGTGCGGAAATTCATCAGGAAAACGAACAGCACTATGATGACGAACAGCGCGCCCTCCAGCAGCGACGTCTGGAGATTGGAAATTGAATTGTCGATGAAATCGCTCTGCCGGAATATGTCGGTGGATATATTTATTCCGGCGGGGAGCGACTGCTTCAGTTCATTTAGCGTAGTCTCGATGCCGTCCGTGAGATCGATGGTGCTTGTCGACGGCTGCTTTGCCACCGTCAGAAGCACTGCCGGTTTTGTGCGCTCGGATGCAGTGCCGAGCTTCGGCGATTCGGTGCCCATGGTGACGTCGGCAACATCGGCAATCGTTACGACGCCCCGCTCGTCGGAGCGGATAACGCTTTTGGCCAGTTGCTCAGTGGCGGCGGTGTGCATATCCACCGTTATGAGATATTCGTTGCCATAGTCGTAGAGCACACCGCCGGAGCGGTTGCTGTTGATGCCTTCAACCGCCTGGCGCACTTCGTCGAGCGATACACCGAGATGCTTCATGCGGTCCTGCGACAGCCGGATCTGGTATTCGGCCACATCACCGCCGATCACTGACACCTGCGCCACGCCGCCGAGGGCAAGCAGGCGCGGAGTTATGATACGGTCGGCCACAGAGCGTAGCTGCGTCATCGAAACACTGTCGGATGTCGAGGTGAGACCGATGATCATTATCTCTCCGAGAATCGACGACTGCGGTCCGAGAATGGGAGTGCCGGTTCCCGGCGGCAGCTGACCCTCGACGGATGCCAGCTTTTCTGAAACGATCTGGCGCGCTACATAGGGGTCGGCGTCCCAGTTGAATTCGACCCACACGATGGAGAAGCCGGTAGCGGATGACGACCGTACCCGTCTGACGTCTGTGGCCCCGTTAAGGGCTGTTTCGATTGGATAGGTCACCATCTTTTCGACCTCTTCCGGTGTCATGCCGGGAGCTTCGGTCATGACGGCGACAGTGGGTGCGTTCAGATCGGGGAAGATATCGATGTCGGAGCGCATCATCGTGATGCAACCCCAGAGCATCAGGATGCCGGTTATGACCAGCACCACGACCCGGTTTTGCAGCGAGAATCTTATGATTTTGTTAAGCATGGCCGTGATCAGTGATTGTGTGAATGACCTTCAGGGATGGCATTGGCCGTTTCGGCCAGCCGAACCATTGTTGCTCCCTTTGTGACTACAATATCACCGTCAGCGAGTCCGCTTGTGACCTGCGTCAGGGTGCCGTTGCTCTCTCCTTTTTCTATCCGGCGTTTCTCATAGGAGTGATCGCCCGATTTGACATACACGAAATAGTTGCCAATCTGCTCGACGATAGCCTCGTCGGGGACGGCAATGGTCTTCTTCTCAGAAGATAATAACAGGCAGACATCCGCGAAATCACCGGCGGCCATCCTTCCGTCGCTTACAAATGAGAAATACACCGGGAT
>OHHT01000833.1_pt1 | contig 10034 bp, 2 predicted proteins | sample 1568061 | NCBI WGS metagenome assembly OHHT01 (sample SAMEA3879550, study PRJEB24766) | human gut metagenome | biome: human-associated habitat; feature: feces | place: USA | collected 1985/1987 | reverse complement strand
CCAGACACTTTCATTCGGAGCTGAGGAGAGCGACATCCTGTTTCCGGATTCCCTAAAGGCTGCGGTGGAGTATACCATATATGAAAAACCGGAGGAATATTTAACGGAGGAGAATACAGCGGCAGGGGAAGAATTCATAGAGAAAGCAAAAACCGAGGACTCAGCAGGGACAGTTATCCTGTCCTGCAATGACTCAGGCGATACCGCTCCAGACAGTAATGAGGGTGAAGAAATAAAGAAAGAATCCGTCATAATAGAGGGCATCACATGGGAGCTTGACAAAGAAAAAAGCGACCTTGATGTCTTTACAAGTGATGCTGAGGAGCTTGCAGAGTACGGCGGGGGCTGTTTTGTCTATACGGCGGTCATCCCGGAAACGGACATAGACGGCAATACATATACGCTTGCCGGAGATGTGGAGCTGCCGGAAATATGCGTTGTGGTGGAGGATGCCGATGACGGCGTCATGCTGCTTAACAGCAGTGATACGCTTGACGTGTCTGCATTGGAAACCAGAAGCATCACCTTCGGTTATGGTTATTCTGATTACGTTGTAATTGACTCCGATAATGTCGGCGAGTTTGATGGCAAGACCTTGACGGGAACTACTACGAATGGCATCTTTATCAGCGACAACACTACAGTCAATCTGACCATTGAGGATTTGAATATTACGAAGTCCCAGGACATCAGCTCCTGCATCAGTGTGGGATATGGTGCTACGCTGAACCTGACAGTAAAGGGCGACAATACCCTGAAGGCTGCCGGCTGGGGCGGTGCCGGCATCGAGGTTATGGGGCAGACGAAGGCAACCTTAAGAATCACCTCGGACAGTACGGGAACGCTGACAGCAAATGGTGGCTATGGAGAAGCCCTTTATGGCAGCTACGGCGGTGCCGGTATTGGCGGTATGGCAAGAATCACCAGTAATATAAAGCGGGTGTATGTAGGAAATATTATCATCGAGGGCGGCACGATTAACGCTGCGGGCGGCTATCAGGCGGCAGGCATCGGAGGAACAATCGGTGAGAGCGGCGGAAATATCACAATTACCGGCGGTACGGTCAATGCCACAGGTGGTTACTATGCGGCAGGTATCGGTGGCGGCTCAATCGGAAATGTAGATTCTATCACCATCGGTGGCGGTACCGTAACGGCAACGGGAGGAAAGGATGGTGCGGCAATAGGTGTCGGCTATCAGAGTGCAGACGCTGCCGATTATGTGTTCAGCCTTGGCACAATCAGCATAACCGGCGGTGCTGTGACAGCAAATGGCAATATCGGCTATGGTGGTTTTCGTAATGAGGATAATATTTCCGGCGCCAGCGGCACGGTGTCTGTCAGTGAGAATGTTTTCATAAATGTCACCGGTGAAGTTAAGACAGGAAATGGCGCCAGTGGAAGTACTGCCGCAAATAAGTACACGGTGAATTTTACTGTCTATGACGGCAGATTTATTGATGCGGCATCTGCAAAGATACAGCTTGGTGATACGGTGCTGGCAGAATCAGCCCCGGCGGAGCTTCTCCAGATCGGAAAGCTGTCTGTATCTTTAAGCTTCACCACGGGCAGGCTGACGGGCAGCCAGAGCTTTAAACTGACGATAGATGGCAGGGAGTATCAGAAAACACTTGTCTTTGAGGAGGGAACGACCGGTTATGGTGTGACTATCGGTACTCCTCTGTATCCGGTCACGTTGGAGTTTTACGATGAAGCAATCACATCCGACTTAGAGGCTGCCTCTGTCACAGTGAAACAGGATAATGCCATCCTTTCTGCAGACAAGGGAGAGTATTATGCGCCGGCTAAGGTGAGTAAGGTGGAAAACTACTATGGCAGGATGCTCTTATATCTCCCGGCAAACAGCAAAAGCACGGAGCTTTCTGTGACGGTTTCCCCGCTGAATGCCGGAAATGCCATGGAAAAATCCGGACAGACAATCTCAGACACGGATACAAATACGATTGTGATGTTAGAATCGGAGCAGATTGTTTTGTGTGCAGAAGCAGGCCCGAAGGGTGCTGCAGCTATCGATGCCAGGCTGACCCTGAATACAGTCGGCACGACCGTCTAGTATGTAAAAAGCGAAACGGCGATTACCAATGCTGCGGAGATTGAAGATGCGTATGATGTGGAATCGACAACCGTGGAGAATACAAGCACAACAGTTTCCCTGAGCGGAAGCGCAGAGGATGAGAGCTCCTATTATTTTGTGGCAAAAAAGGAAGGTGCTTATTCCAATATCTCAAGTCTGACCTTTACGACAAACGGAGAGGCGAAGGTAAAAATACAGGGAGAGGAAACAGAAGCCTATTATGATAACTGGTACAATGCCATAGAAGCGGCAAGAGGGAAAACTGCCACGGTAACACTGCTGTGTGACCGCAATGATAAGGGCGATGATTCAAAAAGGATTAAGAACATTACGATAAAAGATGGCGATGACATTACCATTGACATGAATGGCTGTAAATATAAACCGTCCTTTAATGACAGGACAGCACCACTGATAATGGTCGAGGGCGGAAAATGCACTATCACAGGCAATGGGAAGCTGTACGGTGCAAATGGAGCGTCTAGCTATCGGATGCTTTACATCACAGGCGGAGAAGTGGTGATAGCCGGGAATATGGAAATGGATGCACAGGGTCCGTTCAGCTCACAGGGAAATCCGATTCATGTAAATGGAGAAAACGCAATATTACGCATAACGGGAGGCGTAACGATTGGCGCAGGTAATAATGATTGGTATAACCCATGGACTAACAGTATTTATGCCGAAAAAGCAAAGGAAATATCCATTACAAACGGAAGATATGAGTCTCCGGTACAATTAGAGAACGTGAAGACCGTATCCATATCCGGCGGCAGATTTGGCGGATGTGGCGGCAACGGAGTCGATATTGCGAAGGCAGAAGGTGTATCCATATCCGGCGGCACATTTGGAGAGTACAGTGGCTGCATCCTGGCACTGAATATCGAAGCTGCAGACAGTGTCCTGATATCCGGCGGTACCTTTAAGAAAACTGTGGGTCTGAGAAACGGTGCACTCTCCGGCGGCATATTCAGCGGCACCCTGAAGCTTAAGGACAGCAATGGAGGTGACAGAACCAGCGGAGATGATTTAAGTAGTCTGCTAGCGGCAGGATATACCTATTGTCAGAGTGATAACACGACGACAAAGGGTAAGGGCAGTTATTCGATTTCCAATGTTTCCGTGGTGGAAACTGCAAAGACCTCGATAGAGGGAGCAGCCGTGACTTTGGGGACGGACACAGTGACCTACAGTGGAGAGGCACAGACCCCGGATGTTACACGAGTTGTTTTAAATAGCACGACGCTTATCGAGAACACAGATTACACGGTATCCTACGAGAACAATGTGAATGTGGGAACCGCAACCGTTATTGTTACCGGAGCAGGAGAAAATTATAACGGAAGCGTGACGAAGACATTTACGATTGAAAAAAAGCCTGTCACCGTTTCCGGTATCACAGCCAGAAATAAGACCTATAACGGCACTACAGCTGCAATATTGGACTGCAGTGCGGCGGTTTTAGACGGCGTGAGCGATAAGGATAAAGACACGTTGATTGTCCGGTCTGCCACAGGCACATTTGCGGATGCCAATGCAGAAGAAAACAAGGTTGTCACCATAAGCGATATAGCACTCGGCGGAACAAGTGCGGGCAATTATGTGCTGGCAGGCATTGGACAACAGACTGAGACTAATGCTGCCATCAAGCCTAAGAAGGTCATGCTTTCATGGAGCGGAAACACGTCACTTACCTACAACGGCAATGAGCAGAGCGTGACCGCCACGGTGAAGAATGCGATAGGGAGTGACAGCTTTACACTTGCCTATGAAAACAGCGGCACGAATACAAATAAGGCGACCGAGGTTGGCAATTATACTGCCACGGTGACGGCGCTCGGCAATGATAACTATACCCTTGAGGGAGCAGGCAGTATATCCAAGGAATGGAGCATTGGCTATCTGGCAGCAGAGGATGCTGTGGTTTCCGGCATAACAGGAGATAATGGCTGGTATCTGGGTGACGCTGCACTGACACCTCTGAGCGGCTATACCATTTCGACAGATAAAAATATATGGCAGGATAGCCTGACTGTCAGTGGGGAAGGAATACAGACCGTAGAATATTATCTGAAAAATGCAGATGGAGGTATCACGGATAAGAAGTCCGCAGAGATAAAGATTGACACGGCTGCACCGACCGGAGAAATCAGGATAAAAGGTAACGGCTTTACCGGCTTTCTGAACAAGATAACCTTTGGATATTTCTTTAAGGAAACGGTAGATGTAAGTATCACGGGAGCAGATGCCACCAGCGGCGTGAATACGATTGAGTATCAGAAGGTGGAGGCTGCGGGCGATTATAAAGCAGACGGAACATGGATGACAGGCAACAGCTTCTTCGTAGAACCGGGTGAAAAATTCATTGTATATGCCCGTATCACGGATAAGGCGGGAAATAAGACGATTATCAATTCCGAGGGTACAGTAGTCTATACTGATGTTGCAGCTACAGTAAGTGCGGAATTTATAAAAACCTCGGCAGCTGATGTGGAAGTCGGAGTGTCCCTTAACGGCAATACTGTGGCTTCGATTGTGATGGGAGCTGCTCCGGTTGCAGCAGGTAGTTTTGAAGTGTCAGATGATAAGCTTATTTTGAAGTCAGATTGGCTTAATACCCTTGCAGCAGGAAGCTACACGCTGACGGTTTCTTACAATCCGATGGGCGAGAGCTTTATAAGCGGCACGAGCAGGGGAGACGCACCACAGACCACAGAGCTTGTGCTGACCGTGAAGAAAGCGGCGCTGACAGTTACTGAAAAACCGATACTTAGCGGCATTTACGGCACAAAGGTGGAGGACATGACCATAGCTGCCGCGAATGCCATGGTTGTAAATACCTCAGGTGTGAAAGTAAGCGGAACATGGAGCATTACAGATGCAAATAAATCTGAGATGCCGAGTGTAGGAACACCGGTGGAATATGAGCTGACGTTCACACCGGAAAGCAGTGTGGCAGGAGATTATGACAGCGTGACATGCAAGGTTGTTCCGATTGTCAGCAGGAAAGCAGTTTCCGTTACGATTGCGGATGCTGTACGGAAATATAAAGAGGCAGACCCATACTTCACTTATACGCTGGCAGAAGGAAGTACATTGGCGGGGAATGATACCATAGAGAGGCTTGCCATCACCACATCTGCTGAAGCAGATGAAAGTTCTGATGTGGGCGAATATGACATTACAGGAGTGTCTGCTAATGGAAATTATGAAGTGACTATTATCGGCGGAATATTGACCATCACTAAGGCAGCCGCACCGGATGTGAGTACTGAAAATAAGAGTTACGCTTACACGAAAGGCTCGGACGGCAGTTATGTTACAGTCAATATAGCAGGAAAGCTGCCAGACGATAGAGGCGCGACGAACTATATGATTTCTGTAACAGACCCAAACAGCATTATTGACGGAGCTATGGTTGATGATAACGGAAATCTGACCTACAAGGTAAAGGCGGACACAACGGCAGGACTGACAGCAACCATGATTGTCACAGCTTCGATGCATAATTACGAGGATGCTGCTTATACGCTTACCATTACAATCGTGGATAAGACTATTGTTTCGGAAAAGAGCGGAAGTGGTGTTGCTATAAGCGGAAGCAGTGCATTGACCTATGGGCAGAGGTTGTCTGCACTTTCCCTGAATACAGGGGAGGCTTCCTTTGTAGAGCAGGGCACGGATACGGCTGTGGCAGGAATACTTACATGGAAGAATCCTGATGAGGTGTTGTCAGCAGGCACGACTACAGCTACATGGATATTTACCCCTGCTGATAGTGCTGCGTATCAGGAATTGGAAGGAAGTGTTGCTGTCAGTGTGGCTAAGGCTGCTCCTATATTGACCGCCCCGACTGTCGGCACTGCGGTTTACAGTCCGAATGCTGCCCTGGAAAATGATTTCACATTGACAGGTGGCAGTGCAAGACATATCGTAGGTGGTTTGGAGACGGATGTAGAGGGAAGCTTTAGCTGGCAGAATGGTAAAGCTGTGCCGACTGTGGATAATACAGGCTACATAGCTGTATTTACACCGGACGATAGCACGAATTATGACAGTGCAGCTATCACAGTGACTGTCACGATAGAGAAAGCGACACCGACTGTCAGCACCATACCGGCAGCGGCAGAGCTGACCTATGGGCAGTGCCTTTGAGAGCAGCTTGTCAGGAGGCGTGGCAGGAATACCGGGCACCTTTGCATGGACGGATGGCAGCATAAAACCGGGTGTATCCGACAGCAATTCTTCGGAGTATGGCGTTACCTTCACACCATCAGATGAGACTAATTATAATACAGCCTCTTGTAAGGTAAGGGTTACGGTAAATAAGGCAGAGAATGCCCCGAATATGCCGGGTTCGACTATGAGCACAGCTAACAGCATTACAAAGGTGGGTGATGTCAGCCTGTCAGATTATATGGACTGGGCATGGCAGGATGGCGATAAAGACAAGGAGCTGGCAGCAGGGACAGCAGTCACGGCAACAGCAGTCTACATAGGAGCGGATAAAGGCAGCTATGTTAATGAGAGCGTGACGGTAAGCATTACAAGAAGCTTATGTGCTCATGCTGATACAGAAGTGAAAAATGCAAGAACGGCGACCTGTCAGAATGAAGGCTATACGGGCGATACTTATTGCAAGGCTTGCAATACGCTTCTCTGCTCTGGAAGCATTACTGCGGCTTTAGGACACAGCTATACCTCGAAGGTGACGAAGGAGCCTACCGCGACAACAGAGGGTGTTATGACCTATATCTGCGCGAACTGCGGACATAGCTATACGCAGGCGATAAAAAAGCTGCAGGATGATGACAATACAGAAGCCCCGGACGATAATCCGGGCAGCACGGATAATAAAAAACCGGGCACGGATATGGCAGACCAAAATACAGATAGCAGCAGGCCGGAGACGGGAAAACCATTTATTAAGGAAGATAGTGGGAAAAGCGGCTGGGATGTTATCAGGAGCCGGATTGAAACAGCAAAGGACGGAGAAAACATAAATGTGGATATGAACGGAAGCACCATCGTTCCACAGAATATCTTTGAGAGTATCAAAGACAGGGATATAACAGTCATCTTCGATATGGGCGATGAAGTTACATGGACGGTAAACGGCAAGGATATCATGAATATTTTTGGAGACATTGATTTTGGTATCTCCTACGGTGAAAATGCAGGAGCGGGAATACCGCTTGATATTATCAACAATGTCACGGGAGAACGTTACCGGGTGAACCTGACACTTGCCCATGATGGAGAGTTTGGTTTTGCGGCGGTTCTTACCATCAATATGGATAAGAAGAATGCCGGGCTGTATGCAAATCTGTTCTATTTCAATAAGCAGACAGGTAAGCTGGAGTTTATCTGTTCAGATGAAATTGATGCAGCCGGAAATGCCGGACTTGTATTTACACATGCATCGGACTATACAGTAATTGTAGATGAAAAACCGATGGACAGTGCTGATGCTGGGGTGGAGGACAGCAGCTCTGAAGCCGAAACGGACAATGGGAAGAATTCGGATGCAGAGATTATAGAGTCACCACATACAGGCAATGTATGGCTTCCGAATTGGCTTATAGTACTTGGCGCAGTAATGATAATCCTTGGTGCCGGAGCGGTGCTTATGATTAAAAAAGAAAAAAGGCGTTGACTAAGATAAAGGAGAACACAACAGTTGAAAAACGTGGTTGTCCCGGCCTGGTGTATATTATCTATTATGTAATAAGGTACGGAATGTAATATAAATTTCACATCGATACATAGACGAAAACCGTCTGCTCTGCAGGAGAACAGGGCAGGCGGTTTTTTTGTGTGGATATTTTAATGAAGCGGTGCTGTGGTGGTGAACTGATGCTGTGGTGGTGAACCGAAGGAATAACTAAATAATTCTCCACAATAAGTTGAAATTGACTGATAAATCAGGTATAATTTAAATAGAATATATGTTTTGCTGCGGAGATAAATTAAAAGGAATGAGGGAGAATATAATGAACAACAATTCGGGTTATGATGAGAGCTGCATGGACGATGGGGCATGGGACAGCCTGTTCAAAATGGCGGAGAATGCAGAGTATGAGAGCGATTTTGAAGGGCAGGCTGCTTCGGAATATGACATGCCGGTCTATGATAATGTAGCTTTTCAGGGGAATGAGCCGGGAAAAAATAGGAGCTACGGGACACCGGAGGAGGCGTTGCAGGCACTGTACGGATATGCGACGTTCAGACCGGGGCAGAAGGAGATAATTGACAATATACTGTCGGGCAGGGATGTGTTTGCCGTTATGCCAACAGGAGCAGGAAAATCGGTGTGCTATCAGATTCCGGCGATGCTGCTTCCAGGTATAACAATTGTAATTTCGCCGCTTATCTCACTCATGCAGGATCAGGTTAAGGCGTTGAATGAGGCTGGTATTCCGGCGGCGTTTATCAATAGCTCACTTTCTGAAAATATGTTTTATGAGACGGTCAACAGAGCGAGGCAGGGTGTGTACAAGATTATCTATGTGGCGCCTGAGCGTCTGGTTACGGACAGCTTTCTGGAGCTTGCACAGGATATACGGATATCGATGCTTACCGTGGATGAAGCACACTGTATATCGCAGTGGGGGCAGGATTTCAGGCCAAGCTACATGAAGATAGTGGAGTTCGTGAGGCTGCTTGACAGGCGGCCGATAATCAGCGCATTTACGGCGACGGCGACGGAGAATGTCAGGGACGATATTGTGTGTACGCTCGGGCTGGTCAATCCGTATACCCTTGTCACCGGATTCGACAGGGAGAACCTGTTTTTTCAGGTGGAGAAGCCTAAGAAAAAAGAGCAGTATATTCTGGATTATATTGCGGAGCATGAGGGGGACAGCGGAATAATTTATTGCGCGACGAGAAAAAATGTCGACAATCTGTATGATTTGTTGAAGAGCAGGGGGATTTCGGCGGCGAAATATCACGCCGGAATGAGTGCTGAGGAGCGAAAGCGCATGCAGGATGCTTTTGTATTCGATTACATAAGCATTGTGGTTGCTACCAACGCCTTCGGTATGGGAATTGACAAATCGAATGTGCGGTTCGTAATACATTACAACATGCCGCAGAGCATGGAGAATTATTATCAGGAAGCCGGAAGAGCGGGAAGAGATGGTCTGGATTCAAAGTGTATTCTGCTGTTTTCACCGCAGGATATTGTTATCAACAGATTTCTGTTGGAGCGCAAGGAAATGCCCGATTTGGATGAAACAGATAAGCAGACGATAAGGGAGCGGGACAGCAGAAGGCTTCAGGTAATGGAGAAATACTGCTACACCACGGAATGCCTCCGCAACTACATTTTGAAATATTTTGGCGAGAACCCGGACAAGCCGTGCGGCGATTGTGGCAACTGTCTGCATGAGTTCGAGACACTGGACATGACGGATGAGGCAAAGAAAATCATAAACTGCGTATACGAGGCGAACGGCAGATACGGAAGAAATATCATTATAGATACCGTATCCGGCGCAAAGACAGCGCGGCTGGAGGAGATAGGTGCCGCAAAATATAAGTCCTACGGTGTGCTGGCTTCCTCCAACAAGAATCTTTTAAGGCGTCTGGTTGAGCAGCTGGTGCTTGAAGGATATCTCACAGTCGGCGATTATCAGGTCTTAAAAATGGGTGATATAAGCAGGCTCAAGAATACTGATGCAAGAGTGCTTGTCAAAATTACGGATGACGATAAGCTGCCGGAGAGGACAGCCGCCTCCAATAAAAAGACTAAGGCAACCGATGCGCTTACATCTGCCGGCTATGAATTGTTTGACAGGCTGAGAAAGTTAAGACTTGAGCTTGCCAGAGAGGAAAATCTGCCTCCGTACATAATTTTCAGTGATAAGACCCTGATTGACATGGCGGCGAAGGTTCCTGTCTCTAAGAGTGAAATGCTGAATGTTTCGGGAGTTGG
>OHHT01000827.1_pt1 | contig 10058 bp, 8 predicted proteins | sample 1568061 | NCBI WGS metagenome assembly OHHT01 (sample SAMEA3879550, study PRJEB24766) | human gut metagenome | biome: human-associated habitat; feature: feces | place: USA | collected 1985/1987 | reverse complement strand
AATATGCTTCTGAAAATTCACCGACAAAGCGTGTCGGCGGTGAGGCACTCAGCACATTTGAAAAGGTTGAGCATAAAGTTCAGATGGGAAGCTTACAGGATGTTTTTTCATTCGGCGAAGTTGAGGATTTTATAAACCGCTGCAAAGAACAGCTTGACAATCCTGTTTTTATTGTTGAGCCGAAAATAGACGGTCTTTCGGTTTCGCTTGAATATTCTGACGGTGAACTGACAGTCGGTTCTACCAGAGGAAACGGATTTATTGGTGAAGATGTTACCGGAAACCTTAAAACTATAAAATCAATACCGCTCAGACTCAGCAGTCAGCTTCCGCTTATTGAGGTAAGAGGGGAAGTTTATATGTCGCTGCCGGTTTTTGATGATCTTGTCAAAACACAGGAGGATAACGGGGAAGAGCCGTTCAAAAATCCAAGAAATGCGGCGGCAGGCTCACTTCGTCAGAAAAATCCTAAGATCGCAGCTTCAAGAAAGCTTGACATATTCGTTTTCAATATTCAGCAGATAGAGGGTAAAGAGCTGACATCGCATAAACAGTCACTTGATTTTCTTAAAAGTCTTGGCTTTAAAGTAATCGCAGATTATCAAAAAGTCGAAACCTATGAACAGGTCAAGGAACGTATCAATGCAATAGGCGATATGCGCGGAAAATATTCGTTCGATATTGACGGAGTCGTTGTAAAGGTCGATGACTTTGCACAGCGGACCTCTCTCGGAGCTACTGCAAAAGTTCCGAAATGGGCGGTCGCATATAAATTTCCTCCCGAGGAAAAGAAAACTACACTACTTGACATTGAAGTAAACGTCGGACGAACGGGTGCTATCACTCCCGTTGCGATCTTTGAACCCGTCAAGCTTGCAGGAACAAGCGTCAGCCGAGCTACACTCCATAATCAGGAGTTTATTGATGAAAAGGATATCCGTATCGGTGACGAGATAATGGTTCGTAAAGCAGGGGAGATCATTCCCGAAGTAATATCCTCCGTTTCGCATAAGGACGGCTCTGAACCGTATAAGCTCCCCGATAAATGCCCCGTCTGCGGAGCTGAAACAGTTCGCTTCGCCGATGAAGCCGCACTCCGCTGCACAAACATTGACTGTCCTGCGCAGATAAAACGAAATATTATCCATTTTGCAAGCAAGGGAGCTATGAACATTGACGGAATGGGTGATGCGGTCGTTGGAATGCTGCTCGATGCACATCTTATAAAAAATGTTGAAGATATTTACAGCTTAAATGTCAACGAACTTGAAACACTTGAACGTTTTGGCAGAAAATCTGCTGAAAATCTTATTGCAGCTATCGAAAAATCAAAAGATAATCCGCTTGACCGTGTAATTTTCGGCCTTGGAATAAGAAATATCGGCTCTGCGGCGGCAAAGCTGTTGTGCGAAAAATTCGGCAGCATAGACAAAATAATGTCTGCTACCGCCGAGGAGATCGCTGAGATCGATGGTTTCGGTGCGGTTATGTCCGAAAATGTTGAGAAAGCCTTTTCGGAAGTACATTTCCGAGAGCTTGTAAAAACGCTTCGCAAAAAGGGTGTAAAGATGGAATACACCTCACAGAGATCGGGTGATGACCGTTTTGCAGGAATGACATTCGTTCTTACGGGAACACTTCCAACGCTTAAACGTGATGAAGCAAAGGCTATGATAGAGAACTTCGGCGGTAAGGCTTCGGGTTCGGTCTCAAAGAAAACGACATACGTTCTTGCAGGTGAAGAAGCAGGTTCTAAACTCACAAAAGCGCAGGAACTTGGCATAAAAATAATCAGTGAAGAAGAATTTCTTGAAATGCTGAAATAAACAAAAGGGACTTTGCGGTCAATGCAAAGTCCCTTAAATTATATGGAGGAATTATTAGAAATTGTCACATCACAGATGTTCCGTTATCAACGGGAATGATTATCGCACAAATAATATATGCGATAGCGGCAACTCCGAATGAACAGAGTGCAAGTATTGCCCAAACGACTCTTATTACCGTGGGGTCAATACCGAAATAGTTTGCAAAACCTGCGCAGACGCCGCAAATTACCTTGTTGTCATTTGATCTTAAAAGTTTTTTCATAGCTGTTTTCTCCTTATATTATTCATTAAAATCTATGGAACAGTTTCCTGCAAGAACAGAAATATCAAGCTTGTTGTCCGAATAGGTATTTTCGCTGAGATCATAATCACAGCTGAGTTCTCCGACTTTGACTTTTGCATCAACAGTATAGTTGCCTGCATATCCATTAAGCGTTACATCGCAGTCGCCGACATCTACGTTCAGAGCATTATATCCGCTGAGATAAGTATGCTGAATGTCAATGTTTCCCGAAACAAGGTCAGCGTTCAATCCTTTTACATCGGACTCATAAAGTCTGACGCTTCCGAGCGTATTGCTGACCTTGCAGGAATTCTGTATTGTAGCAGACCTGATAGTGACGTCACCGCAGTCAACGGAAATATCAATATCATCACCAATAAAATCACTTATCTGAATATCTCCTGCATTGCAGCGAATTGTGATCTTTTTGCAGGTATCGGGAACAGATATATTCAAAGTTCCGCCGTCCGAATAGGATAAACCTTTTTCATCATACTTGACGTTTATAGTGCCGTCGGTGCAGACCATCGTCAGATAGTCCCAGTCTATTCCGTTCGGATCGATAAAATAACTTATCGGGCTGCTGTACAAATTGATCGAAGCGGCAGTACAGTCGATAACGACAGCGTCAGCTTCATCTCTGTCAAATGAATTTGAACCCGTTGCTTCTTCAACTTCGGATAATGCTTCCGAAACATCATTATAGTCGTCATAGGACATTGTTGTTTCAGCGATCTCTGCCGCAGTGGCATACGATCTGTCCAAAGAAGGTGCTTCGTTGATCGACATTATGATGCCGCCTGCGATAGAGAAAACAAAACCTATCGGTAAAAATACCGCACACATTTTTGCCAGCTTGCTCATCCGATCACACCTCCTGCAAGATTTTTGACGGTTTTGGCAGTCCATTTAACTATCTTTGGAAGAAGCTTTACTGCCAAAAGAAGTCCGATCGGCAGGAATATCATAGTCAGACCTGCACATAAGATCGATGCACCAAGATAAAATGCCGACATTTTAAAAATTGCCATGAGCAGAACAACCAATGCACCGATAAGGCAGCCGACCGCTCCAAGGAGCAATCCAAGCGCAATAAAGCCGATCGTAATTACAGCAGGTGCTATAACAAACACGATAAGCAGTATGAACAGTACAAAGCCTACGGTAGTATCAGACGAGCTTGTGTATGAGCTGTTGGTGTAGTTGCTGTCTCTTTTGTAAGAGGTATCGTAATTATTACCGCTGTTTGTGTTGGAGGAATATGCCGTTTCGGTGTTATGACTGCCGCCGTAGCTTTCCTTATATTTGTCGTAAGAGCCGAACTTTTCGTCGGTATTTTCATTTGAAGCTGACGAACTATTTGAATCAGCGTAATTATAAGCCGTGTACTGCGTGTGAGGCTGCTGAGGTGCTGTATCGGGAGCAACATCGGGTTCAACTTCTTCCGATGCTGTCGTGTTATAGTTTGCGGAAATGCTTGCCTTATAGTTTGCAAATGACTTGCTTTTTGAATAAGCAGACTGTTCGCAGATAATGCTCTTTGCAAGTGCAAAAGGTTTTCCAAGCTCGGAAATGACCTGCTGTTCATTTTCGGGGCCTGCATCTTCAAAATATTCTTCATAGAACCGGAGTGCGTCATTACGTTCTTCCTCTGAGAGAGAAGCAAGGTGCGCCTCCAATTCGGAAAGGTATTCTTGTTTATTCATTGTTTTCACTCCTGTTGTCATCGGAATTTATCATAAGTTTGTCGATTTTTTCTTTATAGATAATCCATTCGCTTTGATAGTCCTCAAGCTGTTTTAATCCCTCGTCTGTGATCTTGTAGTATCTTCTGTTTCGTCCCATATACTCCTGATCGTAGCTTTCAAGGAAGTTATTTTTCAGAAGACGGCGAAGAACAGGGTAGAGTGTTGATTCCGACATATCCATTGCTTCGCGTATCTCCTGAGTAATTTTGTAACCGTAGGTATCTTCCTTTGAAACGACCGAAAGTACAAGAGCGTCCAGTAACGCTGCACTTACCGGAAAAGCCATATTTATGTACCTCCTTGGTGTAAAAAGAAATGTTGATTGCAATAATATATATTATATGCCGTATAATATATTATGTCAATACATATACGGCATTTTTTATTATTATTTGTATTAAATCATAAATTTCAAAGCAAATTTATGTTGATTTTGTTTAAAAAGACAGTATCAGTTCTCCATTTCTTCCGAAAGCGCAAGCCATTCGTCGGAATATTCAGCGGAAAGCAGCTTTTTCTGCTCAAATTCAGCGCATTTTTCCTGCATAAGCTGATAATCCTGACAGACCTCCGGAGAAGCCATTTCTTCCTGCAAAGCCTGCATTTCCGCTTCGAGCTTTTCGATCTCCTTTTCAAGCTCACGGATACGGTTTCGCTTTTTGGCATCTGCCGAACGCTGTTCCTTACTTCTGTAAGCCTTAACGCTCTTTTCAGCAGCTTCCTGTTTTGCTTTTTCCGCTTTCTGTGCTTCAAGCTGCTTTTCCTCGGCAAGCTGTTTTGACCGCTTTACTTCCATATACTCATCGAATCCGCCGTTAAAGCTTTCGACAGAATCGGGAGTGATCTCAAGTATTCTCGTTGCAAGTCTGTTGAGAAGATAACGGTCGTGCGATACGAAAATTATTGTTCCGTCATAATCGCAGAGAGCCTTTTCAAGGACTTCCTTTGTATCAATATCAAGGTGGTTCGTAGGCTCGTCCAGAATCAGAACATTTCCTCGTTCAAGCATCATTATAGCAAAACAAAGCTTTGCACGTTCGCCGCCGCTTATAACGCTTATCGGTTTGAAAACATTCTCTCCGACCATGCGTACAGAGCCGAGAATAGAACGTATCTCCAAGTCGCTCATTGTGCGGTAGCGTGAGTGAACCTCTTCCATAACTGTCTTATTGAAATCAAGCTGCGAATTCTCCTGATCGAAATAGGATATCTTTATGTTCTTTGTCCATTCGACCGAACCGTGAGAGCAGGGGAGTATATGCTGGATAATTTTCAAAAGCGTAGATTTACCGATACCGTTTGAGCCGATGATGCCAAGCTTTTCTCCACGCTTGACCTCAAATGAAAGGTTATCAACGAGCGTTTTTCTGTCATAACCACTGCCGACCGAAACATCGATATTTTTTACCGTAAGAACGTCGATCGGAGGTGCAATATCATACTCAAACTTTATCTTCGCCGACTTAGTGTTTGTTACAGGCTTTTCAATTAACTCCATAGCTTCAAGCTTCTTTATACGGCTTTTCGCCATATTTGAAGTCGTAGCACGGACAAGGTTTCTGTCGATGAAATCCTGAAGCTTTGCAATCTCCTCCTGCTGTGCCTCGTATTCTTTCATCTGACGGATAACGTCAGCTTCTTTAAGCTTTGTAAATGCGGAATAATTGCCCTTGTAACGTTTGAGCCTGCCACGCTCGATCTCGCAGGTCGAAGTCGTAAGCTTGTCAAGGAAGTATCTGTCATGCGAAACGATGAGCAGTGCGCCCTTGTAGTCTTTCAGATAGTCTTCAAGCCACATTATTGTGTTGAAATCAAGGTGGTTCGTAGGTTCATCGAGGATAAGCAGGTTCGGATTTTCAAGCAGCAGCTTTGAAAGAGCAAGACGTGTCTTTTCACCGCCGCTCAGAGTTGAGATAACTCTGTCGTAGGTTTCCGTGCCGAAGCCCATACCGTTGAGGACTTTGTTTATCTTTACGTTGATAAGATAACCGTCATTCGATTCAAATATCGCAGTTTTACGGGCATATTCTTCCGATATTTCCGCAAACCTTTTTTCATCGCTGTGAGCCTCGGACGAAGCCATTGTTTTTTCAAGCTCACGCAGTTCATCACCTATCTTTAACAGCCACGAAAAAACCGATGTCATCTCTTCAATGATAGTCGATGAGCGGTCAAGTCCCGTATTCTGCGCTAAAAATCCGATAGAAGCACTTTTGGTCACTGCAACGTGCGCAACATTAGGCTCGGGCTGTGTTTCGGGTTCTTCCTCACCTGTGATTATTCTTAAAAGCGTGGACTTTCCGCAGCCGTTTACGCCGACAAGTCCGATGCGGTCGTTATCTTCGATCGTCAGCGCAACATTGTCAAGAACGGTATTTCCGTTATATATCTTGCTGACATTTTCAAGTGATAAAATCATATATGTTCTCCATTATTTTCTTTTTCAAAGTATTTTTACAATAAAACTCCATTATTGATTATACCATATTCTGAAAATAAGTCAAGAAAAAAGCCGTCCGAATTTTTATCGAACGGCTTTCAGAAATCAATTATTTATATATTTGCTGCAATAACATCGCCCATTCCCGAGCAGGAAACCTTTTTCATACCCTCGGACATAATATCACCGGTACGGTAACCGTCTTTGAGAGCCTTGTCAACAGCCTTTTCAATAGCATCAGCTTCTTTGTCCATATCGAATGAGTAACGAAGCATCATTGCTGCGGAAAGTATCGTTGCGATAGGATTTGCAATGTTCTGACCTGCAATATCGGGAGCAGAGCCGCCGCTCGGTTCATAAAGACCAAACTTTGTATCATTAAGGCTTGCAGAGGAAAGCATACCGATAGAGCCCGTTATCATCGAAGCTTCATCGGAAAGGATATCGCCGAACATATTCTCCGTAAGAACAACGTCAAACTGTGCAGGATCTTTAACAAGCTGCATTGCGCAGTTGTCAACGAGCATATGCTCAACCTCAACTTCGGGATAATCAGTGGCAACTTCGTTTACTATCTTTCTCCAAAGTCTTGATGAATCAAGAACGTTAGCCTTGTCAACGCTTGTAACCTTCTTGCGGCGCTTCATTGCAATGTCAAATGCACGAACTGCAATGCGGCGAATTTCTTTTTCGCTGTATGTGAGCGTATCGGTAGCTGTCATAACGCCGTTAACTTCCTCGGTCTTTCTTGCACCGAAGTAAAGTCCGCCTGTAAGCTCACGCATAATTACCATATCAAAGCCACGATCGGCGATCTCAGCTTTGAGTGGGCAAGCCTCTTTAAGCTCGCTGTAAAGAACGGCAGGACGAAGATTTGCGAAAAGGTTGAGCGATTTTCTTATTTTAAGAAGTCCTGCTTCGGGGCGCTTGTCAGCAGGAAGCTTATACCATGGAGAGGTCGAGGTATTTCCTCCGATAGACCCCATAAGTACAGCATCGGAAGCCTTTGCCTTTTCAATTGTTTCATCGGTGAGCGGAACTCCGTTCACATCGATTGAACAGCCGCCCATAAGGAGCTGTTCATAATTGAAGGTATGACCAAACTTTTCCGCAACCTTGTCAAGAACTTTCATTGCTTCGGTGACGATCTCAGGACCGATCCCGTCACCCTTTATAACAGCGATATTTTTATTCATCTGTATAACTCCTTTTACTTGATCGAATTGAGCAGACCGCCCTTGTTGATGATGTTCTGGATAAACTCGGGGAACGGTTCAGCTTGATATGTTTCGCCCTTTGTGACATTTGTGATCTTGCCTGTGTCGAAGTCGATCTCAACCTTGTCACCGTTTTCGATCTTCTGTGATGCCTCTTTACATTCAAGGATAGGAAGTCCTACATTGATAGCATTTCTGTAGAAAATTCTTGCAAAAGTTGTTGCAATTACGCAGGAAACACCGCTTGCCTTAATGGAAATAGGTGCGTGTTCACGGGAAGAACCGCAGCCGAAGTTTTCATTTGCAACGATGATATCACCCTGCTTAACATTCTTTACGAAATCGGGGTCAATATCTTCCATACAATGCTGTGCAAGCTCTTTAGCATCGGGGGAGTTGAGGTATCTTGCGGGAATGATAACGTCTGTGTCAACGTTATCTCCGTATTTATGTACAAAACCTGAAGCTTTCATTCGATTCATCTCCTTATCACATTACTTCTTCGGGTGAGCTGATCTTGCCCGTGATAGCCGATGCGGCAGCAACAGCAGGCGAGGAAAGATAAACCTCGGAATCGGGGTGACCCATACGTCCAACGAAGTTTCTGTTTGTTGTAGCGATAGCCTTTTCACCTGCGGCAAGGATACCCATGTGTCCGCCGAGGCAAGGTCCGCAGGTCGGAGTTGAAACTGCACAGCCTGCCTTGATGAATGTTTCCATATAGCCAAGCTTTATGCAGTCGAGATATATCTGTTGTGTTGCAGGGATAACAATGCAGCGAACATTCTTGTGAACGTGCTTGCCTTTGAGAATTTCAGCAGCCATTGCCATATCTTCAAATCTGCCGTTTGTGCATGAGCCGATAACGGACTGGTCGATAACAACTTCGCCGACTTCATCAATTGTGCGTGTATTTTCGGGAAGATGAGGGAATGCAACTGTCGGCTTGATAGTCGAAAGGTCAATATCATATACTGCATCATATTCAGCATCGGGGTCAGCCTCATATACAGTATAAGGACGCTTGCAACGACCGTCCATATATTTGACAGTAACATCATCAACAGCAAAGATACCGTTCTTCGCACCTGCTTCGATAGCCATATTTGCCATTGAAAGTCTGTCGTCCATAGAAAGGTTCTTAAGTCCGTCGCCAACAAATTCCATAGACTTGTAAAGCGCACCGTCAACACCGATCATACCGATGATATGGAGAATAACGTCTTTGCCCATTACATACTTGTTGAGCTTACCTGTGAGATTAAACTTGATAGCGGAAGGAACCTTGAACCAAGCCATACCTGTTGCCATACCTGCTGCCATATCGGTCGAACCAACGCCGGTAGAAAATGCACCGAGAGCGCCGTAAGTACAGGTGTGGCTGTCTGCGCCGATGATGCAGTCTCCGGCGGTGACGATGCCCTGCTCCGGAAGCAAAGCATGCTCGATGCCCATCTTGCCCACGTCATAGAAATGGCTGACGCAGTGCTCACAGGCGAACTCCCGGCAGGTTTTGGACTGCTCGGCAGCCTTGATATCCTTGTTGGGCACAAAATGGTCCAGGACGATGACCACCTTGTCCTTGTCATAGACCCCGTCAAAGCCCGCTTTTTGGAATTCATTCACCGCCACAGGGGTGGTGATATCATTGCCCAGAACAATGTTCAGCTTGGCCTGGATCAGCTGTCCGGCGCTCACCTCCGGCAGGCCTGCATGGGCCGCCAGAATCTTTTGGGTCATTGTCATTGCCATGGTTTGTTTCTCCTTATTCCGTAATGAAGTTATTGAAGGCGCTGAGCAGCGCGTGAATGCCGGCCTTGGTGATGTCCGTGTCGCTGCCTGCCCCCCAGTGCATCTTTCCGTCCACTGTCTCAATGCCCACATAGGCCACGGCGGTGGAGCCGGAGTTCTTCTGCTGCAGGCTGTGCTCGGTATAGACCTTCAGGGTGTAATCCACGCCGGTATAGTCCTTCAGGGCGTTGCTGAAAGCATCCAGGCTGCCGTTGCCGGTCTGGTGCAGCTGGGCAACAACGCCGTCCTTGCAGAAGGTCACATCGCAGCCCGCCCCACCGGCCATGGGCTCAAAGCGCACATTCCGCACGGAAATAGGGGCGTTGATGTTCAGGTAGCTCAGGGTGAACACCCGCAGCACATCGTCGGTTTTCAGCTCCCGGTGCTCGTGATCGGAGATGTCCTTGCAGAGGTAACCAAAATGCTCCCGCATTCTGGTGGGCAGCACATAGCCGTGGGCGTGCTCCAAGAGATAGCTGATGCCACCCTTGCCGCTCTGGGAGTTGACCCGGATGACATCCGCATCATAAGTGCGGCTGATATCCCTGGGGTCGATGGGGATATAGGGCACGGTCCACCGGTGCAGGTTCTTCTCCTGCCGCCAGTTCATACCCTTGGCGATGGCATCCTGATGGGAGCCGGAGAAGGCCGCAAAGACCAGGGCCCCGGCGTAGGGGGTTCGCTCATAGACGTGCATCCGGGTGCAGCGCTCGTAGATTTCCACAATAGCGGGCAGGTTGTCAAAGTTCA
>OHHT01000824.1_pt1 | contig 10076 bp, 10 predicted proteins | sample 1568061 | NCBI WGS metagenome assembly OHHT01 (sample SAMEA3879550, study PRJEB24766) | human gut metagenome | biome: human-associated habitat; feature: feces | place: USA | collected 1985/1987 | reverse complement strand
TGCCATTCCCAATAAGGCAAAGGCTGTGATCTCCATCGGCGGAGGTAAGGTCATCGATGCCGGAAAATATGCGGCTTTTCTGCGGAATCTTCCTTTTATCAGTGTGCCGACTTCCAGTTCCAGTGATGGATTTTCCAGTGCCAGTGCCTCCCTTTTGGTACAGGGGAAGAGGACATCTGTTCCTGCGAGACTGGCATATGGTATCATCGTGGATACGCAGGTGATCCGTACCGCTCCGGAGAAGTTCATTTACTCCGGCATCGGCGATATGATCTCCAAGATCACAGCACTCTACGACTGGATCTTTGAAGAGAAGGCAGGCTGTGGCGAAGTGAATGATTTTGCGGTTATGATTGCGAAGAAAGCGGTGAACAGCTTTGTCCGTACCCCTTACGAGAGCATCAAGGATGAGCTGTTCCTGAAGGAACTACTGGATTCTTTGGCCATGAGCGGTATTGCCAATGAGATCGCCGGCAGCAGTGCTCCCACCAGCGGCAGTGAGCATCTGATCTCCCATGCACTGGATAAGATTCTGGAAGTACCGCAGTTACATGGTATTCAGGTAGGTATTGCCACCTACATTATGGCAAAGGTACAGGATCACCGTTACATCCGTGTCAGCACGGTACTTAAAGATACCGGATTCTGGGATTACGTGGCAACCTTACATATGAAGAAGGCCGATTTCCTCAAAGCCATCGACATGGCTCCCACCATCAAACCCCACCGCCATACCTATCTCCACGAGGAAAAATACCGCGAAGCAGCAAAGAAACTGGTGCTGGAAGATGAAGTTCTGAACCGGGTACTGGAGGATTGACGGAGTTTATAAAGAGTTTATACTTTTTTTCTTGCAAACATAAAAGATTGCGTTATAATGTTAGATGGCTAACAAAAATGGTTAGCTATCTAACATTTTTATTTACGCGAGCAACGAGCCAAAGTCCGTGCTTGCACGAGACCTTGGCGACTGCCGCGATAACTTGAGAAACACGCTTCGCGAGTTTCTCATAGTTTTTCCAGGCACAAGAGAACCTATATCAGACCATTGCCTGCACAAGAATGATATGCTAAAATAATTCGTCGGAAATAAAGAAATCAACGAAAGAGATTTAAAATCGAAATGGAAAGTAAAGTAAAAGAATTGCGTTACGCAATCGTACAGTCCATACCAGTCATGCTGGGATATCTTTTCCTGGGATTTGCCTTTGGACTGATGCTGAATGATGCAGGATACGGCTTCTGGTGGGCCTTTTTTATCAGCTTGTTTGTGTATGCGGGAAGCATGCAGTTTATGCTTGTAACCTTGCTTGCAGGAGCACAGAGTCTGATGAATACGTTTGTCATGACATTGTTTATTAACGGACGGCATCTTTTTTACGGTCTGTCCTTTATTGAAAAATTCAGGGAGATGGGAAAAGCATTCCCTTATATGGCATTTTCTTTGACGGATGAGACGTATTCCGTTTTATGCAGTTTGAAAGTACCGGAAGGGTTGAATGAAAAGAAGATATCTTTTTTGATTTCTTTATTTGACCATATATACTGGATTACCGGCTCGGTATTGGGGGCGCTGATAGGACAGTGGCTTTCATTTGACAGCACCGGAGTTGACTTTTCCATGACGGCATTGTTTGTGGTAATCGTGGTAAACCAGTGGCTGGAAAATAAGAAGCATTTCTCCACACTGACAGGATTTTTAACGGCGCTTCTGGCATTGGCACTGCTCGGACCGGACAGCTTCCTGCTGCCGGCTCTTGCCTGCAGTACCATATTGCTGATTGTATTCCGCAAATGGGCGGACGACAAGCCGGGAGAAGAGGAGAAAGCAAAAGCATGACACATTCTATTTTAATTATCGCAGTAAGCGCATTGACAACCATGGCGATCCGTTTCTTCCCTTTTTTAGCGTTTGGAAAAAGAAAGGTGCCGGAGATTGTACAGTATTTGGGACGGGTGCTGCCTTGTGCCATTATGGCAACATTGGTGGTGTATTGTTTAAAAGGAGTGACATTATTCTCGGGTAATCACGGACTGCCGGAGATGATTGCCGTGGCGCTTGTGGTAGTTCTGCATCTTTGGAAAAAGAATACGTTGTTAAGCATCGGCACGGGAACCATCGTTTATATGCTCCTTGTACAGGTAATTTTTGTGTAAAGATTGATGTATTTGGCTATGTTTTTATGGTAAGAGATGCTATAATATGCCTATGGATAAAATAAGGACAAGAAACGCACGCCGTGCGGAAAAATGGAAACAAAATTACATAAAGCAGCGAAATCTTTACCGGGAAATCCAAAAGAATGCTTCTGATATTATCCAGTCGAAGAATTTTAACCGGACGAAGTTTCATGTACAGCACGGAGATATGACAGTCAACAGTCATTGCATGAATGTGGCAAAGTACAGTCTTGCTATCAGTGACAAATTAGCGAAAATGGGAATTTCCTGTAAGCGTAATGAGCTGGTGCGAGGTGCCCTGTTACATGATTATTTCCTTTATGACTGGCATAAGCATCCACATGTCGGAATTACCAATCTGCATGGATTCAGACATCCACAGAGGGCACTGGAAAATGCCGAAAAAGAATACAATCTGACACCGCGGGAAAGAGATATTATTGTGAAGCATATGTGGCCGCTTACTGTTGTGCCGCCTACCTGCCGGGAAGCGTGGATTGTGACAACGGCGGATAAATGGTGTTCACTTCTGGAAACTTTCCGTATTCTGAAAGGGCATGGAGCCAAGAGAAAGGATAAGACGCAGCAAAATGAGTGAACTCTTTGAAAAGCTTTCTGCCTACGGAGAGTCGGATTATTATCCTTGTCACATGCCGGGGCACAAAAGAAGACTTAAGACGGACACAATGCGGGAGCTTACTCAGATAGATATTACGGAAATAGACGGCTTTGACAATCTGCATGATGCGCAGGGCATTTTGAGGAGCGTACAGGAAGAAGCGGCGGTGGTTTACGGCGCTGAGGAAAGTTTTTTTCTGGTAAACGGCAGCACGGCAGGGATATTGTCGGCAATCAGTTCGGTGGTCAGTCCCGGTGGAAAAATACTGATGGTACGTGGTGCACATAAATCCGCCTACCATGCGGCATACCTACGGGACTTGCAGATAGCATATCTGTGGCCGGGTGTTCATCCCTTGTTTGGCTGCAATCTGCCGGCTACGGCAAAGGAAGTGGAAGAAGCTTTGCAGCAAACTCCGGATATACAGGCTGTTTTTATAGTAAGTCCTACTTACGAAGGGCTTGCCGCGGATGTGAAAAGTATTGCGGAGGCGGCACATAAAAGAAATATTCCCCTGATAGTGGATGAGGCCCATGGGGCACATCTGGGATTTGACGGCAGGTGGCCGGAAAGCAGTGTAAAGCAGGGAGCGGATCTGGTGATACAGAGTCTTCACAAAACATTGCCGGCACCGACGCAGACAGCTATCCTGCATGTAAACGGAGAGCTGGTGGACAGGGGCAGACTGCGGAGATTTCTGGGAATTTATCAGACCTCCAGCCCGTCTTATATTTTTATGGCAGCCATGGAAGATGCCATTGTGACAACGAGCGCAAACCGGGAGAAATTATTTGGGAATTTCTGGGAATACTGGAAAGGGATGACAGAGAAGCTTTCCGCATGCCGCAATCTGATTTTCCTGAAAGAAGAAAATTCCGATCCGGGAAAACTGGCAGTCATGGATAAAACCGGTTTCCTGGACGGAGAGAAGCTCTACGAAACGCTTCTTCATAAATATCATTTACAGCCGGAAATGGCGGTGGGCAGGTATGTGCTTGCCATGTTTACGGTTGGCGATACGAAGGAAGGGTACGAGCGGCTGACAAAAGCGCTGCTGGAAATTGATGCGTATATTACTGTGGAGAGAGGCAGGACAGCAGATACAGCCATACAGCCCGCAGAGAGAGCCAAAATAGCGGATACGGGCATGCAGTCAGCAGACAGAGACAAGATGGCAGATGCGGTCACCCCGGTTTGTATACAGAAAAAGACGCAGGCGGTGATGGGTATCGCACGAGCCTGGGATGCGCCGAAAGAGTGGGTTCTGCTTAAGGATGCGGAAGGAAAAACCGCAGGTGAATATGTGAATTTATATCCCCCCGGGAGCCCTATTATAGTACCCGGAGAGATATTTACAAAAGACATTCTGACGGAAATTGCTGCTTACAGACAGCAGGGATTTCATGTGCAGGGTGTAAAAGAAATAGAAGATGACATATATGTCAGTACAATCGTGTAAAAGACAAAAAGTGAGGAGACAGAACATGCGAAAAACAAAAATTATCTGTACGATTGGTCCTGCCAGTGAGAGCGAGGAAAAATTACGGGAGCTGATGTTAGCGGGCATGAATGTGGCTCGTTTCAATTTTTCCCACGGAACGCATAAAGAACAGCTTGCAAAATACAACCGCGTATTAAAGGTACGTGAGGAGTTGCAGCTTCCGGTAGCTACCCTTTTGGACACCAAGGGACCCGAAATCCGTCTGCGCGATTTTGAAGGCGGTAAGGTGGAATTGAAGGCAGGTCAGAAATTTGTACTGACAACGGATGAGATTATGGGTACGGCGGAAAGAGCCACTATTTCCTATAAAAATCTCAAGAATGATATTGAAGTCGGTATGACAATTTTAATTGACGACGGACTGATTGAAATGGTTGTGGAAGAGATTACAGGCAACGATATTGTATGTAAAGTCATAAACGGCGGTTTTGTTTCCAACCATAAGGGTGTCAATGTGCCGGGTGCCATTTTATCCATGCCCTACATCAGCGACGTGGACAGAGACGATATTATTTTCGGTATTGAGCACGGCTTTGATTTTATCGCGGCTTCCTTTGCCCGTACCAAGGAAGATATTTTACAGGTACGTGAAATCCTGAAAGAGTATAACAGTCCCATGCAGATTATTGCCAAGATTGAAAATATGCAGGGTATTGACAATTTAAAGGAAATCATTGATGTATCCGACGGTATCATGGTTGCCCGCGGTGATATGGGCGTAGAAGTTGCCATGGAAGAGGTGCCGGTACTGCAGAAGAAGATGATTAAGATGGCAGTGGAACAGGGCAAGCACGTTATTACCGCTACCCAGATGCTGGAGTCCATGATTAAAAATCCCCGCCCGACCAGAGCGGAAGCAACGGATATTGCCAATGCCATTTACGATGGTACGACCGCTATCATGCTTTCCGGAGAAAGCGCTGCCGGTCTGTACCCGGTTGAAGCGGTTAAGACCATGGCGCGTATTGCGGAGCGTACCGAGCAGGATATCAACTACCGCTGCAGAATTCAGAAGCAGCAGCTTACCGACGACAGAACGCTGGACATTACCACGGCTATTTCCTATGCAACCTGTACAGTAGCCATGGACCTGAATGCGGCAGCTATTATCACCGTTACCATGTCCGGTTTTACGGCAAACATGATTGCACGTTACAAGCCCGGATGCCAGATTATCGGCTGTACCGTTGATAAGAAGGTTTGCAGACAGCTTAACTTATTATGGGGTGTAAACCCGGTACTCATTAAAAAGGAAAACACAACGGATTCCTTATTTGAAGAAGCTGTATTCAAGAGTAAGCAGGCGGGTCTGGTAAAGCCGGGTGACACGGTTGTCATTACAGCCGGTGTGCCACTGGGCATTGCTGGCAAGACGGATATGATTCACGTAGTGGAAGTAGTATAAAAACACACGGAACGGGCGGAGCAATGGGTAAAATCTTTTATATTATGGGGAAAAGTTCGACCGGAAAGGACACGATTTACAAAAGGCTGCTGGATGACAGCAGCCTGCATCTGAAGAGTATTGTTTCATATACAACACGGCCGATAAGGGTGAATGAAACAGACGGTGTGGAGTATTATTTCACGGATGAGGACGGGTTTGCCGGACTTATGGCAAGTGGAAAAGTAGTGGAGCACCGGGAGTATCGCACCGTTCATGGGTTGTGGCGTTATTTTACGGTGGACGACGGACAGGCGGATAACGGGGAAAGCAATTATATTTCCATTGGCACCATCGAGTCCTTCCTACATATCCGGAATTATTTTGGCGGGGATAAGGTAAAACCTGTACTTATTACACTTGACGACGGCGAACGGCTGCAGCGGGCGCTTGACAGGGAACGGAAGCAGGATGAGCCGAAGTATGAAGAAATGTGCCGGCGTTTTTTAGCGGATGCAGTAGATTTTTCCGATGAAAAAATAAAGGACGCCCGCATAGAGCGTACTTTTGTAAACGATGATTTGGAACGCTGCATTAAGGAAATTGCAGATTACATCAGAACCGAAGGGGGAGTGATGTATGGAGATTAAAGTAGACCGTACGGGACAGGTACAGCAGACACAGCCTGCAAAGGATGTGCAGCAGAGTGACGGCACTTTCAAATTTACACTGGCAAGCCGGATTGAAGAGTCGGAGCTGCAGACAAGAATACAATCTCTCATGGAAGAAATTACCATGCAGGGTGACCGTTTATATAAGAAGAGAGACATACGGGATATGAAACGATATCGTGGTCTGATTAAGGATTTTTTAAACGAGGTTGTTTACAGGTCCCATTCTTTTTCCAGAGAGAATTTTCTGGATAAACGGGGACGGCACAGAGTATACGGTATTATCCGGCTGATTGATGAAAATCTGGACGAGCTTGCACAGGAGCTGGTGAAGGACGAGCAGGACAACCTTGCCATTTTGAATAAAATAGGAGAAATCAAGGGACTTCTGCTGGATATTTTCACCTGAGGTTAAGCAGAACAAAAGAAAGGACGGGGAAGTATGGCAAATTTTAAGGATATTATTGGACAGGAGCAGATTAAAGAGCATTTGCAGATGGCTCTTTCGTCGGGAAAAATTTCCCATGCGTATATTATCAACGGTGAGAGGTTTGCGGGAAAAGAATTTATCGCCAAGATTTTTGCCATGGCACTGCAGTGTGAAAAGGGCGGAACAGAGCCTTGCGGCGAGTGTCATTCCTGTAAGCAGGCGCTTTCGGACAACCATCCCGACATCATCCGTGTGACCCATGAAAAGCCCAATTCCATCGGTGTGGATGATATCCGTACCCAGATTAACGGGGACATTGCCATTAAACCGTACAGCGGTCCCAGAAAGATATATATTGTAAATGAAGCGGAAAAGATGACGGTTCAGGCGCAGAATGCTCTGTTGAAAACACTGGAAGAACCGCCCGCTTATGCTGTAATTATTCTGCTGACCACCAATGTGAATGCCATGCTGCAGACGATTTTAAGCCGCTGCGTGGTACTGAATATGAAGCCGGTTCCGGGAGAACTGATTAAGAATTATCTGATGAAGGAAATGCAGATACCCGATTATAAGGCGGAGGTCTGCGTAGCGTTTGCCAGAGGAAACGTGGGCAAAGCAAGACAGCTTGCCATGAGCGAAGATTTTGATAAGGTGAAAGAGGAAGCGCTTTCCCTTTTGAAGTACATTCAGGAAATGGATGTCAATGAAATGGTGGCTGCCATTAAGAAAATCAATGAATACAAGATGGATGTGAACGACTACCTGGATATTCTGTCCATCTGGTACCGGGATGTGCTTCTGTTTAAGGCGACCAACGACGCCAATCACCTGGTATTCCGGGAAGAAATCCAGAACATCAAGAAAGTAGCAGGCAGAACCTCCTACGAAGGAATTGAGAAGGTTATCAAAGCCCTGGAAAAAGCTAAGAAGCGTCTGGAGGCAAATGTCAACTTTGACCTGACCATGGAACTGCTGCTGCTTGACATGAAGGAAAACGGTTAGTATTATATTCTAAGACGGCTTTGTGCCGTTTTGTAGAAAGTGAGGTTTATAGATGGTAAAAGTTATAGGTGTGAGATTTCGTACAGCGGGTAAAATTTATTTTTTTGACCCTCTGCAGTTTGAGATAGAGAGAGGCGGCCATGTAATTGTGGAAACCGCCAGAGGTATTGAATTCGGTACGGTAGTAAGTGCACCGAGAGAAGTAGAGGACGACAAGGTAATACAGCCCTTAAAGCCGGTGCTCCGTATTGCCACCCAGAAAGATATTGAGCAGGAAGCGGACAACAAGCGTAAGGAAAAGGAAGCGTTCCGCATCTGCCTTGAAAAAATCAAGAAGCACGGTCTGGAAATGAAGCTGATTGATGCGGAATATACTTTCGACAACAATAAGGTTTTATTCTACTTTACTGCGGACGGCCGTATCGATTTCCGTGAGCTGGTAAAGGATTTGGCAAGTGTTTTCAAAACCAGAATAGAGCTGCGCCAGATTGGTGTGCGTGACGAGACCAAGATTGTGGGCGCTATCGGCATCTGCGGCAGACCGTTGTGTTGCCATACCCATTTATCGGAGTTTATTCCGGTTTCCATTAAAATGGCGAAGGAGCAGAATCTTTCCTTAAATCCTACCAAGATTTCCGGTGTATGTGGCAGACTGATGTGCTGCTTAAAGCATGAGGAAGATACTTATGAAGAGCTGAACCGCAAGCTTCCCAACGTGGGGGATTTTGTTACAGCGGATGACGGCACCAAGGGAGAAGTGCAGAGTGTCAACGTGCTTCGTCAGCTTGTTAAGGTGATTGTGGATGTAAATGATGAGAAGGAAGTCCGTGAATATAAGGTAGAGGAGCTTCAGTTTAAGAGAAAGCACGGTAAGAAGGAGAAATTGGATCTTTCTGCCGAAGAGTTAAAGGAACTGGAGAAGCTTGAGGAGGAAGAAATCAAGGAAACCGCTGAGGAGAATGCGGATCTGGAAGACAGAGACGGTGGAAAGAGCGACAACCGCCGTGACAGGAGAAACGGACAGAACAGAGGATCCCGCAAGGACAACCGGAACCGTCAGGAAAACGGCAGGGGCGACAGAAGCGAACGTGCGGAGAGAGCCGACAGAGGTGACAGAGCGGAGCACGCAGAAAGAACCGACAGAGGTGACAGAGCGGAGCGCGCAGAAAGAACCGACAGAGGTGACAGAGCAGAGCGTCCGGAACGCACTGAGCGCTTTGAGAGACGTGGCGAACGTCCGGACAGAAGAGAACGACAGGACAGGGATTTTTCCAATAAGCCGGGTCAGGACAGGGGCAGCAGACCGCAGAAGGCGGACAGAAACAGCCGTCCCGAGAATGAAAGACCGCAGAATAACAAGAGTGACGACTTCAAGAAACAGCAGAAGTTCTACAGAAACCGTACTTTTAACAGAAATGGAAAGAAAGATGGAAGACAAAACGACAACAGTCATTCTGAAGGATAAGGAGCGTCTGGATACCCTGCAGCGAAACGGGTATCAGATTATACAGAACCCGGAGAAGTTCTGTTTCGGTATGGATGCGGTGCTGTTATCCGGTTTTGTGAAGGTAAAGTCCGGTGCGACGGTGCTGGACCTTGGCACCGGAACCGGTATTATTCCGATTTTACTGGAGGCAAAAACAAAAGCTTCTCATCTGACCGGACTGGAAATTCAGGAGGAAAGCGCCGACATGGCAAGACGGAGTGTGGCGTTAAACGGTCTTTCTTCCAAAATCGATATAGTGACCGGTGATATCAAGGAAGCAGGCAGTCTTTTTAAGGCTGCTTCTTTTGATGTGGTTACTTCCAATCCGCCGTATATGATAGAAGAACACGGCCTGCAGAACCCGGATGCGCCCAAAGCCATTGCGCGGCATGAAATTTTGTGTACGCTTAAGGATGTGGTTGGGCAGGGAGCGCATGTGCTGAAACCCGGCGGGCATTTTTTCATGGTGCACAGACCCTTCCGGCTGGCGGAAATTTTTGCCGTGATGCAGGAATACAAAATAGAGCCCAAGAGAATGAAGCTGGTGTACCCTTATGTGGATAAGGAGCCGAATATGGTTCTCATTGAGGGGATAAAAGGGGCAAAACCGCGTATGACGGTGGAAAGCCCGCTGATTGTTTACGAGAAGCCCGGCGTGTATACACAAGAGATATACGATATATACGGATATTAAGGATAAAACGGTGTGACAATATATCCCGGAAGACGTATATAGAATATGCAGGGAAAACAGAAAGGTTTGGAAATTATGGCTGGAATGCTTTATTTATGTGCAACA
>OHHT01000821.1_pt1 | contig 10093 bp, 7 predicted proteins | sample 1568061 | NCBI WGS metagenome assembly OHHT01 (sample SAMEA3879550, study PRJEB24766) | human gut metagenome | biome: human-associated habitat; feature: feces | place: USA | collected 1985/1987 | reverse complement strand
CCGCATAGACTCGTTCCAAGGCATAGGTGACGAAAAAGCTCTGCGCATACTCGCAAAAGTGCGCGACACCTTCGGCATTCCCGTGGTCACGGACATTCACCTGCCCGCCGAAGCCGCCATGGCCGCCGAATACGTGGATATTCTGCAAATTCCGGCGTTCCTATGCCGCCAGACCGACCTGCTGGTGGCCGCCGCACACACCGGCAAGATGGTCAACATCAAGAAAGGGCAATTTCTGGCACCCGAATCGATGCATTTCGCCGTCGAAAAAGTCCGACAAAGCGGCAACGATGCCGTAGCCGTCACCGACCGCGGTACAATGCTTGGATACGGCGACCTCGTGGTCGATATGCGCGGCATACCCGTGATGCAGCAGCAATGCGGATGCCCGGTCATTATGGACATTACACACTCGCTGCAACAGCCCAATACCAACAACGGAGTCACCGGCGGGCATCCCGAACTGATTGAGACCCTCGGCCGCGCGGCCATAGCCGTAGGCGCCAACGGCATATTTATCGAGACACACCCGCAACCGGCCAAAGCCCTCTCCGATGGCGCCAATATGCTGCGTCTGGACCTACTGCCCACGCTATTGCGGCATCTTTTGGCCATACGACGCACCATCGCCGCATTCTGACATCTTCACACTCATACCACACGACAGATGACACGACACATTTCAATCCTCCTCGCCGCAATCACGGCCATGGCCATAACAACACGCGCCGACATCAACAACCCGATGACCAAAGCCGTGCTGAATGTCTACGCACAACAACTCAGCGAAGACCCAAAGGACTACGAGACATATCTCAACCGCGCCAACGTATATTACAGCAACAACGAGTATCTGCGTGCGCTCTCGGATGCGGACAACGCCCTCAAATATATCCCCGAGAAAGACACCGAGACACGCATGCGCGCACTCACTCTGCGTGCCAATATATATTTGCAAACCGAGCGACCCGCCGAAGCACTGCGCGACCTTGACGCCACAGTGGCATTGGACCCCACTTCATATATCAATGTCTATCTGCGTGCCAATACGCGCTACACACTCGAACAATACGCCGCCGCTCGTGAAGACTACAACCGTCTGCTACGTCTCAACCCTCGCAGTACCGAAGCCATGATAGGACTGGCTCGCATAGCAGTCAAAGAAAACAACCTCGGCACAGCCACACAATACCTCGATGATGCGGTAGCGTCTGATCCAAACAACGCGGATATATACGTGCGCCGTGCCAACGTGCGCCGCTCGATGGGCAACGGCAGCGGCGCCGTCGAAGACATCATGCTGGCTCTGAGCACGGACGCTTCCAACGCTCGCGCCACCAAGCTGCTTGTAGATATGGCTAATACCGACTATGCCGTTGTCATCGAAGGGATTACACGCGCCATCGAACAGGCTCCGCGAGTTGCCATGTTTATTTATCTGCGAGCCTACATACAGCAAGCGCATTTCCACTACAAAGCCGCATTAGCCGACTACAACACCATCATCACGCAAAACCTCAACGATTACCGCGGCATATACGCCGGAACGGCACGCTGCCGCTATGCCCTCGGTCAATACGACTCGGCACTGGCCGACATCGACCAAGCACTGGCTGCCGCTCCCGACAATGCCGACAACCACATACTGCGTGCTCGCATATTGCGTGCCCTCGGCCGACGCGTCGATGCATACAGCGCCGCCGCTCGTGCGCTGGCACTACAGCCCAACAATACACAGGCACTCATCGAGTTGGGACTGACAGCCTATTCGCAAGAACAATACAGCCAAGCCGCCGACCTGTTCGGCGAAGCGACAATGACTGCCGAAGGCGCCGATGCGGCACGCGCGTATATGCTGCGTGCCTCAGTACTCGAAGAACGTCTGAACCAGCCTGTTGCCGCAGCCGGGTTCTACCGACACGTAGCCGAGACAACAACGCCGCAAGCAAGGAAAAACACGGCCACTGACGCGGCATCCTCCGCCACAAACCCAGACGCCATTGCCATCCTAAATGCCGACCCGGCAATGCTGCGCCCGTTGGCTCTACTGCACTGCGGCGAACGTCAAGCCGCCGATGCAGCCATGGCAACAATTATTGCCCTACCTGACGCCGATGGCGCCCACGCCTTCGAAGCTGCCTGCTACTACGCACAAGCATCCGCCCTCGCCAAAGACAAGACAACGGCCTCAGCCGACACCGATGCAGCCTTCCGTCATCTCGAGACCGCACTGACACGCGGTTACGGAGACCTGCACCGCCTGCGTGATGACACCGATGCCCCGGCCAACATTGCTCCTCTGCGCACAGACAGCCGCTTCACAGCCCTCACAACACGCTTCGCCCATCTCTTCTGACATCGCACAAACAATACACATCTATTGTTTTACATTATTATATAGCCTTCAACTTACATAATATGACAAACGTTCTTTTTTGCAGTGTAGGTCGCCGTTGTCGCCTGCTTATGGACTTCAAGAATACTCTAAACGGCCGTGGCTTAATTATTGCCACAGATAACAGTTCGACAGCACCAGCCTTGTATTTTGCAGACAAACGACATATCGTGCCTCGCATAACAGATCCAAAGTATCTTGACACAATTCTTGACATATGCAAGAAAGAAAACATCAAGGCCATCACAACACTCATCGATCCGGAAATATCTATTCTTGCGAATAATAGAGAACGTTTTTTAGACAACGGGATTATACCCTTATGCCCGAATAAAGCTTCGGCAGACTTGTGCTTCAACAAATACGAAATGTTTAAATACTTGTCATCAAAGGGTATACGCACTCCGCTTACATTTCACAACATTGATATATTCAAACAAGCACTTGCCGCTGGCGAAATCTATTTCCCAGTATTTATGAAACCTATTTGCGGTAGCGCAAGTATCGGGGCACATCGCGTCAACGACATCCAAACACTCGAAGAAGATTGGAATAGCGGTCAACACGACTACATCATACAAGAACTGATGACAGGTGGAGATTGCGATGCTGATGTATATGTGGACTGTATATCGCATAAAGCTGTTGCGGCCTTTTCTAAAAGAAAAATAGAAACCCGTATAGGTGGTGCAAGCAAAACAATATCCTATAAAGATCCAAAACTTTTCTCTTTTATCCGCGAGATATGCGATGTATTCACATTCAATGGACCACTGGATATGGATTTCTTTATAAAGGATGGCGAATATTATCTATCAGAAGTAAATCCTCGTTTCGGAGGAGCCTACATTCATGCTTATGGAGCAGGCGTAGATTTCCCTCAACTGATAATAAACAATATTAATGGTATAACCAACAAAGACCAAATCGGCAAATACGAAGAGGATATCGTAATGCTCATGTATGACGATGTCGTAATACGTCACGCATCCGAGCTTGCAGATACTAATTTTAAGTTACTATAGTATTCTGACGACAAGTTCAAAAAAGAGAGCTGTGTCACAATAAAGCTATTGCAACACAGTCCCATTGTCTAGCCTAAAGTCGGGATAAATCAAGTCAAGCGTCCCTTCTCGGAATGCGTCAGCCACGGTTACTTGAAAACCGGGCGCACCGAGAACCCGTAAGAGCGCGGCTGGCTGGTAATATGCGTATGCTCGTCCCAAAAACCGAGTGTGTAGGCGTAGGAGAACAAATAACCGGGGTTCACCATGGATGTCAAATAATTGGCAGACTTGTCGTCAAAAAACTTGTCCGTGCGAAACCCGGCGGCAGGCAGGAACAGGCTGTTTCCGTTAGGCCCTGTGACTTTGTTGCCCTTGACTCCATTCAGGGTCGTCCACTCCCATTTGCAATTAAACAACAGCTCTGACATTTCGAACACGGTAGGTATTCGCCACGGATAGGCGCGAGCCACCACGGCTGCATCATCGTGAGGTTCAAGAGTTATCAGACGGTCCATTAAGTTGTACTTGGAATAAAACATACCCGTCTCATACTTGTAGTTCTCATCGGTAAATGTTTCCTTAGGTCTTGTTTCGCCCCAGGCATAGTAGTCGCCGAACTCCTCCGGAGCATTGGCTCCGAGGTTGCAAGTCGCCCATTTGACGGACAGTCCAAGGTCCACATACGAGCTCTTATCTGCTATCATATCTTCTGTCATATCGCTATATTTTTTGTTACGACACAAAGGTAGCATGCCGCAGTCGCCCAAGTCAATAGTGTCGCAACTTTATGTGTGAACCACCCGTTTTTCTGTACGAACCATACAAAAAAGCGGTTATTCGGAGAACATAGCCATGACAGAATCTGATAACGCAAAAAAGCCTGCGTCAAAATAGGCGCAGGCTTTCAGATGCTTGTATGCTTCTCTTTACGTTTACTTGCCGAAGGACGCAAGACGGGCGATGTATTTGCCGATTATGTCGAATTCGATATTGACCTGCGAGCCGACGCCGAGGCAGCAGAAGTTGGTATGCTCGTATGTGTAGGGGATGATGGCCACGCGGAAGCTGCGCGGACGGCTGTCGCAGACCGTAAGACTGACGCCGTTGACCGTCACCGACCCCTTTTCGACCGTTACATATCCCGGCTGCCGTCCACACCCTGTATGTCTGTGCATACGGCTGTCGTATCTACGTGTCCTTGAACAATATGTCCGTCCAGACGATCGGACAAGCGCATTGACCGCTCGAGATTAACCAAGTCGCCCACGGTCAAGCGCCCGAGATTGCTGCGTTCAAGCGTTTCCTGTATGGCAGTCACCGTATACGTATCGCCATCGATGTCTACCACAGTGAGACAGACCCCGTTATGTGCAACAGATTGGTCTATGGACAATTCATTGACAAACGAGCAGCGGACTGTCAGCTGCAGATTGCCGTCATCGCGGCGTGCGGCCACTATGGTGCCGGCTTCTTCTACTATTCCTGAAAACATATCGTATCCCTAGTTTATTTCTCGTTGGTTTTTAGATGTGTCACGATATACTGCGGCTCATTTTCTGAGAACGATGTACATAGGGCGCTCAACGTTCCACGCAAATGACACAGTAGCCGTGCCACGTTTTTTGTCGTACGATACACTGATGCTGCGTCCATCGGCTTCGACATATCGCGGCTGCTTGCTCAGACCATTGAACACCAAGGTAATGGTCTTGTGGTCCTTGGCTCCTACATAGTCACCTTGGGCGCTGAGCGCCACGTCTATCTGCTTACCCGTATCGTTGCCGCTCATGCTTATGACGCGCCCTTGATTATGGCCTATCGTGGTAGGCGTGGTCATATCGTCCTCGAAGAGCGTCGAAAATGTCTGCTTCCCGGCCAGAGGATAATAGTCTATATGGTAGCGGGTGTTGCGATACTGGGCCGTGGATTTCATCGGATAGTCGGCGGTGACAATAAACGACCCGGCGCGTGCAAACACCGGCGTGCGGTCTATGGCAGCATCGTAATTGGCCACCGTACCGCCTTTATACACTGTCAGCGGCGCATTGACGTCCACCCAGTCGCTGCCTTCCGGGAAAATCACCGGGCGTTGTACCGAGCCTTGCGTCATCACCGGAGCCACCATGATGTCTCGTCCCCAAAGGAATTGGTCGGAGATACCGTCATAACGTCCCGTGGCTGTGGCGTCATGGAAATCGAGAGGGCGCACCAGCGGCCAACCCTTGGAGGCATTTTCCCACGCCAAGGTATAGTTGTAAGGCAGCCAGCGGTAGCGTTCTTTGACAAGAGAGAGCAGCAGCGTTCTGTATTTGGTATAGTTGTAAGGCTCTGCCTTGTACTGTGCATGAGTACGCAACATCGGCGAGAATACGCCCAACTGCATCCAGCGCACATACAGCTCGTCGTCAGTGGGGTGCTCTTGATCGATAATGGAAAATCCACCGACGTCATGCCCCATATATCCCAGGCCCGAAAGACCCGAATTGAGCATTATCCGTATCTGTGGCTCGAGTCCGCCCCAAGTACGCGACACATCAGTGGACCATGGGAATACATTGTAACGTTGCAATCCTGTGGTGCCGCCGCGCATCATGGTCATCATACGGCGGTCGGGGTACTTGGCCTTGTGCATTTCGTACACTATACTACTCCAGTCGTTACCATAGAGATTATGGTATTGTCGCGTAAGCAGACCGTTGGCGTGCAGCCCGTTTTCGGGATGCACCTCAGGCTCGCCCAAATCACCCCACCAAGCACTCACACCACGATCAGACAATGCTCCGTAGCGGTTGATAAGCCATTGGCGCGTCTGCGGATTCGAGACATCGAACATTCCTCCCTGCCCCACCCAGATGGTGACATTGAGCGGACGATCTACACTGTCCTTATTCATCACAAACATATGCTTGGGCGCCAAAGCGTTATAATTGTTGACGCCGCGACCGTTGCGCAGCACGTAGGGCTGAGCGATGGTGATCACGTTGATATGTTTCTTTTTGAGGTACTCGAGCATGTCATCCGGATCGGGCCACTGCTGCTTGTCCCACTCCAAGCGTCCCATGTCCTGCTCGCGCCCGTACCAATATAGGTCGAGCACCACGCCGTCCAACGGATAACCCTGCGTTTGCAGCGAATCGACCACACCGCTCAATTCGTCATCTGTATGGTAGCCGTATCGGCTGCTGATGTATCCGAGAGTCCACAGCGGCGGCAATTCCTGACGTCCGGTCAGCGCTGTCAACGCCGTGGTCACTGATGCAAGTGAGGCATCCCTACCTACCACATAGTAGTACGAGATAGGACGTGTGTCTTCAAAGGTGTAGGTTATCTCCTTGCCCGTGGTCATTGTTGCGGTGCCGTAATCATCAAACAACAAGGCATATCCGTGCGAAGAAACCAGCAGCGGCATCGAGATATTCATCTGTTTCAGGCGGCTTTCGCTGCCAATGTAACCATAGTTTTGCTTATTGTACATCACCAAGGTGTCATTGGCCAAATTGAGGCTGTAACCACGTTCGCCGCCTCCATATAGCGATGCGCCTTCGGCTGTGGATATTGTCAGCGCATAACGCCGAACGCCGTCAGATCCTACGGGCAAGGTTTTGACGCCTTTGTCCACGATTGCCGAACCTTTGTATTTAGCGCTAATTGTCAACGCATTGTTCGAAATTTTAGCTTCGGCGAATGGACCTATATCCCCTACTACGTTTTCGACAACGGGAGCTGTAGTGATTACGGGACGCTCGGCGTCGTGCTTGGCCAAAGGTGTATGAGTCACCTTGATAATACCGGGAGCTATTTCCTTGGCTGTCACCGATGTACCATCTCCATAATTGGCCATAGACACCGGAGCGGCAGTCTGAGCCGGTGCTTGAATTGCTATGGCAAGGGCCGCTATAATCGCTATGTATTTTGTGCTATTCATATTAGTGTATTGTGTAAGTATGACTTTTCTTGTGTAACCATCGGATTATGCCATCCATGTTTTGCCTATTAAGGCGTTGGCATGTGCTGACACCGACTCTTCCTTACGCAGGACATCCACGCATTCGATGTAGATGCCCTTGGCTTTTTGCGTCAGATGGTCAGCTGTGGCCGTCAGGGATCTATACGGTTGAGGTAGCCTTGGCGGCTGATGCTCTCGTCTCCGGGTTTATTATAGGTATTGCCGGCCTTAAGCACGCGCTCTTTCTTATGTTTGCCCAAGGCGGCATGCTTGGCTACGTCCGCAAACATCTTCGATTCAGCCAGTTTAGGACCCCAAACTTCGATAAGGCGCTCATAGCGCAGATTGTTCATATCTTCGTACAAGCCTCGCAGCGCAGGCTGCTTCTCCATATCGGCACGTGTCCACACCTTATTGTCATCGAGATATTTGCAGGCAGCGGATATCTGCTCTTTTGTTGCAGGCTTGTCCGTGCTTACGTTTTGAGGCTTAGGAGCCTGCTCGGCTGCAGGCTGCTGCAAGGCTTGTTCCTGTGTATTGTCCTCGGTAATTACGGTCGGAGCTGCCGGAGTCGGAGCTTGAACCGACACCACTGTCGCCGTGTCGTCGGGATTGGCCGCCGGTGCCAGGGCTTCTTTATCCTTGCTCCCGGAACATGTACCAAGCAACAACATCAGCACTATGCCTATCAGCAGTCCCACGCCGAAAGATATGGCATGGCGATGTTGCCACACCCCGGCACCGGTATAGCGCAGGTGATTGGTACGACTCTGGCCTTCCTGTATGTCCGCAGTCAGCTCGTAGCCCTCCAAAGGACTGTCGTTAAGCGCTTTTTGGCTCAAAATATCAAATTTGATAGGCGCACCCAAGTCACTGGACTTTACCGGCACCTCAAAGCGATATACCTTGCGACGCTCGGCCAATTGTATCAGGGCTTGTGTCAGCGTAGCCAAATCCATACGTCCCGAATAGGGAAAGTAGCCCTCGGCATTGACCGATACAGAAGCTTGAGACAACTCACAGCGCGTAAAGGCCTCGCCTTCGGCCGTAATAGATCGGCCGTTGACCAATATCTCGCAATCGAGTATCCTCGCATGCGTTGTCAGCGATGTTACCTTGAAAGACGACGGGGTGATAACCTTGCGTGAATCGTCTGTCGAAATCTGCCGCGGCGTCACCTCTGCAGCATCCACCGCTATGGTTTCGGAAACATCGTCAAAGCCCTGACGGCGCCATGTCACCGTCACCGTGTCACCTATGGTGGCTCGCACAGGCGCATCAAGACGTATGCCGAACACCCACGGATCAAAGCCGTCATCGCTCTTCTCGGGCGGCAGTATGGCGGCAGTCCCGCCTATAGGCTCGTCTGTAAGATCGGCAATCACCGGCGTCAACTGCAAGTCGGCGTCCACCAGCAATATGCCACGATACGGCAGATAGCATTGTTGCCACAACCCGTCGCCGAGAAAGGTCTCCAAGGCGGGAGCGTTATCGCCGCCATAGAGACGCCAGGCCCATTGGCCGGAGGAATTCATGGCCACGCACCGAGGCGCATCACGACGCACGGCATAATCGCGGGCAAATGTCGCACGCAGCGCCACGACGTCTTCGCCGCTCACCTTCACAGACGAAATGGTACGCGTGGTTTGCTTGACCACCGACACAAGGTCGTCTTTCGCTATATCTATATCCGAAGGGACAAATATCCATGCGGCAAGGTGGTCGCCGGCGTTCTTCGGAATGGTGCGCAGTATGGTGACGAAGACTCCGGTCGAAACCGATGTCAACAGGTAAAATATGTTCTTTTCGTTAGCGTCATAGTCCACGGTTGACAATACACTGCGTACATCATTGACATACGAGCGTACATCCTCGTTGGGATTGAGATTCAATTGCGAATTGAACGTCCCCATCGACCGGGTTATATATAGCTGCAATTTAGCCATAACAGTGGGAGTATTATGCTGTTAACGTGATTATTAACTTACATTCCAACATATATCCGAAAGCTTCGGCCGCATTGTACGCCCGAAGTCCCTCGTTTTGTCCTACAAACTTACGAATTTTTTTTCGCTTACAGCCTTTCCTCCGCCCTGTTTTTTTCCCTCACGTCTTTTTTGTCCTCACCACGATGTTTTTTTTCGCGCTACACATCGCAAATCCGAGCCAAAGTCCACCAAGTACAGACAACGCGAACGGAAGGTGTCGCCAAAAATGACTACCTTTGCAGACGCAAAACGCGATATCGACACGGCGACCGCGCCGGACGCTAAAAGAAACAACATGACACAACAATGGAACGACCTTTGATAATGATAACCAATGATGACGGCTTCGAGGCCGCAGGCTTACGCGCACTTGCCGATGCCGCTATGCCCCTGGGCGATGTCATCATAGTGGCACCGGCACGCCCCCAATCGGGGCAGTCGTCGGCTCTGACCGTAGACGGGCCGCTGCGCATACGCCGACACGCCGACTACGGCGATGCACAAGTATTCAGCGTCTCGGGCACGCCGGTGGACTGCGTCAAACTGGGATTGCACGCGGTGATGCCGCGCCGCCCGGACTTCCTGTTCTCGGGCATCAACCACGGCAGCAATAGCGGAAATGCGGTGACCTATTCGGGAACAATGGGTGCGGTCATCGAAGCATGCACCAACGGCATCACGGCCGTAGGCTTCTCCCTGCTGCATCACTCGCCCTCGGCCGATTTCTCGCTGTCTGCACCGCAAGTGGCACGACTTG
>OHHT01000816.1_pt1 | contig 10141 bp, 8 predicted proteins | sample 1568061 | NCBI WGS metagenome assembly OHHT01 (sample SAMEA3879550, study PRJEB24766) | human gut metagenome | biome: human-associated habitat; feature: feces | place: USA | collected 1985/1987 | reverse complement strand
TAAATTGTGTAGAATTTCACTTGGATAGTTTGCCGAGCTGATGGTGTGATATCATTGGCCGGCTTTTTTTATGTAGGGCTTTATCGGTTTTTAAGTGAGTTTCATGCGGATATATGGCCAATTTGAGTATTTGTAGAAGGTTTGAAGGAGTATAATGCCTATTGTGTGATATATGGATGGGTGTGCAACCATCATCATGGCTTTGACTAATCTTTTTTGGCGCCCCTCATTAGTTAGAGATGCCATTTAGTTATCTAAATGATCTTGAACCTATTCCATTTTATACGTTTCAACCCTGCCACAGAATCGGTAGCAGGGTTGAAACTATAGGTTTGAGATAATTAGGAGTGTTTGCATAATTGTCTCGTTTTTATTGGGCGTACATTTGCCAGAGTGTGGCGCCATGTGCAGGGACGTGAACACATACAATGCAGTCCGGTTGCATATCAAGTATTGTCTTTTCGTCGGATAGGGCTTCAGTGGCATTATAACGTCCCGGACGCAGATGCAAATAATCAAAGGCTGCACGAGGTATTTGCACTTTGATGTCGGCATCACTGCTGCTGAAATTACATACAATAAAAAGTGTTTCTGTGTCATCGCCACGCATGTACGCGTAGTGATAATGAGGATTTATTCCCGCGTTGTTGTAATTGACATACATCAGGTCAAAGAATTTGCCGAGTCTTACTGCTGAATTATCATTGCATAGGCGCAGTACTTTTGTATAAGTTTGTCGCAGTTTCTTTTCATCGGCGGTAAGTTTGCCTCGGCATGTGCCTTTGGCTAAATGTCGGCGTATCTTCTCGATGCTCCAATAGTCGAAGATTGTTGTACGTCCGTCCTGTCCGCTATATCCTTCGGCATCAAGTGCCTGTTCTCCGAGTTCCTGCCCCATGTATATCATCATGGAGCCGCGGTCAAAGGTGGCGCTTACGACCAATGCAGGTAGAACAGTGCCGGCACATCCGGCGAACTGAGGCGATGCATAGCGCTGTTCATCGTGGTTTTCGAGAAAATGCAACATGTGATCGCGGATATCGTCCACGGTTTGCCAGCAGCCTGTTAGTGCCGCTGCTGATGTGCCGCTGCCGGTGACTATATTTCGTAGAGTATCATATAGTGTTACCTTGTCGTAGAGATAGTCAAATCCGCAATAGTGGATGTATTGGCGGTATAATGCCACATCGTATATTTCGGCAATGAATATGATATGTGGATAACGATGTTTGACCTGTGCAATGGCCCAGTTCCAAAACTCGGCTGGCACCATATGCGCCATGTCACAGCGCATTCCATCAATGCCTTTGCCGGCCCAAAACATCATAATATCAAGCATCTTGTGCCATGTGTCAGGTATGGGCCGGAAATGTTTGGACCCGTTCCACGGATCAACGCCATAGTTCAACTTGACGGTGTCATACCAATCGTTACGGCTTGGAAACGCCGTGTAGCAATCATTGCCGGATGCCCGTGCCGGAAATTCGATATAGGCATCATCCGTGCCCGGTTCCCCAAGATTTACACTTTGTGGAGCAAACTGCTGTCGTGTAATATAATAGAAGTTGTTGTTCGGGCTGAAAAACATTTCCTTGTTGTCGTCATCGCCGAGGCCTTTGATGTCGTCCGGTGCCGCATCGCTATGGTATTGACGTCCGACGTGGTTTGGCACGAAGTCAATGATAATCTTTAGCCCGGCATCGTGTGTGCGGTGTACCAACGCTTCAAATTCAGCCATGCGGGTAGGCACGTGTTCGGCCAAGTCCGGGTCTATGTCGTAGTAGTCGGTGATGGCATATGGGCTGCCGGCGCGACCTTTGACTATGTGTGGATTGTCACGCCGTATGCCGTAACGGGTGTAGTCTGCATCGTGGGCGTGCTCAATAATGCCCGTATACCATATGTGGGTGACGCCTAAGGACGCAATGTCACGGATTATGGCGTTAGTAATCAAGTTGAGTTTCCCACAGCCGTTCTTGGTTATAGGCGCTCCGGGTATGGGATTGGGACAATAGTTGGTATATAAACGCGGCAGCATCTGGTATATTACCGGACGCTGCGCGTTTGTCCCCTTGCGACTGTCAGTCATAGGCAATCAAAAGCAGGGTTTAGTACTATTTGATGAGATATTGTGAGGAGATTGAGCGGTTTTCGTGCACGCGTCGTATGGTGTCTGCGAATATGCCGGCAATGGAGATGATGTGGCACTTGGGGCATTCCCTATTGTATGGGATTGAATTTGTGAAAATCATCTCGCATAGAGCACTATCCGTTACGCGTTGTGTGGCCGGGTCGCTCATTATGGCGTGAGATGCAACGGCTCGGACACTTCGAGCACCATTGGCAATCATTAGGTCTGCGGCTTTGGCTATTGTGCCGGCTGTGTCTACCATATCGTCAATCAAGATTACGTTTTTATCTTTGACATCGCCGATAATGGTCATGTGTTCGACTACGTTGGCTTTAGCTCGCTGCTTGTGGCACAAAACCAGTGGAACGCCGAGATATTTGGCATATGAGTTAGCGCGTTTTGCGCCGCCTACGTCAGGTGTAGCAATTACCAAGTCTTCGAGCTTGAGCGACTGGATATATGGAATGAACACCGAGGATGCGTACAGATGGTCAACGGGAATGTTGAAGAATCCCTGTATCTGATCGGCGTGTAGATCCATGGTACACCGGCGGTCATTAGCAAGTCGCTCACTAGTTTGGCAGCAATGGATACGCGCGGTTTGTCCTTGCGGTCTTGACGTGCCCATCCGAAGTAGGGTATCACGGCAATGACGGAACGTGCAGATGCGCGTTTAGCGGCATCTATCATCAGTAGTAGTTCCATCAGGTTGTCACTGTTAGGGAATGTTGACTGTACAAGGTATACCTCGCAGCCTCGAATGGATTCCTCGAAAGATACTTCAAACTCTCCATCGGCAAAGTGCTGTATGTTCATTTTGCCTAAGGGAACGTTCAGCTCGCGGCAAATCTCTTCGGCCATATAGAGCGAGCGTGTGCCCGCGAAGATTTTGAAAGGTACTTGTGGTGTATTCATTTTTCTTTTGAAGAATGGTAATTGAAAGGATTGGGTGAGACTAATCTCACTGCAAAGGTAATCTTTTTTTTGCGTCCGTCCATATTATTATACAATAAAAAGCATTAGGATAATTGCGCATTGGTCTATTATAAAAAAAGAGAACGGTATATTTGCCGCTCTCAATATTATCCAAACTTGTGAAATGTATTAGTGTCTTTGAATTGCAGTTTCTAAGATTGTGTGAGATTTAATGCTTCCAAAGTGGATTTTTCGGGGTTGGCAGCGACAATTCGACCATCGGGGTCAATAAGTATTGCGCCATAGTGGTCTGAAATGCCGTATACTATTCGTAGATTATGAGCAAGTGCTGCCCCGGCATAAAACTGTGTTCTGTTTGGTAGATGGTCTTGGCGGATAATTTCGCGATATAACACGGGGTCTTCATCGAGGTTTATGGATGCATACTCAACGGCGTTCCCGTTTTTGGATTGTTGATGCCAGCGGCTATATTCGGTGGCCGTAATGCGCGATTGTGCATCTTTGGAGGTCCAAAATGCGACGAGCGTATAGTGTCCCTTGTGGCTGTCAAGTGTGAAGGTGTGATGTGCATTCTTTACTTCGAATGCCGGAGCTTTATCGCCGATAGTTGCTGCTGTGGGGGCGGATTCAAATCCGTAAGTGACAGAAAGCATCCCGACTAAAAGCACAATAATAAAAAGTTGTTTTTTCATTGCAAATCGTTATAGTTCTACACTAAGATGTACACCGGGGCATCCACTGCTTTTTGGAGTACATCCTGCCGATTTTCGGCAAGGCGCTACCGCTGTAGCACCGGTTTCCTTTTGGAATTGCGACGCAAAGTTATAACTAATATATTGAATATCAAAAATATGCTTGATTAGTGTGGCTCAACATGCGTGAAAAAACAATGCCCACAATGTCGTTTTTAACATTTAACAACTGCATGAGTGTGCATCGGATAAGGGAGGAATGTGAAGTGGTTAATAATTGTTAAGACGGGGAGTACCCGGCTTTTTCGAGGCTGTTTTTTGTGCCGAAAAAGCTCGGGGACAACAACTGAGACAGAGCCGTTTCGGGGTATTTTCCCATATAGCTCTTGACTATTCTAAGGCCGATATATCGTGCCACGCGTCCGGGTGCGTCCGGGCTGATAATATATGTTTGTGGTGATGGGGCAAATAGTTTTTCCATAAGTGCCGCATCTGTCGAGTAGAGCATTTGTCCTTCGATAAGATGCTTCCAAATAAATGTTTCGTTTGATTGTATATCGGCCATGGTTGTTTCATTGTATCCGAGGGCATGGGCTTCAGTAGCCTCCGGAACGACCTGAATCTTGGCGTAAGCTAAAGCCCCTTCGTATAATAAGCGCGACAATATTGTTCGCTGTGCATTGGCAATTCTTTTGTATGGATAAGCATCGGCTATTAGAGACTCGGCCAAATCGTAAGGTAGCATTTGTGGACATTTTGTGGCGCGGATATATTGTGGCCACCCGGAATATGCTGGATGATTGCTGCCGAGATAATGGTTAAGAGCGACAAATACGTATGGTTCGTTGATTACTATAGATTTGCGGTCGGACCATACCACGGATGCATAATGGCGGCGGTGCAACACCAAACCTTTGTCAGCGGCGTTGTATAATATCATGCCCAAAGTATCGCTCATTGTGGCCAAGTTCGGAAACACTTTTGCCGCTTCGGGAGCAAACATCGCCACGGCACGAGATGTGGCGTAATCCTGCCAAGTTGTGTCGCCATGCGTTGAGCCCAGATATTGCAACAATGCATCGGCATACGCCTTAATATCCTCCGGTAGTATCGCAGTCTCGGCTTCGTTATTGTATGTCAGTGCGAGACTGTCAAGCCGTATAATCGGCTCCGGAGTTAGGCCTCTGTCGCCATTTGTGCATCCGGTGAATGTGCAAAGTAGCGATACGATGATAATATAAATGTAGGATTGTTTTTTAACCATAGTTTTTGATGGGAAAATATTCGCGCAAATTTAGGCAAAAATGGCAGATATAGTATCAATGTTGGCGGAAAAGTGTCTGCTATGTCAAAAATTAACGCGTGTAATGGGTGTCCGTGGCGAACTTTTTAGTATTTTTGCAGATAAATTGCGCAGGCGTACCGCCTAAGGCGAGCGCGTTGTGCGTGTATAGATATTAGATAATGACCGCCAAACGCATACATACGATACTTGTCTCGTTAATATTGTGCACCATAGGTATGATGGCTGCAGATGATACACAGCCTTTTGTCTTGGTGCTTGATCCTGGACATGGAGGCAAGGATATAGGGGCTCCTGGCGCGTGTCGCAAAACCACGGAAAGCGCAGTGGTCCTGGATGTCGCCAAGCGGGTAGGGCGTATGGTAGAAAATGCAGATTTGGATATAAAGACGGTATATACCCGAAAGACAGACCGCTTTGTTACATTGCAGGGACGCGCCGATATAGCGAATAAGGCGCATGGTGATTTATTTGTAAGTATACATTGCAACTCGGTAAAGTCTGGAGGAAACAATGTACAAGGTACTTCGGTGTACACACTTGGCAGTGGGAAATCGAGTGAAAACCTGCGAGTAGCTATGCGAGAAAATTCTGTGATTGAACTTGAGCCGGATTATACGGCAAAATATAGCGGCTTTGATCCAAATTCGGTCGAGTCGTACATATTGTTTGAGCTGAGCCAAGATGTTCACATAAGACAGAGCATTGACTTTGCGCGATTGGCTCAGGACGAATTGGTAACTACGGCAGGACGTGTAGACAAGCGGCTACGACAAGCTAACTTTTGGGTATTATGGGCAACTTCGATGCCTGCCGTATTAGTCGAACTTGATTTTATTTGTAATCCGACAATTGAGGCGTTTTTTGCCGATGAAGAAGGTCGGGAAAAATGTGCTCAGGCAATATTTAATGCTATTAAGACGTATTACGAGCGTACCATCAGGCAAAAGGAGGCGGGCAAACGACACACCGCATCTGCTGATAGACCCAATGGTAAGAAAAAAAGATAGTCACCTATCACTCCAAAGTAGTATCTAAATCAGAAACAACAAGTGGTGTCATACACCGCGATACGATAACACGAACCAAATAGACAATGAAAAAAGTCTTCAGAAAAGAGATCCTTATTGCCGTATGTGTCCTTTCGGCACTTGCCATTTTGGTATTTGGCATTGATTTCCTAAAAGGTGTCAATGTATTCAAAGCTACCAATTATTACTATGCAACTTATACCGACGTCCAAGGTCTGGCTGTATCGGCTCCCGTGACCCTGAGCGGTTACAAAGTAGGACAAGTACGTGACATAACCTACGAGTACGATAACCCCGGACATGTACGTGTCGAAATTGCCCTTGATAAAAATCTACGTCTGCCCAAAGGTTCGCAAGCTGTGCTTTCCAGTGATTTGCTAGGTACGGCATCTATACAATTAGCATTGGCTCCGGGCAAAGACTTCTATGAAGTAGGCTCGGAAATACCCGGCATAGTTCCCAAGGGGATGATGGATAATATTTCGGATGATCTGCTACCGTCAGTCGCTGCAATAGTTCCGAAGGTGGATACTTTGCTCACCGGTGTCAATGCTCTTGTCTCCGATCCTGCTCTTGCAGCTTCGGTAAAACGACTCGATGCAATTACGGCAAATATAGAAAAGGCTACAGTAGCGCTCAATGGTATTATGCGTACACTTCCGCCCATAACATCAGATATCAAGTCCATTACCGGCAATGCTTCAACCGCAGTGGGGAATATCGCTGTACTTTCGGAGAAACTTAGTACAATACCTGTGGACTCGCTGATGACCACATTGGATGCTACAGCACAGAACCTCAAGGATCTCTCCGAGCAGCTTAAGAGCCCCAATTCGACTTTGGGACAATTGATGAACAATCCTGCGTTGTACAATAACCTCAATGCTACTATACAGAGTCTTGATTCGTTGTTTACCGACATCAAAGCTCATCCTAAACGCTATATCAGCATTAAGTTATTATAAGCTTCGGCCGGATTCGATAGTAAGGCAACCCCATGGCGAGTACACATGAAGCACTAATCATGGCGCGAGTCATAATAGCCGATGACGCGCTTATGCGCGTATACATATCCACCAAGATGGACATAGATGTCAATCGTATTCGCCGCGTAGACATCGTGCGCCGCTCCATAGATGCGAGGCAGCGTAATATAAAAGTCAATCTTGCGGTCATAGTTCATATAGACAAAATAGATACGACGGTCGATCTTGCACGGCCTGTAACGTTTGAGCCTGTCGGCGTCGATGCACCGGAGGCCATTGTTGTAGGTGCCGGCCCGGCCGGGTTGTTCGCAGCCCTAAGGCTTATAGAGCTGGGCGTTCGTCCGATAGTCCTGGAGCGTGGTAAGGATGTGGACAGCCGTCGCGTTGATCTTGCTGCAATCAGTCGTCGCGGCATTGTCGATAATGACAGCAACTACTGCTTTGGAGAAGGCGGTGCCGGGGCCTATTCGGATGGTAAACTATACACTCGCAGTCGCAAACGTGGTCCGGTTGACGTCATTCTCAATATATTCCATCAACACGGCGCCTTGCGTGATATACTTGTAGATGCTCATCCACATATTGGTTCGGATCGCTTGCCGGCCATTATCAAGGCTATACGTCAAACAATCCAACGCTGTGGTGGGGTCGTAAATTTTGGAGCGCGAGTCGTATCGGTGGACATTGAAGTGAAAGACAGTGTGCGCCATGTTGCAGGTGTGACAACGGCAGAGGGCAAATCGTACCAAGGTCCGGTTATACTTGCCACAGGCCATTCGGCGCGAGACATATACCATTTTTTTGCAGATAAGGGCCTTGCACTTGAGGCTAAGGGGATTGCTGTCGGTGTGCGCTTGGAGCATCCACAGAATGCTATAGACCGGATACAATATCATAATCCAAATGGACGGGGTAAATACTTGCCGGCTGCCGAATATTCGATGCTGACACGTGTGGATGACCGTGCGGTGTACTCTTTCTGCATGTGTCCAGGTGGTTACATCATACCTGCGGCAAGTGCCCCGGACGAATTGGTAGTCAACGGCATGTCTCCAGGCAACCGCGGCACACGTTGGGCCAACAGTGGAATGGTGGTGGAAATACTTCCGGAGGATGTCGAAGGCGATGACGAGCTGCGTATGATGCATTATCAAGAGAATATTGAACGTCAATTCTTTGAAGACGGTGGCAGCCTTAATGCACCGGCACAGCGTATGACCGATTTTGTCGCTTCACGTCCGTCTGTATCATTGCCGTCCACTTCATATACCGCCGGGATACATCCGGCACGTGTAGACGAGCTACTGCCAAAGGCTGTAGCATATCGTTTACAAAAGGGATTTAGCGAATTCGGGCGTCGCCATCAAGGTTTTTTATGTGCGGATGCATGTGTTATAGGTGCCGAGACTCGTACCAGTTCGCCTGTACGCATTCCGCGAGATGAAACATCGTTTATGCATACAGAGGTGTCAGGCCTATATCCATGCGGCGAAGGCGCCGGATATGCCGGTGGCATCGTCTCTGCCGCCATCGATGGACGCCGATGTGCCGAGGCTTTAGCTGAGGCTTTGGTCGCACAGAATTAATCGTTTGTAAAAAACAAAACGCGGTAGGCACAGTTCCTGACAAAGAGTAATAGTGCCATAAAGCCCAATGAGTATTTGTTACTCAACAGGCATTTGTGGCAGGTTGTGCATCGTCCAAAAGAACTTAGTTACGGACTCTTCTGCCTATGGTAATGGTCAGGATTTAGTCCCTTTTGCTCCTTTTGTGCCGCCGCTAAGGGCAAAGATGTTCTGGTCGTATGATACTATTTTTTGGCTTTGATGGCGGGCACGTCTAAGTGCAAGAGACACCAGTTGCGACATTAATTCGCTGAAGGTGATACCAGATGCCTCCCATAAGTAGAAAGATAGTGAGCCGGGTATTGTGTTGATTTCGTTGACGTATATCGAGCCGTTGGCATCATCGATTATCAAGTCGACGCGGGCCACTCCGTGGCATGACAATACACGGAATGTTTCTCCGGCGAGGAATTGGATGCGTTTGGTGATACCTTCGTCCAATTCTGCAGGGATTCGTTTGGCCGAAGCTTGCATTCCTTTGGCGCCTTTGCTTCCTCCCATGTATTTGTCTGTATACGAAAGAATTTCCCCGGTTTTGATGGGCTCTTCAAGTACGGACATATGATAGTCGTCACATGTCCCGAGGACAGAGCAGTTGATTTCTTTGAGTTGCTCAACGAGATGTTCGACGATGAGACGTGTCGAGTATTTCGCTGCTTCGGTGATTTTTTCGGCAAGAGCCTCGCGATTGTCAGCACGTGCGATGCCTACAGAAGACCCGAGGTCGGCAGGCTTGACAATTACGGGGTAAGACAAGACTTTTTCTACTTGGGCGATAACTGCGTCGGGCTCTGAAGCCCACTTTTGATCCGTAAACCAGGTATAGTCCACCACAGGAATATCGCAAGCGCGAAGTATCATCTTCATCGTAATTTTGTCCATGCCGTTGGCCGAGGCAAGTACATCGCATCCTGCATATGGTATGCCGATAGCCTGCAAAATACCTTGGAATGACCCGTCTTCACCATTGGCGCCGTGTAGTACCGGGATAATTACGTCAAGTGTGGTTACCTTTTTGACTTTGATGCCAAACATCGAGGACGCGTTGGTATATAGAGCGGTGTCGCCATAGATGGGGCGCATGTATACAGGTGTACAACGGCGCAACAGAGCAGGGACATCACGGTAATTGGAAACGTCCATCAAGGCTTTGCCTGTATACCATTGCCCTCCCTTGGTGATATATATGGGGGTTATGTCATAAAGTGTTCGGTCAATGGCATTCATAGCTTGAGATGCCGAGATTACGGATATTTCGTGCTCGGTGGAGCGTCCGCCGAAAAATACACCGATATTGGTTTTCATAATTAAGAATGTATTGTATTGTTACTCGCTTGTGTTATGCGTAAGCTATTTGGATGCGATATGAGTGCCAATTATTTGAAGGTGTCAGGCAGGTCGTTTTCGTATAAGACCACATCTCCTTGACCGGCATGC
>OHHT01000814.1_pt1 | contig 10150 bp, 8 predicted proteins | sample 1568061 | NCBI WGS metagenome assembly OHHT01 (sample SAMEA3879550, study PRJEB24766) | human gut metagenome | biome: human-associated habitat; feature: feces | place: USA | collected 1985/1987 | reverse complement strand
GTCCCTCTCGCATAGACATTCAAGCTGTTCCTGTGAAGGTCTGCCGATATGCCCGCTGAATACAACGATTTTCAAGCTTGGCAGCTCCGCAGCAGCTTTGAAACAGTCCGCTTCATCGCTTTCTCCATAGAAAGTGATCTTGCGTAGCTTTGTCATATCCTTTACAAAATCAAAATTTGTGATCTGTCCGCTGATATGAACGGACTCCAATTCTGTAAAGCCCGACAATGCCGAAAGGTCGGCAGCGTTTGTAAAATCATTGTAAAAACTAAGCGATCTTAGCTTCGGGAACATAGACAGCTTATCCGCATCATCGATGCTGTACAGATCAATATCTGTTATCTGATCGGCAACACCGCTCAAAAGCGTGTAATCAAAGCTTTCGCCCGCTTCAAGACCGTAAATATAAATGCTTTTCAGATCTTTCAGCTTCGACAGCTTTTCAAACTCCTCGGGAGGAGTCTGCGCAGAGATATTAATGCTCTTTGCGTTAATATTGACCTCTTTTTCACCGATCGTTACCTGCTCCGGCTCCCTGACCCTTGCGGCTGACGGGTCTTCAAGATAACACCTTTCAATTTCAAGCGCCTGCTCCATATAAGTCTCATACGGAGCTTCGTTTTCAGCCATCAACTGTGGGATAGTCAGCGTGTCGATAAGCTCATATTCGGAAAGATACTCCTCCAGCCGCTTTTCAAAAACCATAAGCTCCGTGCTGTCAACAAAACGGTCGCCGTCTATAATTTCATCGCCCCAATATGCCCTGTCAAGGAATATCTTTTCCGACAGCTCCGGTGTGTATCTGTCAAAAAAGTAGCTTTCCGATGCAATGACATCCTCTGCTGTCGTGTTTGAATAAAATACCGTTTTGCAGACCTCATTGCTGCAAGTACAGGTAGTTCCGCCGTTTCGGTTCGTGTTTATGAAAAAGTATTCGTCATTGACACTGTCATAGTATTTTTTCAGTTCGCTGCCGCCTGCAAGATATATTTCTCCCAAGCTCTTCGGAGAATAGCCGTCAAGCCTTACAGCGTCAAGCTCGATATCAACATATTCACCGTAATATCCGATCAGAAGCTCGGGAATACCGTCATTTTCAATATCGTAAAGAATGCCCCTGCCGCTGTATTCGGACGCCGCCTTAACGGTGTATTCAAGGCGGTTCTGCTTCTTATCCCATATAAAATATTTCTTTCGGAGAAGCTCATCTTCGGAAATTTCTTTTCCGCCGCAATAATATTTACCGCCCGAAGCCTGCAAAAAAAGCTCCGCTTTAAAGCTGTTTTCTTCAAGCATAAGCCTGTAATATGTATCTGCCGATCTGAGCACGGGAAAGACCTGCTCACGGTCGTTGTACCATTCAAGAGCATAGCTTTCTTCGTCAAATGCTGTCTCGCCGATAAGCTCCGCATCATCTCCAACCTGCTCAAAACAGTAAAGCTTTCCATCGGAACGAAGCAAATACTCATCAACGCCGTCATTATCGATATCAACAGCAATTGCATCTCCTATATCGGATAAAATGTTATCCTCCATAAGCCGCTTTGCAGCCTTTTTCAAAAACTCAACACGCTTATAGCTCGGGGCTTCCGCAATGCCGTCATAGACCATGGCTTTGTATTCATTGCATTTTTCCTTGCTCACCCAAGCACCGTATATTTCGCTGTAATAACCATAAACATAAGGCGTACCGTACCAACCGCCGTTGTCGCTGCGCAGATATCCCCACTGAATAAGCCTTTCGGCGGAAAAAGCGCCGTTCTTCAGACTAAGGATAATATAATATTCATCGTGGGCAAAGTCAACATCATATTTTGAATAAAGCGCAGGGTAGATTTTTGAACCGTCATCATACCATTTCAATACGATCGAGTCAGTCTGCTCGCACCATTGACCGCCCGCACTCCCAAGCTTGTTTCCGTCCTTATCATAGCAAACGATGTGCGACCGAGGTTCAAGCACGATCCTTTCATCATTTCCGTCATTATCAAGATCGTAAAGGAACTCAGTAACTGTTTCAGGCTCGCTGTCCTGCAAAGCAGTCGTTTCAGCCGCAGTAACTTCAGCTGCCGATGTTTCCTCAAACGCCGTGACCTCGGCAGTTTCCGAAACCTCATTTTCAGCCGCCGAATTTGCATCATTTGCACAAGAGCAAAGCATCACCGCCGATAATGCGCAGACAAGTATAGATTTTGTTTTCATTATGTCCTCCCCGTTAGTCCTTTGGTTTTAGTACCCTTACCGCCCTGTAATCGGTAAAAACGCTCCGATCATCTTCATGCTTTTCTGCCGAATGAACAATATTCCCTGCATGATCATAAGAATAGCTGTTCTCATCAACATTTCCGCTTTCGGTATACTCTGTGCGGCTGAATGTCTTTTAAAACACAATATCATATTCAAGATCAACGTCAAGCACTTCTTCAAGCTCCGCAAGAGAGTCCCTGTCCTTGTAATACTCGTCAAGCAAAGCGGAGATAATGCTCGGCGATTTTTCCTCTATATCCAAGACATCGCTGTACGGCATAAGCTTCCACTGCGGTTCAAGCTTGCTGAAATATGAACGGATATATTCGTTGTATTGCTCTTCATTTTCAAAGCCGCTGTATTCGTATCCCATTGCGCCGCTGAAAGAATAACGCCCGATATATTCCGATGAAAACTTCCGTCCGTCCAGCCCTATCTTTATTATGCCGCCGTCCCCTGCCGTGCCGCCGACAAAACATTCCGCAAAGTATTGATCTTCCCCGTCAAGGATAAAGCTTTGGGGGATATCTCCGTTATATGAACACCATGTTTTCTCGTCGGTAAAAACAGTTCCGCCGTCAGGTTCAGCCATAAATGCACCCTTATTGTCAACGGAGAAAACAGCCGATGCGGATATGTTTGCCGCCGCCTGAATGATAACATCAGGAGTGCCGTCCGAATCAAGGTCGCAGACATAGCAGTACGCCGCCTGTGGCAGCACTTCGTTAAAGCTTTCAAGCTGTACAAGCCGCTCCATATAGCTTTGCACACGTTCGTCAGAGCTGTATCCCGCCGTTTTGGGAGTCTCCTCTGTTTCAGATTCGGCAGTTTCCGAAGCAGTCGTTTCCGCAGGCAAGGTTTCAGCCGAAGTCACAGGCTCGGTCTCCGACAATTCAGCCGTTTCCGCCACTTCCCCCGAATTTGCACCATCTGCGCAAGAGCAAAGCATCACCGCCGACAATGCACAGATAATCACACCTTTAAAATTCATAAAAATGCCCCCCGTTTCAACAAATTTCCTTAATAATATGATATCAGACCCGAGGACATATTTCAATTACAAAGCGGTTACATTACGGTAATTTTTTGGAAATTTGAAAAATAAAAAAGCACTCATTTTCAGAGTGCCTTTTAAACTTACCTTTAATTTAAATACAACCGTCAAAAACGTCATACCAATTATTTTTTCCAAGTAACCGGTGAAAACAAAAGCAGCATCGGGAAAAGCTCCAGTCTGCCTGCGAGCATATCAAATATCAGCACCATTTTTGAAAACGGCGAGAAGAATCCGAAATTCGCAGTCGGTCCTACAAGATCAAGTCCCGGTCCGATGTTGTTTATCGTCGTCGTTACAGCGGTGAAGTTCGTTATCATATCGTAATCTTCAAAGGATATGCAAAGCAGCGAAATTACAAAAACGAGGATATAGCATACCATAAACACATTTACCGAGCGTATGACCTCGTGTTCGATCTCGTGCTGATCCATACGGATCTTCTTGACCTGCTTCGGGTGAATGAGCGTGTGAAGCTCCTTGCCCATACTCTTGAAGAGGATAACTATTCGGTAGACCTTTATTCCACCGCCCGTGCTGCCCGTGCAAGCGCCGATGAACATTATCAGAACGATTATCGTTCGTGAAAGCTCAGGCCAGAGGTTGAAATCGACCGCTGTAAAGCCTGTTGAAGATATCACGGACGAAACGGTGAATATCGCACTGCGGAATGCCGCGCCGACCGACGGGAAAAGATTTTTGATATTGACCGTGATGAGCGTCGTTGCGACAGCAATTATACCGAGGAAATACCACACCTCGGAAATTTTCAGCGCATCCTTGAATTTCTTGCTCAGAATAAGGAAATAAACGTTGAAGTTTATTCCGAACAGTATCATAAACACCGTTACTACCATTCGCACGAACTCGGAATAGCCTGCAAGTCCGTCATTTTTTACCGCAAAGCCGCCCGTTCCTGCAGTCGCAAATGCGGTGTTCATCGCTTCAAAGACGGTCATTCCGCCGAAAAGAAGCAGGATAAACTCTATCGCCGTCATTACAAGATATATCGAATACAACAGCAGTGCCGTTGTTTTTATCCTCGGCACAAGCTTGCTGACCGACGGACCGGGGCTTTCTGCTTTCATAATATGCAGGTTTTGTCCGCCCGAGAGCGGCAGGAACGCCATAATAAATACAAGCACACCCATTCCGCCGACCCAGTGCGTGAAGCTTCGCCACAAAAGCAGCGACTTCGGCATGGCTTCAACATCGGAAAGTATCGTTGCGCCCGTTGTGGTGAAGCCCGATACCGTTTCAAACAGCGCATCGACAAACCGGGGTATCGCTCCCGAGAACACGAACGGCAGCGCCCCCATCACACTGAGAACTATCCAGCTCAGAGATACTATAACATATCCGTCACGGGAGTGGAGACTGCTCTCCTCCGGCTTTTTCATCGTTATCGGAACGCCTATCGCAGCACATATCGCTATCGTTATTATCAGCGGAACGATCGTATTCTCGCCGAAGGCTATCGCCGAAATGAGCGGTATGACGAGAAAAATTGCCTCGAAATTCATTATCCAGCCAAGGATATAAACTATCATCGGAAAATTCATTTCAAATACCTCTGTCAGTCGTTAGTCGAGAATGTCGGAAATATCGTGCGGACGGATATCCGAAACAACGATGACCGAATCGTTTTTCTCAATTACATCGCTGCCTCGGGGGATAATGACCTTGTTTCCTCGGAGAATGACCGCAACGAGCACGTTCGGCTTGAATTTAAGTTCCATAAGCGGCTTTCCGAGAACGGGCGAGGTGTCCTTTATCAGAAATTCGGCAGCCTCTGCCTTGCCCTTGATGATGCTGTAAACGGTCTGAACGTTGCTTCCGATAGTGTTTTTCATCGCACGGACATAGCTTACGATAAGCTCCGAGGTAATGCTCTTCGGATAGATTATCGAGTCAAGGTCGAGCTGCTTTATAACATCGAAAAAGTCGATGCGGTTTATCTTTGTGACGAGTTTTTTGCAGCCCTTTACCCTTGCAAAAAGCGAGAGCATAATGTTTTCTTCGTCAAGATTTGTAAGAGCAGCAAAGGAATTTGCATTTTCCAGTCCTTCTTCAAGCAATATCTGCTGGTCTGCGGCATCTCCGCAGATAACTGTGACCTCGGGGAGAGCCGTGCAGAGCATTTCACAACGCTTCGGGTCTTTTTCGATAAGCTTTAAGGAAATGCCCGCCTTTTTCAATATCCTGCAAAGGTAGTAAGCGACATCGCCGCCGCCTGCTATCATACAGTCCTTTACCTGATTTATCTTATAATCGATCTTGCGGAAAAAGGCGTTCGCATTTGCGGGCGAAGCTATGACCGAGATGATGTCCTTTTCCCCGAACACGAATTCACCGTTCGGGATAAATGCTTCGTCCCCTCTTTCGACCGTGCAGACGAGGACATCGCATTTCAGCTTCGTTGCTATCTCCTTTACGGAGCAGCCCGTAAGTACGCAGTTTTCGGGCAGGCGGAACTTCATCAGATCGACCTTGCCCTTTGCAAAGGTATCTATCTTTATCGCAGACGGGAAGCGCAGCACTCTTGCGATCTCCGCAGCCGCCTGAAATTCGGGGTTAATGACCATTGCAAGTCCGAGTTCTTCCTTCAGATAAGGTGCTTCGGTGCTGTACTGAGGGTCACGCACACGGGCGATGGTCTGACAGTTACCTTCTTTCTTCGCAATAAGACAGCAGAGCAGATTAAGCTCGTCCGAACCCGTTACTGCGATAAGAAGATCGGCATCCCTGATGCCTGCCTCCTGCTGAACAAGGTGGGTCGCACCGTTGCCCGTTACTCCGAGAACGTCAAGGCGTGAGGTAACATCGTTCACCTTAGTCGAATCGACATCGATAACGGTAATGTTGTCGCCCTCGTCATTAAGACGGTGCGCAAGCTCCTCGCCGACTTTTCCGCAGCCGACAATAATTATATTCAAAACCGATCACACTCCCGAAAGGTCAAAAAATCTATTTTATCCAATACATCAGATAGTATAGCACTTTTTGCAGGCTATGTCAACAGCGGCGTTCCACATTCGGAAAAACACTGTTGACCTTTGAAAAGCATTGTGCTATAATTGTATTTGGTTTCAGGAAATATTATAAGGGGACAGGCAAATGCTGATAACAAATGGCTGCATATTTTCTTCTTTTGTACGGTGGCGTCGGCTTTATTCAGGATAAGAGGTTTTTCTCCTCCGCACACAAGGATATTTTAGCCGTTATCCCCGATAAAAAAGAGCGTTTTCACGGCGCACACATCGTCGGCGGAGCATAATCGCCGTATCTCTCCTGCTGTTTGCAGGCTCGCTCGTCCTCGGCGTATGGGACGGCGTGAAAAAAGGCTTCGGATTTCTTCAATTCTTCGGAAGATTTATCGCAATGCTCTATATTATGAAGATATATGATATAATCTTCTTCGACTGGGTTCTGCTCTGCCACTCGAACTTTTTCCCGCATTTCTACCCCGAGGTCAAGGGCGTAGTCGGACCGCATATGTTCGGCTATAACAAAAAGCAGCACATCATACATTTTATTGTATATATCCCCGTCTGCGCAGTCATTGCGTGGATATGCACGCTTTTCTAAAGGCTTACATACCGCTTGGAAAGCAGTTTTTTACCGTCAAAAAAGACCGAGGTGACAAAAATGTCCGAACCCTCAAAAGCATACTTTCATCTGCCGGGACTGTTTGAGTTTTATGAGCTTTACAGCGTTTTTCTGCCGCTCTACCGTGAGCATAGCGAGTATTTTTACAGTCATTGCGAAATAGGCTCTGTCTACGGCGCACCTGCGGACTGCTTGTGGGGCGGAGGACGTGTCGGATTCGGCGACAGCGACCCTCGGGAGGTCTTTTCACTAATGAAGGAATACGGCATTTCAGCCCGACTGACGTTCAGCAACTCGCTCCTGCGCAGTGAACACCTTTCGGACAGAAAATGCAACGCTCTATGCGCCCTTTTTTCCGAAATCGAACCTCAAAGCGGCGTGATAATACACTCCGACCTGCTTTTGAACTATCTTAAAGAGAATTATCCGAAGCTGTATTTCGTCTCCTCAACAACAAAGGTGCTGACGGACTTTCGGCAGTTTGCGGACGAGCTTGAACGTGACGTGTTCCGATACGTCGTTCCCGATTTCCGCCTGAATAAAGCCTTTGACAGGCTTAAAACGCTCCCCGAGCCGCTGAAAAACAAGGTCGAGTTTCTCTGCAACGAGTGCTGCTGGGCAGGCTGTGCGGACAGAAAGCTTTGCTATGAAAATGTCAGCCGAAAAAATCTCGGCGAAAGCTGCCCCGACCATATCTGCAAAGCTCCCGATTCCGCCGAGGGCTATCTTTTTTCAAGGGCAATGGAAAACCCGAGCTTCATCGGCACGGACGATATACTGAACACCTATCTCCCGATGGGATTTTCCAACTTCAAGATAGAGGGACGCAGTCTCGGCAGCGCACTTATACTGGAATTTCTGCTTTATTATATGACAAAGCCCGAATATCAGCTTCGGGTGAGGGAAAAGATATATCTTGACAGTATGCTCGATCTGTTCTGATCAAGCTTCAACTGAATATACACAACTTGGCGCAGCTTGTCGACATAATGCTTTACGCCCCAAAGTTACTCTTAGCTAACTATATGAGAAAGGATAGAAAAAGATGAAATACACGTTCAAAGCATGGCTGTTCAGCAATTTTTATCACAACGCAGTAAAGGCAGAGCTGAAAAAGCGAGGCTTCCCCAAAAGCACTGCGCAAAAGACCGCAAAGGAAAACAAGGCTGTCATTCTTCGTGCAAAGGAGATCGGCACTTCAAGGCTTGTAAGCTCATACATAATGGCAAGTTATTTCATCGCCCTCAACCGCAGCACGGGAAAGTCTGCGGAGGAAAATTTCGAGATATTCCGTGACGGACTCTGCGCTTCAAAGCTTTTTCGCAAGTCTGTCGGAGACGCCGAAAGCTACCTTGACCCGAAGAAGATGGAAGGACGTCTCAAATGGTCGGAGGACAGCCACAAGCGGCTTTATGAAAACGACTGGGTGGTCGATATTCTCCCCGGAAACGGCGAATATGACCTCGGCTATGACTACCTCGAATGCGGGGCGTGCAAGCTCTGCAAGGATGAAGGCTGCCCCGAGATCACGCCGTATATATGCCGGATGGATTTCGTCCTCGCCGACATAATGAATATGAAGCTTGTGCGCACGGGAACAATTGCCGAGGGCGCAGATCACTGCGATTTCCGTTACAGCAGAAAGAAATAAAATAAAGCTTACGCCCTGAAAATTTGGACGTAAGCTTTTTTATTTACATCAAAGCTTCATTGCCTTTTCAAGCAGCTCATGCTTCTTTTCCCAGAGCTTCGGCGAAAGGTCAACATAATATTTGTGCGGATATTCAAAACGCTTAAGCTCGTCCCAGAGCATATCGATCTGTTCTGCGCAGAACTGCTTTATCTGCTCGGCTGACGGTGAAGTATATACGCACTTTCCGTTGTCGAATATGCGCTTCATAAGCTTTTCCGCACGGAAATTCGTCACTGTTTTGCGCTTGTAGGTGTGTTCGGGGTCAAAAATTTCGTATGGTCTGCTCTCGTCTATGGTCTCATCTGCGCAGGTGAGAACGTCTGCGATAGCTTTTCCGCTTGAACAGTCATACAAACGCCATACCGTCTTGAAGTCGGGGTTCGTTATCTTTGCAACGTTCTCCGAAACCTTTATCTTCGGGATTATCCCGCCGTCTTTCTCCACTGCGGCAAGCTTGTAAACGCCGCCGAAAACAGGCTCGGAGCGTGATGTGATAAGTCTTTCGCCCACGCCGAAGCTGTCGAGCTTTGCGCCCTGGAGCAGCAGGTCACGGATAATATATTCATCAAGCGAGTTTGAAGCAACTATCTTTACATTCGGGAAGCCCTCATCATCGAGCATCTGACGGGCACGCTTTGAAAGGTAGGTTATATCACCGCTGTCGATACGGATACCCGCAGGCTCTTCTCCCCTTGCACGCATTTCCTTGAACACGGTTATAGCGTTCGGAACACCCGATCTGAGGACGTTATAGGTATCAACGAGCAGTGTCGTTCCCTTTGGATAGCACTTCGCATAAGCACGGAAAGCTTCAAGCTCGCTGTCAAACATCTGTATCCACGAGTGAGCCATTGTGCCGAGCGCAGGCGTTCCCATAAGCTTGTCGGAGATCGTGCAGGCAGTTCCGCAGCAGCCGCCTATGTAAGCAGCTCTTGCACCGTAAACAGCACCGTCAAAGCCCTGCGCCCTGCGTGAGCCGAACTCCATAACAGGTCTGCCCTCGGCGGCACGGACGATGCGGTTCGCCTTTGTTGCGATAAGGCTCTGGTGGTTTACAATGTTCAGAAGCGCAGTCTCGACAAGCTGTGCCTCCATGATAGGTGCGACAACCTTCACAAGCGGCTCACGCGGGAATACAACAGTTCCCTCAGGAATCGCGTAGATATCGCCGGAAAAATGGAAGTTGAGGAGGTACTCTAGGAAGTCCTCATCGAACAGCTTAGTGCTTCTAAGGTAGTCGACATCGACCTGCGAAAAATGCAAATCCTTAATATATTCTATAGCCTGCTCAAGTCCGGCAGCGATGGAGTAGCTGCTGTCAAAAGGATTTTTGCGGAAAAATGCATCAAATACAACTGTAGGGTTAGTGTGGTTCTTAAAATAACCCTGCATCATGGTAAGCTCATATAAATCGGTGAGCAGAGTTAAATTTCTTGAATCGCTCATATTGAACCTTCTTTCTGCGATATTATCGCGGGGGTAGTGAATAGTGATGTTTTTTATGTTTATTTTATGGCATTGTTAAAATATTAACGGAAATATTGCTT
>OHHT01000812.1_pt1 | contig 10168 bp, 12 predicted proteins | sample 1568061 | NCBI WGS metagenome assembly OHHT01 (sample SAMEA3879550, study PRJEB24766) | human gut metagenome | biome: human-associated habitat; feature: feces | place: USA | collected 1985/1987 | reverse complement strand
CTTTTCAGCCATATCAAAAACGCATAAATAATATGCTTAATTTACAATTTACATATAGATAAAAGCAGGCTATAATGATACTTGCAAGAACGAAAGCGGCTTGGTTCTAATGAATTATTAAGGAGAAGATCGTATGGGATCGAATGATGAATTTCTCGGCAGGATACGTTATCCTGCATACAGAAGCAAAATAATGAGCGCGGAAAAAGCGGCGGAGTTCGTCCGTCCGAATATGACGCTCGGCGTAAGCGGCTTCACGATAGCAGGTTATCCTAAGGCTGTTGCAGGCGCACTTGCGGAACGTGCAAGAAACGGCGAAAAGCTTGATCTTACCGTTTACTCGGGTGCATCGCTCGGCGAAGAATTTGACGGCGAGCTTACAAGGGCAGGCGCACTCAAAGCAAGAATGCCGTATCAGACGAACAAGGATCTGCGAAATGCGATCAATGACGGCAAAATTTCCTATCACGATGTTCCGCTCGGTCAGATGCCGGTTTGGGTCAAGAATGGGTTTTTGAATCACATTGACCTTGCGATAATCGAAGCTGCGGCAATTGATGAAAACGGAAATATTATCCCGACAACATCGGTCGGAACTTCAAACATTTACGCCGAAGCCGCAGATAAGATAATAATTGAAGTAAACACCTTTGTTCCGAAGTGCATTGAGGGCGTTCACGATGTATATTCACCCGAACGTCCGCCGCACACTCAGCCGATACCTATTACAAAGGTAAACGACCGCATCGGAACGCCTTATATAAAGTGTGACCCCTCAAAGGTCGTTGCGGTGGTTGAAAGCAACATTCCCGATAACGGAAGAACGGTTTCGCCCGTTGATGATGAATTCAGGAGCATGGCTGCAAACCTTATTGGCTTCCTCCACAGCGAAGTTGAACAAGGAAGATTATGCAATCCGCTTCCGCCGCTTCAGGCAGGCGTGGGAAGTGTATCGAACGCAGTTCTCGAGGGACTTGCGAAGTCCGATTTTGAACATCTTACGGTTTATTCCGAGGTGCTTCAGAATTCTATATTCGATCTTATCGATGCAGGAAAAGTTGATTACGCATCGGGAACTTCGCTCACGATATCTTGGGATAAGCGTGACGAATTCTTCAAAAACTTTGAAAAATACCGTGACCACATAATCCTCAGACCGCAGGAGATAAGCAATCACCCCGAAGTCATAAGACGACTTGGAGTTATTGCGATAAACACAGTCATCGAGGCTGATATTTACGGCAACACAAATTCTTCCTACATAGACGGCAGCCGTCTTATGAACGGTGTTGGCGGTTCGGGAGATTATTGCCAGAATGCGGGACTTTCGATATTCATTACGAAATCGACCGCAAAGGACGGAATGTTATCCTGCATCGTTCCGCAGGTAAGCCACGTTGACCACACTATCCACGAGATACACGCTCTCATCACAGAGCAGGGCGTTGCAGATCTCAGGGGACTTGACCCTATCGCAAGGGCAAACCTCATAATCGACAAATGCGCACACCCGAAGTTCCGTAAGGCACTTCATGAATATCTTGAAAATGCAGAAGCTTCATGCAAATACAAGGAAAATCCTGTTGACCTGCAAGCTGCTGTAAATTTCAGAAAAGCAATATAATTTGATATGGAGGATAAAATAATGGACGAACAGGCTGTAAATATGGTAAATGAGCTTATTGCAAAGGCAAGAGTTGCTCAGAAAGAATTTGAAAAGTTTTCTCAGGAAAAGACGGATGCTGCTGTAAGAGCGATCGGTAAGGTCGTATATGACCGTGCGGAGGAGCTTGCAAAAATGGCAGTTGAAGAAAGCGGAATGGGCGTTTATGCTGACAAGGTAGCAAAGTGCCACGGCAAGTCCAAGTGCATCTGGAACAGCCTTAAAGGCAAGAAATCGGTAGGCATTATCGGCGAGGACAAGGAAACGGGCATTATCCGTGTTGCAAAGGCAAAGGGTGTTGTTGGTTCGGTAACTCCTGTAACGAACCCTGTTGTAACACCGATGTGCAATGCGATGTTCGCCCTCAAGGGTCAGAATGCTATCATCGTTGCTCCTCACCCGAGAGCGCAGAAGACAAACAAGTATGTTATCGATCTCTTCCGTGCAGAGCTTGCAAAGCTCGGACTTCCTGAAGATCTCGTTCAGACAGTTGAAAAATGCTCGATGGATGCAACAACGGCTCTTATGCAGAGGTCGATAGCCTCCGAACCGCCGACAGTTACGATTATCTCGTCCTTGGGGTCATATTTAAGGTCATATTTGCGTTCAAGATATTTTGAGATCGCACAGCGGAGTTCAAGAAGTCCCGCATTTGCGGTGTAAACCGTCTTGCCCTGCTGGAGAGTGGTTATAGCCTTGCTGCGTATCGTCCACGGAGTGGCAAAGTCGGGTTCGCCGACACCGAGCGAGATGACTCCCTCCATCGAGTTTGCAATATCAAAAAATTTACGGATTCCCGACGGCTTTATTTCCTTGCACTTGTCGGAAAGTATTCGGTCATAGTCCATCATGGAGAAACGAAACTCCTTTCATCTTTGTCATCGGCATTTATCATAAAGCCCTTATCCTTGTATTTTTTGAGGAAGAAGTGCGTAGATGTTGATACGATGCCCTCAATAGTGGAAAGACGCTGTGCAACGAACAGAGCGATCTCCTTATAGTTTGTGCCGCTTATGGTAACGGCGAGGTCGAATGCGCCCGACATGAGCGTGAGGCTCTCAACTTCTCCGTATGATAAAATTTTCTTGGCAATAGCGTCAAAGCCGAATTCAGCCGTAGGAGTTACCTTTACTGCGATGAATGCGGTAACGTTGTCCTTGTCTGCGAGCTCGTCATTGAGGATGGCGGAATAGCCCTTTATAACGCCGCTGCTTTCATATTCTTTTATCTTTGCCGCGACCGCTTCTTCGGTGCTGCCGGTCATTGAGGCGATTTCCTTGTTGGAAAGCCGAGCGTTCTGCTTGAGGAGTTTTAAAATATTGTCCATTACAACCCATCCTTTTTTTCAGATCTGCAGCAAATTTTATCGGTTTGCTGCGATACATATTATTATAGCACATAAGAAAAGCAAAGTCTATAATTTTTTTTGACATTTTGCAAAGGCTTTTCAAATCGTCATTTCTGACAAAAATTACGGTGCAAGGTGGAAAAAGAGTATAAGTCACAAGTTCGTTAATAATTTAACTTTAAATTTGTTTAAATTTAGTCTATTTTTGCGGAAAAGGTTGTGATATAGCTGTTATAACTGTTGTTGGTAAGGATACAGTCGGTATTCTTGCAAAGGTCAGCGGTATCTGCGCTGAATTCAATGCTAACGTTACCGAAGTGACCCAGAGCGTACTTCAGGATATGTTCGCTATGATAATGCTTGTTGATATCTCGAAGCTTGACAAGAGCTTTGCGGAGCTTGTTGACAGAATGACCGCTCTCGGGGACAGCATGGGTCTTAAAATAAATACAATGCACGAAGAGATCTTCAACACGATGCATACCGTCTGAGTGACGTATTTTTCAGAACTGGAGTTATATTAAATGCTTAATGTACATGATATACTTGAAACAATAAGAATGATTCAGGACGAATGTCTTGATATCAGAACGATCACGATGGGTATTTCGCTCCTCGACTGTATCGACAGCGACATCGACAAGGCTTGTGATAAAATTTACGATAAGATCACGGCCTGCGCAAAGGATCTCGTTAAGGTCGGCGAGGATATCGAAAAGGAATTCGGTGTTCCTATCATCAATAAGCGTCTTTCCGTTACGCCTATCGCAATGGTTTCCGCTGCCTGCAAGGAAAGCCCCGTAAAGTTTGCACTTACAATGGAAAAGGCTGCAAAGGCTGTCGGCGTGAACCTCATCGGCGGATATTCCGCACTCGTTCAGAACGGCTTCGCTGCCGGAGATGAAAAGCTCATCAATTCCATACCTGAGGCTCTCGCATCGACAAGCTGCGTTTGCTCTTCGGTAAATATCGGCTCAACAAAGAGCGGTATCAACCTTGATGCCGTAAAGCTTATGGGCGGCATCGTCCGTGAGTGCGCAGAAAAAACCATCGATAACCAGTGCTTCGGTGCTGCAAAGCTCGTTGTTTTCTGCAACTCCGTTGACGATAACCCATTTATGGCAGGCGCTTACCACGGTGTCGGTGAGCGTGACTGTATGATAAATGTCGGCGTTTCGGGACCGGGCGTTGTCCGCTCCGCACTTTCCAAGTACCCCGATGCCGATATCACACAGATATCCGATATCATCAAAAAGACTGCATATAAGATAACAAGAGTCGGTCAGCTCGTCGGCACAGAGGCTTCAAAGCGTCTCGGAGTTCCGTTCGGCATCGTTGACCTTTCGCTCGCACCTACTCCCGCAGTCGGCGACTCCGTTGCGCATATCCTCGAGGAGATAGGTCTTGAAAGCTGCGGCTGCTGCGGTACTACTGCTGCGCTCGCACTGCTCAATGATGCGGTTAAAAAGGGCGGCGTAATGGCTTGCTCAAAGGTCGGCGGACTTTCCGGCGCATTTATCCCCGTGTCCGAGGACGCAGGAATGATCGATGCTGCCGTTTGCGGTTCGCTCAGGATAGAAAAGCTCGAAGCTATGACGGCTGTATGCTCAGTTGGTCTTGATATGATAGTTATCCCCGGTGATACGACAGCAGAGGTCATCTCCGCTATCATCGCCGATGAAGCTGCTATCGGTATGGTAAACAACAAGACCACAGCAGTAAGAGTTATCCCTGCTATCGGAATGAAGGAAGGCGAGTTCCTCGATTGGGGCGGACTTTTCGGCAAGGGTCCCGTTATGAGCGTAAACAAGTATTCGCCTGCCAAGTTCATCAACAGAGGCGGACAGATCCCTGCGCCTCTTCACAGCCTTAAAAACTAAAAAAATGCCCATGCTGCCGACAAAACAGCATGGGTTTTGCAGTTGCCTAACACAAAGTCAGACTTAAAGAAAGGAATGATCGTAAGTTATGGACGAAAATATTATCCAGAGCATTCTCGAGATCGATAAAAGTGCTTCGGAAAAGCTTGCCGAAGCTGAAAAACAGCGCAATCTTATCATAGCAGGCGCAAAGGAGCAGCAGGAAAAGATCATTGAATCCCGAATAAAGGCTGCCGATGCGACCCTCAAAGAGATCGAAGAAAAGGAAAAAGCCGAAGCCGACAAGAAGCTCGAAGCTATCAATGCAGAGGGCGAAAAGGAGATCGAACGTCTTAAAGATGTATATGAAAACCGTCACGGAAGCTGGGAAGAGGATATCTTCCATGCGATCGTAAACGGCTGATAAAGAGGGATCGTTGTGAGTAACAAAAAGCACGGCTCTTATACCAAGGGCAAATATTATGCGACCGTTGCAAAGATACGCGCAATGTACGGAAAGCGTGTTACCGCAGAGGACTATGCCGAGCTTGTAACAAAGCAGAGCGTTGCTGATATTGCGGATTATCTGAAGAAAAACACGCATTACAGCACTATACTTGCTTCGGTCGATGTCAATACGATACACAGAGGCTTCCTCGAAAGCCTTCTGCAGCGTTATAACTTTGAGCTTTACGGCAGGATAACGGGCTTTGAACGCATCGGGCGGCAGGAATTTTACAATTTCAAGATAGTTTCCGCCGAGATCGACATAATCCTTAGCTGTATGCGCTTCATCAACGCCGATTCGGAGGGGCAGATCGAAAGCATACCCATTTATCTCAACGGAATGACTTCGTTCGACCTTATCGAAATTGCAAAGGTGCGTTCATTCGCCGAGCTGCTTGAATTTTTGAAGAAAACTCGCTACTATGAGCTTCTCAAAGACGTTCCGACCGATGAAAACGGACGTATCGACTGCGGCAAGTGCGAATATGTCCTGCGCAGCTACTATTATGAGGGACTTGTTGAAGCTTCAAAGCATTACCGAAAAGCGGAAGCGGACAAGCTTGACCTTATGATACTGACCGATATCGACCTTATCAATATCATCAACGCTTACCGATTGAAAGAATTCTTCGGCAGCGATGAAAAAGAAATATTCGATAAGACTTTCTCCTTTGAGGGAAGAATGTCCAAAGCAAAGCTTGAGGATCTGTATTCATCGGGCAGCGGTGAAGAGTTCATCAAGCGCTTTTCCAAGACCTATTACGGCAGAGTGATCGCCGAAAACGGACTTGACAGCAAGGACGCTGACGATCTTGAGCTTGCAGCGAGCAAGCTTCGCTTCAAGTATGCAAAGGCGGCGCTCAGGGATTCGCAGGCGGCATCGGTAAGCGTTTATGCGTTCATGTACCTTATGGGAGTGGAGCTTCACAATCTGATAAGCATTATCGAGGGCGTCCGTTACGGCGTTCCCTCAAAGCAGATAGAATCTTTGATAATAGTATAAAAAGGGGTGAGCTGTTTTTATGTCAATTGAAAAAATGGAATTTGTCAATATTGCGGGTCTGACGAAAGACCTTGATGCGGTTCTTGAAAAGCTTTCCGAATGCGGCTGCTTCCACATTGAATCTGCGGTAGGGGCAAATGCCAAAAGCAAAGGTTTTTCCTCGCTCAAAGAAGAAAACCCTTATAACAGTATCCTGCGAAAGATGACTGAGATCTCCGCATTGGCGAATGTCAGGATCGGCAGCGTTGAAGTCAGCAAGGATTTTAACGAAAACCTCACAAAAGACGGAAAATACGTTGACAGCGTTCTTGAAAAGCTCAAAGAGCTTGCAAAGCAGAGAACCGAAGTCACCGACAGCATAGGCGAGTATGAACGAGCGCTCAATCAGGTGCAGCACCTTAAAGGTCTTGACGCTGATTTTGAAAAGCTTTTTTCCTGCGAGCATATCAAGGTGCGTTTCGGACGGCTCCCTGTCGACAGCTACAACAAACTGCCGTATTATGACGATAAAACGTTCTATTTCGAGTATTTCACCGAGGAGACCGAGTATTACTGGGGACTTTATATCACCCCTGTTTCCTGCGCAGAAGAAGTGGACGGTATTTTCAAGTCGCTCTACTTTGAACGTATAAGGATCGCCGATTTCGTACACGGCACGTCCGAGGACGCTGTTGAGGAGCTTGCCGCAAAGATAAAGGACTTCACCGAAAAGAAAGACGCTCTCGACAAGAGCATTTCCGAGTATATTGACGGCGAGATCAAGCATCTGGACGAGCTTTTCACGCACTATAAATCACGTCACGATAACTTCGACCTGCGAAGCAAAGCGGCCGTTACAAACGGCAAATTCGCAGTTGTCGGCTTCGTACCGAAGAGCGATTCGGATATGTTCCTTAAGCTTTTCGATGATATGGAGGGCGTTTCCGTCGTGATGCAGCCTGCCGATGCGAACGGTCAGCTTGCACCTCCGATAAAGCTCCGCAACAACAAGTTCGCCCAGCCGTTCTCGATGTTCGTTGAAATGTACGGACTTCCTGCATATAACGGCGTTAACCCGACAATGCTCGTTGCCGTCACATACACGCTTTTCTTCGGAATAATGTTCGGCGATGTCGGACACGGACTTGTCATTGCACTTTTGGGCGCACTGCTCTGGAAGTTCAAGCGTTTCTCACTCGGTCCTATCCTCACAAGAGTAGGTATTTCGGGTGCGATATTCGGATTTATCTACGGAAGCGTGTTCGGTTATGAGCATCTTCTCGACCCTGTTTATGAAGCGCTCGGAATAAGCTTCCTTCCGTTCAGGGTAATGGAAAACGTTACGACTATCCTCATCGGAGGAATAGTTATCGGCGTATTCATAATGTTCATCTCGATAATGATAAACATTATCGTCGGCATAAAGAACAAGGAGTATGAAAATGCGCTGTTCAGCAACAACGGCATTGCGGGCTTCGTGTTCTTCGGTTCGATACTTGCCGGTGCGGTTTGCGAGCTTTTCGGCGTGCATATCGTGAATACCGCTTATGTCCTTATCCTTATCGTTCTTCCGCTCATTGCGATGTTCCTGCGTGAACCTCTTTCTTATTGGGTAAGGGGCAGAAAATATCACATGGAGGGCGGAGTAGGCGACTTTATCGCCGCTAACTTCTTTGAAGTTTTCGAGTTCCTGCTCGGTTACGCAACGAATACGCTTTCGTTCGTCCGTGTAGGCGGCTTCGTTCTTTCCCATGCGTCCATGATGCTCGTTGTAATGGCTCTTGCGGATCAGGTGGCAGCAGGCGCAGTTCCGATAGTCGTTGTTATCGGCAACGTTTTTGTAATGGGCATTGAAGCCCTCCTCGTAGGTATCCAGTCGCTCCGACTTGAATTTTACGAGATCTTCTCACGTTTTTACACGGGCGGCGGCACACCGTTTACACCCGTTAAAATCAACTATGATGAAACCATAGAATAAAGAATTTTGGAGGAATTTATTATGTTGTATGCTTTTTTACTTCCCGCAGTTGTACTTGCACTTCTTTTTGTACCCGTTGTTGTGGCTATCAAGAAGAAAAAGGGCGAACAGTCCCTCAAAAAGGCTTTTGCCGCTAATATCTGCTCTTTCTTCGCTGTAATGCTCATCTGCGCTGCGCTTCCTTTCGGAATGAAGGCTTATGCCGACAATGAGGCTGATGCAGCTCCTGCAACATCGGTTTCCGAGGATGCTGACGCGGAGTCCGACAGCTCCGATACGAGCGGACTTCTCTACATAGCATCTGCACTCGCAGTTGGTCTCGGCGCTATCGGCGGCGGTATCGCTATCGCAGCAGCAGCCCCTGCAGCTATCGGTGCAGTAAGCGAGAATCCTAAGACATTCTCAAACGCACTTATCTTCGCAGCTCTCGGTGAAGCCTGCGCTCTTTACGGATTCGTTGTAGCACTTCTTATGCTCTTTATCTGAGTTTCTGCGGCGGAAAGGAGGACGTACAGTATGCGTCTTTATCTTATAAGCGATAATGTTGATACCCAGATGGGAATGCGACTTGCAGGCATTGAGGGCGTTGTCGTTCACGAGCCTGCCGAGGTCAAAAAAACACTCCTTGCGGCAATGGACAACAAGGATATCGCCGTTATTCTTATGACGGAGAAGCTTGTCCGCCTTTGTCAGGAGCTTGTCTACGATCTGAAGCTCAACCGCAGATCACCGCTTATTGTTGAAGTTCCCGACCGACACGCCACTTCAAATGTTACCGAGAATATTTCTAAGTATATTGAATCCGCGATCGGATTGAAGCTTTGATTTTGGAAGGATTTTTTAATATGAGTACAGAAAATGAGAAGCTGCAGAAATTCATCTGCGCCGTCAATGATGAGATCGACGAAAAGGTTTCGGCTATTCTTGATGATGCTGAAAGCACGAAGAAAAGTATTCTTTCCGCTGCCGAGGAGGAATCCGAAGAAGCTGCCGATAAATATATGAATTCAAGCAGAAAGAAAAGTGGAAATAAATATGTCCGTGATATCTCGAAGGCTGAACTTGAAATGAAAAAGAGCGTTTTGCGCTGCCGTGAGGAGCTTTCCGACAAGGTTTTTTCCAAGGTCGAAGAAAAGCTTTCGGAATACCGTTCCACTAACGCTTATGCCGATACGCTTATCAAAAAGCTGCTCGTTCTTAATGTCGGAAAAGGCTCGGAGATACGTCTTGCACCCGATGATATGAAGCTTGCCGACGTTCTCAAAAAGGTCGTCAAGGCAGATGATGTTTCATTCATTCCCGACAGCTCGATAAAGTTAGGCGGTTTTTCCGTTTATTCCAAGGAAAAGGGCACTATCATCGACAAGACCTTTGACCTTGCGGTCGAGGAGCAGAAGAGCCTGTTCGTCAGCAGCAACGCCTTTGCGGAATAAGGGGAGGAATAGGATTGAATACAGTTTTTTCCATTAACGGCCCTGTTGTAAAGGTCAAGGACACAACGGATTTCTCCATGCTTGAAATGGTATATGTCGGCGCAAAGAAGCTTGTCGGCGAAGTTATCAATATGTCAAGCGAAGAAACCACTATACAGGTCTATGAATCAACAACTGGACTGAAACCGGGCGAACCTGTAACGGGCAGCGGAATGCCGATGTCCGCAGTCTTGGGCCCCGGTATCATCTCGAATATATTTGACGGTATCGAACGTCCGCTGAAAAAGCTTGAAGAGATCAGCGGCGCATTCATCGGAGAGGGAAGTACGGTTTCCTCCCTTGATACCGAGAAAAAATACAGCGTCACAATGAAGGTCAAGGTAGGGGACAGCATAAAG
>OHHT01000810.1_pt1 | contig 10172 bp, 7 predicted proteins | sample 1568061 | NCBI WGS metagenome assembly OHHT01 (sample SAMEA3879550, study PRJEB24766) | human gut metagenome | biome: human-associated habitat; feature: feces | place: USA | collected 1985/1987 | reverse complement strand
CGACACGCACCTCGCGGGCCTGCTTCTTTATGGACGCAAATTTCAGAGTCATGAGATCCTTGTTGCGGGCCTCCTGACTCTGTATTTTTACGCTCTTGTCCGTGATACTGCGGATATGCTCCTGCATGGTGCGTATCTGCTCCTTGTAGTCCTCTTTGTGACCATTCAGTTCTTCCTTTGTACGTTCAAAAAGCTTCTCAAAGCCTGAGTCTAAATTATTGAGCTGGTCGATGAGCCTGCTCTTTGCCTCAACTACCTCGTCGAAGTCGTCAGGTGTGAGCTGTGGATCCTCGAGCTGGTTCTTCTGCTTGATATCAAGCTCTATTATCCGGTCGAGTACCTGCTCCTTTTTCTCCAGGCTTTGTATCATTATGTCTATGTATGTCTGTTCCATTGTGTTCCCCCTGTATTTTCGATTGTTTTTAACTATAATCATCTCTATGATAGCACAAAACGCACAAACAAACTAGCTTCATGCTGCTGTCTCTGCGTTTTGTTTAAGTTAAAAACTCTCTATAATCCCTGTCGGTGATTTATGATACATTTATCTATGACACATGCAGCTTGTTTCCGTTACATGTGGCCTGCATGACCTCTTTCCACGCGTCACGCATAGTGCGCAGGTGCTCAAGCACCTCCTCAAGAATCTCCTTGTCCTTCTTTATGTTTGCCTCGACAAGACGTCTGTGAAGATATGTATATACATTGTTAAAATCCTTTGATACCGGATATTTGTCATCAAGTGTGGACTGGAACTCTTCTATGATACGCTCAACCTTGCGGATGTTTGTGTGAGCCTGCTGGATATCCTCCTTCTCCACTGCCATGATTGCAATATTGCAAAATTTGATTGCACCATCATACAGCATGAGTGTAAGCTCTGCCGGTGATGCAGTCATGATTTTGTTGTTTGCATATGCTGCGTATGCTTTATTTTGTAACATAATATACCCTCCCTGGTATCTTTTTATGAGAAGTAGCTGCTAATTGAGCTCTGTGTGCTGTTGAGCTTGGTCATAGCTGACTCCATCTGAGTAAACTTGTTGTAGTAGTAATCCTCACGATCTGAGATTTTTTTCTCCCATTCCTTAATAGTCTTGGTGTAGTTAGTGTACTCTGTCTTCATCTGCTTGTCATTGTAGATGGTAAATGCTGAGCTCAAATCTGTAGACTTCATCTTGTCACCGATTGCACTATACAGATTAGTTGAAAGCTGCTGCATAAACTGCATTACCGTATCCGGATCATCGTTTATAGCTGCCATGAGCTTATCTGTCTTGCCGGATGTATTGGCGTCATCCTCATCACCATCAATGTGATATGCATTCTGCTCATTCTCCGCTGCATTCAAAAATCCAAGTGTACTGATTCCAAAGCTTGAGAGTGAGTACTTCTTGCCACCTATCTCAACTGATGACATCATGGCTGTCTGCATTGCTGTCATTACGCTGCCAAGTGTAGAATCCCTGCGAAGCAGAGAGTCCTTAATCTTTGTCTCCCACTTCTCAATCTCTTTATCAGACATCTGATCCTTCTCATCATCCGTGAGTGGCTCGTAGCTTCCTGCTGAATCAGCATTGTATAGCTTCGTCATCTCGTTGATGATGTTGTTGTACTCTGTCAGGAAATCCTTTACCTTATCATATACACCCTGTGTATCTGTGCTGGTTGTAATGCTTATAGCACTGTCTCCGGTCTCAGCAAGTGCCTCGATTGTCAGTCCATTGATTGAATAGCTGTTACTGTCACCTGTATATTTTACACCGTTCAGCTCAATCTCCGAATCCTGTCCTGCGACCTTCTTCACCTGTGAATTGAAAAGTGCCTTATTCTGAAGCGTGTATGCAGTGTTTACCCTGTCAAGCAGGTCGTTTAGCGCCTGTGTATACTCAGCCGAATCCTTCTGCTTTGAGGCAAGCTCCTTTACAATATTGCTATCTGCTGCTTTTTTTGTGTTGGCCTCTGCTGCCTCCTCCAGAGCATTGGCTTTATTTACAAAGCCGTCAGCCTCGTTTCCGTTTCCTGCTAAAAGCTGCTCTACTGCATTCTTTCCTGAAACAGCGATTGTGCCGCCATCCTTATCCTTGCCTGCATAAGCATTTTGAATAGCCTTTGTGAGGCTGGCAACCGAATACTCGTCATCGCTTCCGAGCACTTCGTCCTTTGAAGCCTCAAATGCCTGAACTGACGCAAGAGCCTCATCGTATGAGCTTTTAGTCTTTTCATCCATTGACTTGATGATTGTGTCATACGCTTCTGAAGCTGACTCTATGCCAGTCTTGTTTACGGCATCTGCCGCAATAGTGTACTCGGTCTTTTGTGAAACAGTGATGAAATCAGTTTTATCAGCTGTGCCATCTTCCTTTTGCAGATAGTACTTGCCGTCTGCCTCGTCCTTTTTGTAAGTCTTATCACCGACTTTCAGTGTTGTATCACCATCTCCTGTAGGTACCGCTTCAAGCTCCTTGCCATCAGCGTCCGTATAAGCTGTCCTCGTAGATTCTGTCACATCATAGTACGATGTGGTATCCTTGTCCTTATCAGCAACGGCTGCAATATAGTGGCTATTGTTGTCGCTGTCAATATACTTATAAAGAGTGTTACCCTTTGTATCGGTCAGCGTGGTCTTCGTATATGTATCATAGCTGGCACCATTCTTTGAAATCAATGCGCCATCACGAGATGAGCCAAGCTTCTCAAGCAGCTTCAGCTTATCACTATCGCCTGCATTGTTTGCATCGAGCTTCTCATAAATGCCCTGAAGCGTGGCATATGAATAGCCATAATTTACAGCATTCATAAGATTTTTGCTCTGCGCATTCATCTTCGCCGCATCTGTTGTCAGATTATTGTAGTTTGTAACAGCTGCCTCGATTTTGGCTCTGGTCTCATCGTCTGAAACTCCATGTAAAGCTGCATACTCATCATATGGATTGGATGAATAAGTACCGGTAGTGGTCTTTTCACCACCATATGCTATTCCCAGGCTATAAAGTGCTGATGCTCCATCTATATTGCTGCCGGTTATGGTAAAATCGTTTGCCACGCCTGTCTTTTTTGAGCTGATATAAAATCTCTTGTAGCTTGAATCGTAGTTTGCATCAAGCCCCGCATTCCTGAGTTCCTTTACCACGTCGTTCATGGTTGATGATGCGCTGAGAGTGATGGACTTGGTCTCGTCCCCCATCTTTACCTCAAGCTTGGCATCACCGCCTGTGTAACCGAGCTGTGCAAGTGTAGTCTTCTCACTGTCTGCCTTAATTTCTGCTCCGGTCATATATCCGGCCTTTGCCATCTGCTTGATTTTCAGCGACTGTGTGCCGCTTGGTGCACCGGAGCCTGCCTTTACTGTGGCCTTGGTAGTATCCGAAACTGATGTCTTCTTTAAGTTGTATGCTGTAGAAAATCGCAGATTGGAAATATTGCTGTACAAGCTGTACACCTTGGTATTAAGGGATTTCCACGCATCCTGTGTCCACTCAAGCTTAGTCTGCGCCTTCTGATATTTCTCTTTTCTGGTGGTATATGACGATACCATTGCCTTTACAATAGAATCTGTATCCAGACCTGATGTCATTCCCGATAATCTGATTGCCATGGTGTCCTCCTATCTCTTCTCATCTACCATGAGTCCTGCCATCTCCCAGACCTTCGCTATCATGTCGAGCGTCTTCTCCGGCGGAAACTCCTTGATGACTTCCTTTGTCTTCTTATCAACTATCTTTATTGTCACGCGGTTAGTCTTCTCATGGATGCCGAACACTGCCTCCGACTGGTCAGCCAACGCGCTCTTGTTGATATCATCCACAGCCTTTTTAAGCTGCATATTCTTCTCATTCTGCTTTTGTGCGGCAAGCTGTGCCTGTCCCTGCGCTCCGGCATCACCGGCTGAATCACCGCTTGTTTCCTTAGTATTCATCGCCTGAATATTCCTTGCGATGCTGTCAGACACGACCTGATTGTCCGCACTGGACACCTCTGTCCTTCCCTGTGCCTGTTCCTTTATCTGTGCAGTTGATGTACTTCCCTGATAGACCATTCCTGCACCCTTGATTGCCTCTATTGCCATCTCTAACACCTCCGTGTGAAAATATGTTGCAATTGACTGTTGTTCTTACCCTATTCTAAGGAATATATCGGATGAATTGCGGGAAAGTTTATAGCTTTCTTCTCTTTTTAAGTATAAAGAGATTTTGAAAAATCCCGGCCCACATCAGGATACTTAACTTTATCCTATGACGCAAGCCGGGATGGATTGTCTCTTTATTCTTTTTGTGTTTTAGTCTTAATGCTCCAGATTCGCAAACTTCGTGTACTCAGGCAGCCATGCAAGGTTTACGGTGCCGATTGGACCGTTACGCTGTTTAGCGATGATGATCTCTGAGATACCCTTGAGCTCGGTGTCCTTGTTGTAGTAATCGTCACGATAGATGAACATGACGACGTCGGCATCCTGCTCGATAGCTCCTGACTCTCGAAGATCAGAAAGCATAGGCCTGTGGTCCGGTCGCTGCTCTACAGCTCGTGAAAGCTGGGAGAGGGCCACTACAGGGACTGAAAGCTCTCTGGCGAGTGCCTTAAGCGAACGTGATATGTCTGAGATTTCCTGCTGACGCGATTCTGAGCCTCGTCCTGAGCCTGTCATGAGCTGCAGGTAATCGATGATGATGAGCTTTAAGTCGTGTTCGAGCTTGTATTTACGGCACTTGCTTCGAAGCTCTGATATGCTGATACCCGGAGTGTCGTCTATGATGAGCTCGGAGTCTCCGATGATTCCGGCTCCCTCGACCAGCTTTTCCCAGTCGGCATCAGACAGATTTCCTGTACGCAGTGCCTGCGCATCTACCTTTGATTCGAGTGAGAACAGACGGTTTACGAGCTGCTCCTTCGACATCTCAAGTGAGAATATGGCAGTACACAGATGTGCGTGGAATGCCACATGCTGTGCTATGTTGAGCACGAAGGCTGTCTTTCCCATTGACGGACGGGCTGCCACGAGCACGAGATCTGACGGCTGAAGTCCCGCTGTCCTGTAGTCTAAGTCTATGAAGCCTGTCGGGATTCCTGTTACGGTGCCCTCCTGCTGTGCTGCTTTCTCGATTTTCTCGAGGGCATTCATGACTACAGTACGGATTGGCACGTAGTCACCTGTCTGCCTTGTGGAAAGCAGCTCAAATACATCGTGTTCTGTCTTGTCGAGTACGCTCTCTAGCGATTCCTTGCCGGCGTAGCACTCGTTCTCTATGTCCTCTGTCACATGGATGAGCTTTCGCTTTATGGCATTTTCCTTTACGATATTGGCATAGTACTTGATGTTGGCAGAGGTCGGCACACTGGTGACGAGAGTTCTCACAAAGTCAAGGCTTTGTATTTCCTGCGGCACATCCTTTTCCTTTAAACGGTTCTGGAGTGTAACGAGATCTACAGGCTGACCCTCTGTAAAGAGCTCAACCATGGTCTCAAATATGATGCCGTACTGCTGATGATAAAAATCCTCCTTAAGGAGCATCTCGCTGGCGGTCACTATGGCATCCTTGCTCATAATCATGGAGCCGACCACGGACTGCTCTGCCTCAAGGCTGTTTGGCATTATTCGTTTGATTAATGCTTCTTCCAAGGGGATTCCTCCTATCCTTCAACTACTGATACTGTGAGGTTTGCTGTTACCTTTGGATGAAGCTTGACAGGCACCTCATAGTTTCCGAGTGCCTTGATTGACTCGTTAAGCTGCATCTTTTTCTTATCGAGCTCTAAGCCATGCTGCTCCTTTGCCGCAGCCGAGATCTCCTTGGTGGAGATGGAGCCGAAGGTTCTGCCGCCCTCTCCTGAGCGCAGCTTTACTACTACCTTTGTGTTCTCTACTACCTTTGCGAGTGCAAGTGCACTCTCGTAGTTTTCCTGTGCCACCTTGTCAGCGTGCTGGTTCTGAAGCTTTAAGTCATTTAAGTTCTTTGGAGTAGCCTCTACTCCGAGCTTTTTAGGTATGATATTGTTTCTGGCGTAACCGTCACTTACGTTTACTATCTCGCCTTTTTTGCCTAATGGTTTTACGTCCTGTAATAAGATTACTTTCATTCTTCTATGTCTCCTTCTTTTAGCATTTCATCCAGTGTATCCTGTATCATGCGCTTCGCCTGCACGATAGTGACGCCTGTCAGCTGCGCTCCTGCCACATTTAAGTGTCCGCCACCGCCCAGCTTCTCCATGATTATCTGGACATTTATCTCGTCGATTGAACGAGAGCTGATATAAATCTTGTCATTGTACTCCGTGAGCACAAATGATGCCTTGATTCCTATTATGTTGAGCAGCTCATTTGCTGCCTGTGCACCGACGATTGTCGGGCTCTCCACATTCTCGCTAGGGCATACCGATATGGCAAACGAGCCCCTGTATACCTCTGCATGGCGTACTGCCTCGGCTCTTGCCTTGTAGCATGCCATGTCATTTCTAAGCATCTTTCTGACGCGTGTTACCTCTGCGCCTGAGCGCTTCAAAAAGGCTGCCGCCTCAAATGTACGCACGCCTGTCTTCGTCATAAAGTTGTTGGTGTCGATGAGGATTCCTGCGTAGATGCAGTCGGCCTCTGTCGCATTGATCTTGACTCCGTCGTTGAAGTACTGCAATACCTCTGCGACCATCTCACACGCACTTGATGCATACGGCTCGATATATGAGAGTATAGGATTCTCTATTATCTCGCTGCTTTGTCTGTGGTGGTCAAATACGACTATCTTTCCAGTCTTTCTGAGGAGCTCAGGGCACTCTGTGTAGCTTGGCCTGTTGGTGTCCACCACCATGACAAGAGTATCCTTGCTCACCATCTCAAGAGCTTCTTCGCTGTTTATAAACATATCCACCGGGTAGCCCTTTGCCTCTGAAAATGTCTCCATGAGAGGTCTGACTGAGCTTGTCGGGTCATTTATTACTATCTGTGCCTTTTTGTCGAGATTCTTGGCTGCACAGTATATACCTATGCCTGCTCCAAGCGAGTCTACATCTGTGATGCTGTGGCCCATGATAAGCACGTTCTCACAGGTCTCAATGATTTCCTGAAGCGCCTGTGCCTTGACTCTCGCCTTTACCCTTGTCTTGCTCTCCACCTGCTTTGACTTGCCGCCAAAATACAGGATATCATCGTGATCCTTTATAACTACCTGATCACCGCCTCGTCCGAGGGCTAAGTCTATGGCATTTCGCGCATATACGTAGTTTTCATTATACTTATCGCTCTTTATACCGATTCCGATACTGAGCGTGACCGCCATCTCGTTGCCGACCTTTATAGCCTTGACCTCGTCGAGCACCTTGAACTTGTCCTCCTTCATGCTGTCAAGGTACTTGTACTTGAACACCACGAAGTATTTGTCGTTTTCTATCTTTCTGACAAGTCCGTCATACTTGGCAAAATACTGGTTTACACGCCTGTCGATAAGTGCAACGAGCAGTGACCTCTTTACGTCCTCTATGCTGTCAAGTGCCTCATCATAGTTATCGATATACACAAGCGCTGAGACCTGCTTCTGCTCTGTGATTTCCTTCTTGCAGTGATAAAGCTCCGACTCATCAAATACGTACAGCGCCGTCAAAAACTGGTCTGCTTCATTTGTGTCGATTATCTCATTTTCCTCTGCGATAGAGTTGAAATATATTCGCTTGACGGACAGACGGACTATGCTGTCCTCCTCCTCATTTACTATCTTGAAGTCTGTCGGCGCATCACTCTTGGTGAGAAGCTCTCTGGTCACTGTCGGAAAAAGTGTCGTGATGGATTTGTGATATTTTTTATCCACACCCATTAGCTCTGCGAATTTGTCATTTACCCAGAGTATCTTGCCGGAGTATTCAAGCAGGGCATACGGCACCTCAAACTCATTAAGCAGCCTCTTCTGCACCGATGAATACTGTGTTGCAAAGCTTATCAGCTCATTTGCAACGACTGACTTGCTTCTGACATACAAAAACAGCACGAGCGCAAAGTAAAACACTGTAAAGCCTACCATGCCATAGCCAAGCCTTCTGTCATAGCGCAGTGCTATTCCGTCAGCACATATCCACACAAACGTCAGATATAGCGGCCAGCACATGTAGCTTTTCAGCCTGCCCTTGAATTTTATTTTTTTCTTCATTTTACTCTCCTTATCCCCCGGTGCGCTGCGCTGATGCTGCCGGTGCAACGATTCCGGTTTCAAGAATGTACTACAAATTAATAGTTACCGGCCACACCTTTGTGCAGCCCGCATCGATTGATATACCTACTAGAGAGTATACCACTTTGTGGGGATTATTCCTAGTACTATATTTATCAGTTTGGAATTACAGGAGTTCAGGGCAATCCTGTGTAATCTAAGCACAATTCTATGCAGTCTAAAAAGCACCGCATATATCTGATACGATACATGCGATGCTTTTCGTGTGCTCTCATCTTCCGGTATTCATTTTAATTAACTATAATTACTTCTCAGTCTTATCCGCAGCTATCTCTGCAATTGACTTTGTAAGACCTGCAATCCCCTGAATCTCTGATGGGATGATTATCTTTGTAGCCTTGCCGTCTGCTGCCTTGGCAAATGCCTCTAAGCTCTTTATCTGGAGCACTGCATTATCCGGATTTGCCTCCTTCAACATGCGAAGTCCGTCTGCATTGGCCTGCTGTATCTTGAGGATAGCCTCTGCCTGACCTGCTGCCTCCTGGATTGTTGCCTCCTTCTTTGCCTCTGCGCGAAGGATGGCTGCCTGCTTTTCAGCCTCGGCATCGAGGATGACTGACTCTTTATTTCCCTCTGCAACAAGGATTGTTGATTTTTTCTCACCCTCTGCACGAAGAATTGCCTCTCGTCTCTCACGCTCTGCCTTCATCTGCTTCTCCATGGCATCCTGGATGGCCTTTGGAGGTATGATGTTCTTGAGCTCGACACGGTTTACCTTGATACCCCATGGATCTGTTGCCACATCGAGTGTTGCGCGCATCTTGGTGTTGATTGTCTCACGGCTGGTGAGTGTTTCATCAAGCTCTAAGTCTCCGATGATGTTACGAAGTGTTGTGGCTGTGAGGTTCTCAATTGCCATGATTGGATTCTCTACTCCGTATGCGTAGAGCTTTGGATCTGTAATCTGGAAATATACTACAGTGTCTATCTGCATTGTTACATTATCCTTTGTGATTACAGGCTGTGGTGGGAAATCTACCACCTGCTCCTTTAAGATGACTTTCTTTGCTATTCTGTCGATAAATGGCACCTTGAGGTGAAGTCCTACGCTCCATGTGGTGAGATATCCTCCCAAACGCTCAATTACCATTGCGTGTGCCTGTGGCACGATTTTGATGCAGTTTACCAGTACTATAAGTACGATTACGAGTAACACTGCAAGTGCTATTAATCCTTCCATTTCCGGTTAAGCCTCCTTTGCCCTTTTTACAATTAGTTTTACTCCGCTTATCTTTACTACCTCGATAAGCTCGCCTTTTCTTATGACCTGGGTCTCGTCCTGCGGTCTGACTGTCCACTCCTGACCGTTTACAACGGCTTTTCCTGTCTGCTTCATGCTGTCAGCATCCTCGGTGAGCACAGCTCTTTCTCCGACCAGACTGTCCACGTTTGTCTTCACTGTCCTAGAATTGATGTACTTCCCAGCCCATGGCTTTGTGAGAGCTAAAAGCACGACTGAAACGAGTATAAATGCAATTCCCTGAACCACGACATTGCCGCCAAGCAGTGCGATTATAAACGCTACAAATGAGCCTGCCGCAAACCATATGGATGTGAGCCCGACTGTCATAAGCTCAACTAAAACAAAAACTACGGTGGCTGCCAACCAGAAAACAATGTATGTATCCATTTGAACCCTCCCTTTTTATTAGTATTTGTTTTATATTCATTTTATACTATGTAATTTGATTATGCAACAAATATTAATTTTTAAACATAAAACATTTTTAACCTAAAAAATCCCGGCCACCATCCGGTAGTCGGGATTTATCATACATTTATCTTATTCGCAAACGTATGGCATAAGAGCAAGATGACGTGCTCTCTTGATTGCTACTGTAAGAGCTCTCTGGTGCTTTGCACAGTTTCCTGTGATACGGCGTGGAAGGATTTTTCCTCTCTCAGAGATGTATCTCTTTAATTTGTTTGTATCTTTGTAATCGATTACGTTATCTTTTCCAC
>OHHT01000796.1_pt1 | contig 10304 bp, 10 predicted proteins | sample 1568061 | NCBI WGS metagenome assembly OHHT01 (sample SAMEA3879550, study PRJEB24766) | human gut metagenome | biome: human-associated habitat; feature: feces | place: USA | collected 1985/1987 | reverse complement strand
TCCTTTCGTTGATGTAGTTTTTTGGATTTTGGTTTTGATTTTTGAGTATAAAAAATCCAGGGCTGGTCCCTGGCAAAGAAGTATATGGACATAGTTAGCCCCCTCCTGTAAAAAAGATGTTGCTTTTTCAGAATGGAATGCTTACAATATAGGGGAATCAGACGATTCAATGCGGGTGTTTCGCCACCCACATCCCAAGTGCGAGACTTTAATGACAGCGAGAGGGTGAAAGCCCTCTCGTTTTTACGTTATCTGATATTTCCTTCGGCATAGTTCAAATATTACCAAGCTACCAACTGCCGTAACAATCCCCAGGATACGAACCATAGCCCCGGATACCGCACCTGTTTCCGGCATGGTAAAGGTCCGTGCATTGACAACGGTCAACTCTACGGACAAGGTATTGGTGGGAATCGTCCCTGTGAATGCCGCTTCTGTGAGCAGCTTAAAGCCCTCCGGGGCCTTGACTTCCGTCAAACGGTAGTGGAGGCCGGGGTGCAGGCCCGTCCATTGGAGGACACCATCCTCACCGCTGGTCAGGCAGCCGTCCGTCAGGCTCTCCGCAGAGCAGCCGCCCTTTGTCATAGCCTCGGAATACTGGACAGGTTGCCATGTATCCCCGTCCTCACTCCATTCCAGCAGGAATGTGGCTCCGGCCAGCGGGCTTCCGGTAATATCCACCTTTTTGACGGAGATCGTGCCAGGACGCAAAGCATTGACGAAGGACACCTCCGCTGTCTGTCCCTGGACTACCGAAATCTTCTGGGGATTTTCGCTTTTACACTGATACAGGCTATCCTCCGGCAACAGCTCCTCCACAGTATATTCCCCAGGCAGCAGATTGGCGGTCAGGATCACGCCATCCGCACCAGAGGTAAAGGGGGAACCCTCTACAGTGTTCCCGTGGGCATCCGTCACCCGGAACTCCCATCCCGCCAGACTGCCGTCGCCCTCTACGGATTTCTGAATTTTCAGCTTGCCGTACTGGACATTGGTAAAGGTGATCTCCGTATCCTGATGGGGCAGAATCTCAATTTTCTGGATGGTTTCGTCCACCATCCAGTATTCATCCTCAAATCGCCCCAGCTCGTCCCCGGTTTCCTTGGCGTAATAGGTGCCGGGACTAAGGTAATGCCCAGCCTTGCCCTCCGCGTTGGTAATGACCGTTCCAACCTCCTGGGTGCATTCCGGGTCCGAATAGATGGTAATGTGCCAGCCCTCGACAGATTCGCCGGTATTGGTTTTCTTGTAAATCCACACCAAGCCCTGTTCCCGATTCAGCCAGGTATCCACAGCATCCTTGCCGCCTGTGACCAAAACCGTATGGAAGCCCAGCTCCCCGGCCCAATAGGCATCCTCCGTAGGAAGTTCCACTACAGTATACCTACCCAGAGGCAGGTTTCCAGTAATGGCATAGCCGTTTTCATCCGTGGTGTAGTCGCCAACGGTTTTTCCATTGGCATCTCGAACTCGGAACGTCCAGCCGCCCAGGTTGTTGCCAGTGTTGGTAGTTTTCACAATCTGAATGCGGCCATAGTGAGTGTTCGTAAAGGTGACGCTGGCTGTTTGGTTTGCCTGGATCACTACGGTTTTCACCGCCGTATCGAAACCCCAATAGGAATCGCCTGTAGGAATTTCTTTGGCATACAGCGTTCCGGGCTGTAAACCGGATACGGTCACAGTTCCGTCACTTCCGGTAGTAAAGGGTGAGCCGGAGACAGGTTTGGTGCAGACAGAATCCGTGTACAGTCCAATCTTCCAGCCACCCAGATTTTCGCCCGTATTGGTTTTCTTCATCAGCTGGACACTTCCGGTATTTCGCTTATTATAGAAGCTGACCGAAGCAGTCCCACCGAAGGTAATTGTGACCCGCTGGGGATTGGTACTGGCGCAGCTGTACAAGGCATCTATGCCGGAATCCGTATTACCCAACTCTTTAACATAGTAAGTTCCGGCATTCAGCCCTGTTACGGACAGCTTACCGCTGGAATTGGTGGTGTACGGTCCGGATACCAGGTTGGTGCAGGATGAATCGGAATAGATGCCAAATTTCCAGCCGGACAAATTATTGCCATCCTCCGTGGTCTTGGTCAGGCTGATATTCCCCAGGGAGGGTGCCTTAATCTTGAAATAAGCATTCAGCCCGCTGCTTCCAGCGTTGTACAGAGAGATAGTCGTCTGATAGCTTGACCCCGACATATACCAAATATTGTAGCTGGAATTGGCCGCCGAAGGCAGATACCGAGTTGCAGTGAACACCGTGGATTCGGAGATATCTCCGGTTCTTGTGATATTCAGCGTATTGCCGCTTTTGGAAAAGTTGGCTCCGTTCCCGTTGGAAAAGCAGAAATTAGATAGCACTCCGTTGGAATCATAAGCACTTCCGGTATCCCCGGAGAGCTGAATCGTGGGAGCGCTGCTGCTGGAACTGCCGCAAAAGCTGGGTATCTTCTTTGCGGACTGAATTGCGGATACCAGGCTATTGTAGCAGGAGGTAAACCCAGACACCGAAGCGGAAGCGGCGGCGTAGAACACATCACCAGAAGTACCGCACTCGTTGGAGCTGTTCCGGTTAAAGCTGCTGGGGTCACGCAGGCCACAGACGATTTCATAGATCAAGATTTGCGTCGCTACCCGCAGGGGCACGTTAGGGTTACTGTCCTTCTTCGTGGTCGTGACGCTGATAGAATGGTCCCACTGCTGGTTACTGTACAAAAGGATAAGTCCAATGGCTTCCCGCCGAGCAGATGGCAGCGCATACCACACATTGCTGCCGGTAGTGCTGCCGCTGCCGCTCAAAGTCACGTCCCGGTCAACTGAGTTTCCGCTGGTGCTGGCAGCATAGTTCCTCCACGGCTCAATGCAATACAGCGGCTCGTCTGCATGGGCAACACCGCCATATCTTGCAAAGTGCCAGCCCATGTTTTTGACATAGGCTGTCCGGGTGGTGTCTGTCCCATTGGGCTTATAGGTGCAAGACACCTGGTAGTTCAGCCGGGTAGTATAGTCGCCGTTGTCGGCAAAGTCGAACAGCATAATGCTGTTTTGGGTGGAGGCATAGGTATCAGCATCCAGAAGGCGGTCATCTGAAGCTGGACTGTCCAATTCCTCCGGGGGTGCAGTTTCTTCTGTCCCGTCATCAGCTGAGGATTCTGCGTTCTCTTTTGGCACAGCTTCTGCCGTAGTGGGAACGGCGATTTCCTCCGCAGACACATACGGGATCAGGCCAGCACACAATGTAAACACCATGACGATTGCTAAAATTTTGCGTAAGTATTTTACCATCACATACGTCCTTTCATTGGAATGTGTTTATGAGAAATGTGAAGTCAAAGGTGCATACTCATAGATTTCTCTCGTGTGCAGGTTCTGTGTTCTGACGTTTCCTGAGCTTCGGCCAGCTTCTGATCGTATGCTTTCAAGACAGCCTCCTGCAGTGCCGTTTTACCCGCATTGGAAATGGGAAAGAAGATATCCGAATACTTTACACCACCATCATTTGCCTTATAGGATAACTGTGGTGCGGCAACAAACAGGCCCTTATTTCCGGCCACTACCCGAAGCCCTTTCACAACGAACTGACCATCCAAGGATACTGAAGCAATTGCCTTCACTCTTTCTCCGGACATCATACGGTCTATTCTCGCTTTGACTTTCATTGATTCACACCTTTCTCTCTAAAACTCCCCACGGCTTGCCATCCAGCAACCGTTGGGGGCAGACTATCACTCGCTTCTAATTAGCTTGCCATTTTCATTGGCATTACATTGCCATGGCTGGCCCATTTTGCCGACAGATGCAGCACCGCCTCCCGTTGCTGTTCCAACGTCAGGCTGTCAAGGAAGTCCAGCAATGTGGCAGGCGCATCCTTTTCCTGAGCGGCCACCTTTCCTCCGCAGTTATCGCAGATTTTTTCTCGTCTGACCAAAACGGAATTGTCTTCCTGAATCGTGAAACTCAGGACATCATTGAAGCCGAAACCAACCTGCTGACGGAAAGCATAGGGGATCGTGACCCGTCCGCGCTTTCCCAGAATGCGATAAATTTTCGTCATACAATCCCTCCTTTACGCCGCATCACGCATACAGCTCTGGCATCTGGTACAGAAGTTGACGCATCGCCAATCTTCCGTACTGACTGCTTTATAATCCTCACAGGTCTGGTAGCACTCTGCGTAGTCCGTGTAGTCATCCGTATCCGCATCCGTGACCGCAGGGTTGTCAGCATCTTCATAGGATTGGATATTGGCATAGACGATCAGGGTATTTCCATCCCGCTCGACCTTCATGATTCTTCCATCCAGGGCACAGATAAGGTCCAGGATCGTCTGAATTCTCTGTTCATCAGGCACAGTCTTTTTCATCACTTGAATTCCTTTCTTTCCATAATGTCTGCGGATCTTCCATTGTGTCAAACATACTTATCTGTGCAATGGAGTTGGACCGCTCCTCGGTGTTATAATTTGAAATCAGCAATTCCGGATACTGGCATCCGGGGCTGTATCGCTGTGCGATATTGGACAGCCTGCTGATCCCTTCTATGTGAATTCCTGGGTGCGTATAAAGCTCTCGGATTTCCGGACAATCATTGTATGAGAGCAGGAACTTTCCCCGCATTGAAAATAGCGCATCCGCAAGCCTTGCGTGGTCTTTCCTCCCGAATCCTCCTCCCTTGTAGCAGGACTCCGTTTTGTAGTACGGAGGATCGCAGTAAAAGAAGCTCTCCGGCCTGTCATATTGTTCAATCAGTTTCTGAAAGTCTTTATTTTCAATGACTACGGTTTGGAGCCGCTTTGCCGCGATGGAGATAAGCGGGAAATTTTTCCACATAGCATGTGGTTGTCCACCAAAGCTATCCAGCCCAGAAGCATAGCTATAACGAATCAAGGCATAAAAATAGGCTGCCCTCCTGATATCAGGAAGAGCAGCTTTCGTTTGCAGCGCTTGTTTCATATAGTCAAAATCCAGTCGTGCATTCAGCACATACGTCAATTCATCTTTCAGCTGCTCAGGATGTTCCCGAACACACCGATATAAATTGACCAGATCACCATTGAAATCGTTATAGACTTCGAAATCATTTCCAGGAGGTTTATGGAACAGCACCCAGCCCCCGCCGCCAAACACCTCAATATAGCGTTTGTACTCCAGCGGAAAACGTGGGAGTATTTCATCTCTGAGCGCTTTCTTGCCGCCAACCCAGGACATAAAACTATTTATTTTTTCACCTCCCTTCACTTTATTTTTGCAGACTCAGTTCGCCATCCGAGTTCTGCGATGTCTGCGCATCCTGCGTTTTTTATTCTGGCTAACATGATACATTACACAGGATGTGACAACTCCGACACATCCGAACACAAACATAGGCCAACGCTTTTTCAAATCATACTCATCTCTCTCTTCTGGTCATTTACCGATACATCCCGCACCTGCTCACACTGGTTTTCATTATCCACAAAGGACACCATCGCATACAGATGGCACCCTCTCCCAGAAATCACGCCGTAATCTGTAAGCATTCCTTTTTCTCGTCCGAGGAGTTTCTCTCCTTCCGGCATACAATACAGAGAGTTTAGCCACCTTGGATCAAACTCTTTCGGAAGCATTTTGGCAAGGTACTCCCTAAAGTAGTCATTCTCGCTGTTCAGAAGCATATCCAGCTCATACTCGCCCACATGCTGCGCACAGTCAATCAAGCCAGTTACATCTTCTGGGCTTTCCAACGCCAAAACTGCCTTGTATCGCACCAATTCTTCTTCCGACATTGCCTGAATCATGGCTGCCAGACTGTTCCATTTCTCGAACTCGAGCATTGAACGGAATTGGTCCTGCGATATCTGTGGAATAGCAGATTCCATCCCATAGCACATACAGCTGCAGATGGTGCGTTCATCGTACTCTTTTGCGATGCGGTCCGCCTGTTCACGAGAAATTGGCAACTCTATCCATTCTGCTCGCTCTACTGTGCCACCTGCATGCTTCGCAGAGTGCTGGCCAATCTTCAATCTGAAAACTGTACCGTCTTCACAGTATATATCTTTCGGTACGTTCCTGCCGTCAAATACGGCGGGAAATTCATATTCACCCGCTGAGACATAGCAATTTCTGATAAAGATGCCACCTTCACGCTCTCGGAATCTCCTGCCCACTTGCTTCATGTCCAACATATCCAGTACGTTTTCTGTAAGGCCGGTCAGGTCATCGTCCAGATCGTTATCCAGGACAAAGTTTCCAAGCGAAAAATCGTCATCGACACCTACAAGGACGTTGAGCTCATCCAGTCCGTAAGTCATGTTGATGATATCTTGAATAGGCACGATGCCATCGAATGCGCCATCGTCCAGGCATCTTTTGACAACGCCCTGCATAGCCACTCGTTCAATCTCCGACAGCTGACCAATTCGATATGCCAAATAGTTGAGTTCCTCCAGCGTGGGTGAATCCAGTCTTATTTCCGCGAGCTGCGGCAGATCCGCACATCCGGTAATAGTAATTTCCCGATACCCCAAATTGTCAACCTGGAACCGGGCCTGTTGACATGCATCATCCAGCAGCGCTTTCATTCCAACAGGCAGGTCAATATTGGCATAATAAAAGCGCCCATCGGGCGCGTCCTCTCTCGATAATTCAACCGATAGTGTCTTCCTCGACATTTCCATCTCCTTTCTCAAATCTTCAGTTCCATATCGTGGGAACTACATTCCTGGGATTCCAATACAACGGTATAGCGCTCGTTGCTGCTATTCGATCCCTGACTGTACGCAATTTCCTGATTCAACACATATGATGCAGGCAGCGTTACACAGTTACCCGTGCCATCGTATATCTGAATCTGTTGACATTGTTTCAGTTCTTTTGCACGTTCTGGGGATATTCGAATATGTCCTTCATCCATAAGAAGATCTACCGTTGCTGTGGTGTGTAGCTCTAAGAAACCTCCCACTGTTTTTTGCATTTCTTTCTCGTATGCTTCTTGAGCGGCTCTTTCTCTGAGCGCTGTCGGCACAATAGTCTTAAATCTTTCCGGCTCTAATACCAGCCGTCGGAAACGGGTCCCCAACATCTTTTCCGTTACAGAAAAATCCGCCTGCCTCACTGTCAAAAGAAATACTCTCCAGTGCGGGGTCGTCCTCAAATGCTTTTCGGAAAACAGCTTCCCACTCATACCCATTCCCGTGTGTATAGAGACCGTTTTGGGTAATTGGGTCGCCAATCTCCTTGGCATACGCATTGAACGCATACTGTCCAAAGTCCATGTACTCATCCGATAGGAAAGACAATTCCAGACATAGGCTGACAGAATTGTCCCCATGATTTACCAGATAAAATGGGTCATTCTCCTGATTGAATCTTTCGATTATTTCCATTCGCATCTGAGGTACCCCCTACATGAGCAGTGACATGCCGCTTCGCTCCTCACAGGAATCAGAAGCTTGTTCCTGGTTTTCTTTTGCAATTTCTTCCTCGGTCATTTTCCGGAAAGAATCGACCTGCGGAACAAGTGCCAATCCACTGCCATTGTCCCAATGTACATGAATCTGTCCAATGGAATCCACATCTTGAACAGTCCCCCTTGTCCCAGGCGGGACTGCCGAGTACGGATCGTCCATATGTCCCAAAACCACTCTTGTGCCTTTCGGATACATTTCTTTGTATCTGGCCGCCTCTCTATGAAGCCGCTCCCATTCAGAGATCGGCATGTTTCATCTCCTTTTCAATTCTAAATGATTGCATTTGTTTTTCGTATAGCCAATGATGTCCTATTGCCCCCTAGTTTCACATTGGCTGCGCTTTTTTGCATCTCCTCAAACACTGATAACTGCCTTTCATAGTGAATATCCAGTGCTTCTTGGATAGGACGAATCGTATACAGCAGACTTCCATTCCACTTTTTACCGGCCTTTGTAAAAACAGATGTCGGCTCTGTATAAATCAGCCCTTTATCCACCAGCGAATCCACATGTTTCTTTACTGTCGGGCGGCTCATGCCTATAGCTTTGCCGATTGTCGCGAAACTTGGATAGCATTGGTATGTTTTCCGGTTTTCACAAAACATGAGGTAGGCGTATACAGAAATCTCGCCCGCATTCAGATTCAGGTTAAAGATAGCGTTAGGCATTGGGAAGTATTTGCGAATAGCATCTTTTGGGCGACTGCCGCTATAAACCATTCCACACACTACTTTCCAAGATTCTCCTCAACCCAATTCTGAAACTTATCCCGAGGGACCACAAAGCGGCTTCCGATCCGCAGTGCCGGAAACCCCTTTTCGTGGAGCAGCTCATACGCGCTGGACGGAGACACCCCCAGCACAGAGGCAATGATCTGTGCGTTAAGGAACATAGGTAGGTCATCAAAGTTCTTGTATTGTTGTTCTGTCATTCATTCCCTCCTTTTTAGATTCTGGTGCGCACCAGAAATACAGCATTGCGTCGTGGCAATGCATATTTCTAATGCGCCGCCAATGTCTTTCATTGATTATGGCGTTGTAGTTTCTACTTTGTTGTGCAGTAAATCAGGCTATCCCGCAGCATCTGAGCCGGAATGATCGTCCGACTCCGGGATTCCACGTGAACAAATGGGGCATACGCTTTCAGCCTCCACCGGTATCACCCTGCTATTTCTCTGCAGGCTGCTGTTAACAGGTGTTTTATCATTCGCCCCTCCCAACATGCCCCTGGAAACTGCTGTATTCGTCCGCAGGTTGGTATAAGTTCAATCGCTATCCGGACACAACCGGAGTCTCGGCGCACTTACCTGGCATTTGGAAAGGGAGTTAACCCGATCCACCACTATTCACTTTTCAAGGAACACGAAAGGGAATGCGGCTTCCACAAAACCCTTTCATATATATATTAGGAGACGGAGGCGAAAAAACGAAACACCCCAAGAAAAAAATTTTTTGTGCGTATGGAAATAAGTGTCACCGTTTTATTTATTCTCTCCATAAAAATAGCATAAAAAGCACCCTGGCTTATGTAGCCAAGATGCTCTTTCATGCGGTTCTATTTATTTGATGACATAGGTGCTCAGTCTTCCGCTGCCTTGTTGTTCAAGTTTTCCGCTCTCACAGAGTTCTTTTAGAAGGCGGAATGCTTTTGTCGTTCCGGCATCAATCAAATCCTCAGCTTCTTTTCTTGTAACGCTACCGTTCTCCTGTGCATACTGAACGATGAGGCGCTTCTGCTCATCCAGTGAAATATCCCTATGCGCATTGTCTGTCCCCTCAACTTCAGCCACATGCCCCTCATTTCGATTCGGAAGTGTCACACGGAAAACACCTTTTGCTGTTTCGAATTCTGGCTGGCATTCACAAGCTCTATATGCACGTTCTATTTTCCCGATTCCCGTTCCATAACTCTCTATTAATCTCATGCGATAAAAGACAGCCGCTAGATTTGGATTTCTCGACTGTGAAACACCAAGGAAGATAGATTGTAACTCCAGTCCAGGTACGAGTCCACCCAGAGATACAAATTCAATTCTGTCCTCATAAATATTAACCAAGTTGCTTCCACTAAACGAGTAATCGCGATGAACAATACTATTCAATAGCGCTTCTCTCACTGATGCTTCCGGATAGTCTCTCCTGTCAGTTCGATTCAACCCAGAGAATGTTGCTTTTGTTTTATTGAGCAGGTCAATAAACTGATAAACATCCTCCAACTGTTTTAGAATTGAGCCAGTGAACTCTTTTCTATCACGAAACAATTCTTTATCGGTTCCCTGAAAAAGCGCAACTTTTGTGGTTGTCTCACACTGGTCTGATAGCAGCAACGCCAAATTCGTATATAGGCCATCTTCACCAATCAATTTGAGCGTTCGCATCTGTGAGGGACCGATTTCAATCGACCTTTTCTGCATTTCTGCTTGAAGTGTCTGAAAAGTCAACTCTTGATTCATACTTCTACACAGCTCAAAGGATCTGCCGCTGTTCTGAAGAATCATCTCACGAATTCCTTCTTCAGTCATTGGCTGAGTAGAACTGCCTTTTCTTACATACACCCCACTGGGCTTCAAACCTTTTTCACGAAGATAATAGGGGCGATTCGTCCCGGTCATTACATCAATTTCAACGACCTGTTTTCCCTCAATTTCAGCGGTATTAACCCTGACAAAAGGCATCACATCCGGTGCTAATGAATCTTTCAAGGAATTCACAATTTGCAGCATCACACCATCCGGGTCATCAATGCCCAAGACCACCCCATCTTTTCGGACACCAACATAAATAGTGCCGCCGTCTGCATTGGCAAATCCCATTACTTCCTTTCGGATGTCTGGAACATACTCTTGTTTAAACTC
>OHHT01000791.1_pt1 | contig 10351 bp, 7 predicted proteins | sample 1568061 | NCBI WGS metagenome assembly OHHT01 (sample SAMEA3879550, study PRJEB24766) | human gut metagenome | biome: human-associated habitat; feature: feces | place: USA | collected 1985/1987 | reverse complement strand
AAGCATACATCGAACAGATGGCCGCAACCACCGCGCAGATGCAACAGCTCCAACAGTCCACCGAGGCGCTCAATAAGGTCTCCGAGATACTGCTCGAAAGTTACCGCGCCATCACCGAAAACTCAGAGAACATCACGCGCTCGTCCCAGGGTTATGTTCAGCAGATGGGCGACCTGAGCCACAATATCCAAGGCCTCAACACCATCTACGAGATACAACTACGCAGCATATCCTCGCAGCTTGATTCGATAGACCGTGTCAACCAAGGCATCAAAGACATCCGCGACATGTACGAGAAGAGTGCCAGTCAAAGCAGTCGCTACTGCGAAGAAACAGAGAAGATGGCACGCTACATGCAGCAACTCAACGCCGTGTACGAAAAGATGATCACCGCCATGACCATCAATATGTACAATCCCGCCGCTGCCGCCCAGGCCGCCGCTTCTGCCGCTCGGGATGCCGCGCCACAGGAATAAGACTGCGGCACAACGACTTATAGACAACATCACAAACAGCCAAAAAACCACCACCCAAACATATAAATGGGAGCAAACAATACACGCCTGTCACCGCGCCAGAAGATGATAAACCTGATGTATATCGTCCTAACGGCCATGCTCGCCCTCAACGTCTCATCGGACGTTTTGGACGGCTTCACACAGGTACACGAAGGGCTGACGCGCTCCAATGCCAACGTCAGTCGGCGCAACGCGGACATCTTCCGTACGCTCGAAGCCTTTGCCGAACAAAACCCCGACAAAGGCTCGGTATGGCTGACGCGTGCCGTTCAAGTGCGTCGAGCCACCGACCAAATAGTATCCATGGTAGACTCGCTCAAATTGGCCATAGTACGTAAGGCCGACGGTCCACAGGGTGACCCAAACAAGATTGAGTCGCGCGATGACCTCGAAAGTGCCAGCGTAGTCATGCTGGCACCCGGAAGTTCCAACGGACGCCGCCTGCGCCAGAGCATCGACAGCTACCGCAATTTCATCACCGCGCAAATACAAGACCCGGCCAAAGCCGCCACCGTCAAGGACGCCCTGTCCACCGCTTCGGTAAGGCGCAAAGGCCAGCTAACCCCGCAGCTGTGGGAAGAGGCCAAGTTTGACCAGCAGCCTGTTGTGGCTGCAGTCACCATACTCACCAAGATACAGAACGACCTGCTTTACGCCGAAGGCGAGGCTCTCAACTCGCTTTTGGCACAGGTGGACGCCGGGGATGTGCGCGTCAACAAGCTCGACGCATTGGTTATCCCTAATTCGCGCATGGTAATGCGCGGCGGACAATACAGCGCCGACATAGTCTTGGCCGCCGTGGACACCACGGCACGGCCGCGCATATTTGTCAACGGCCGCCAACTTGCCGACGGTCACTTCACCACTACCGTCGGTTCGGCCGGCAAGTTTACATATAAAGGATACCTCGAAGTGCCCCACGGCGACGGCTCTGTCACTCGCCATGACTTTGCCAGCGAATACACTGTCATCGAGCCTATGGCCACTGTCTCGGCCACGATGATGAACGTCCTGTATGCCGGCATCAACAACCCCATAAGCATCTCGGTGCCCGGCGTGCCCATGGACGGCATCAGCGCCTCCATGAGTCACCGTCACCGCCACCATCGACGGACGTTCCACGCAGGTGGGCACGACATCCTTCCGCATACGTCGCTTGCCCGACCCGACGGCTTTCATAGCCTTCACCGACAGCAAGGGCAACAGCGACCACTACAAAGGCGGGCGACCCTTCTCGAAAACCCTGCTGCTGGCCGCTAACGGCCTCTCCGCAGCCATAGACGACGGACTGCTGGACACCCCGTTCACAGTGCTGTCCTTCGAGACCGTCATCTTCGACTCTATGGGCAACGCCATCCCCGAGGTCTCTGCTGGAGCACAATTCTCCCCACGCCAAAAGCAGGCCTTCCAGCGACTGCGCCGCGGCAACCGCTTCTATATCTCACGCATCAAGGCCAAAGGCCCCGACGGAATTACCCGCGATCTTTCGCCTATGGAGGTAATCATCGGATGACATCCCACAGATGACGCACCACTTATATCGACAAAATAATTCACACACGATGAAAACCATATACCGTACCGCAATATGCGCCTTCGCATTGGCCGCCCTCGCACAAGGGCCCGAAGTCGTTGCACAGGACCAGTCAACATCCACGGCCGTGCAACGCCGTACATCAGGATCTCGCACACGCCACGGACAAGGTGAAGCCTCCGGCCCGCAGGTGACTCAGCGACAGCAGGCATTCTATGAAGACGCCGGAGAAAACATCACTGACGCCGACCGCCAATGGATGCGCATAATATACCGTCAATTGGACCTCGATAAGGACAAAAACGCGCCGCTGTACTTCCCCGAAGAAAACATCGACGGACAGGAAAACCTCTTCCGCATAATCATGCGACTGCTGGCCAACAACCAAATACACGCCTACGAATACCTCGATGGTCGCGAAATTTTCACCGAGCAGTATCAGGTCAAGGTGCGCGACTTGCTCGACCGTTTCCATATCATCTATACCGACGCCAAGGGTAGCACCGACCGTAATCCTCGCTTCACAATCCAGGAGGCCGATGTGCCCACCAACGAAGTACTGTCGTACTACATTATTGAACGCTGGGAATTTGATACGCGCAACAACCGCATGCGCACCATTGTCGAGGCCATCTGCCCGGTACTGCATCGCAGCGGCGACTTCGGCGGTGAGGCTGTTAAGTATCCCATGTTCTGGATCAAGTTTGCCGACCTGCGTCCCTGGCTTGCACAACAGCACATATTCACCAGTGACGACAACAACCTGCCCACCTGCACTTATGACGACTATTTCACCCTGAATATGTACGAGGGCGAGATTTACAAGACCCGCAATCTCAAAAATAAGTCGCTGATGCAGCTGTATCCCGACCCCGAGGAGATGACCAAAGCACAGGACAGCATACAGCGCCGCCTCGACTCCTTCGAGGCCAAACTCTGGGTGCCGGATCGTGAGGAAATCATAGCGCAAAAAGGCAGCGGAAAGAGCAAAAAAGGCAATGCCGAGACTGTAGCCGCCGACAATACCGAGGCTGCAAATGGTGCCGAGGCTGTCTCTAACGCCGAAGAAAAGCAGGAAAAACAGCCCAAGCGTTCCACCAAGCGGTCGTCCAAGCGCTCCAAGTCTTCTTCTGTCAAGGAGTCCAAGGCTTCCAAGTCCGCCTCGGCCACTCGTAGCGTACGACGCCGCAAATAGTCCCGCCGCCCGTGGCTATACCGGGAACAATAAGAGCAATATGAATAATGGGAGCGATGGTGATTAAGCCATTGCTCCCATTGTTCATAATATTCCCATTACTTCCACCCAATACTCAAGAAGACTTAGACACCGGGCTGTGTTTTTAGAAAAATATCCTTATCTTTGTGCCAATCAGTTTGCTCCGACATGCTGATTTCTCAATACCCTATCTTACAATAGTCCAAACACATAACACCACTCCAAATGATGAAACAGCTCGTACTATCCCTCTTGGCCGCCCTTATCTCGTTGCCGGCATCGGCGGACGCATATTTCTTTTACACGTATGAAGGACAGACCTTAACGTATATTACATCTGATGATAATTGTCACGTGGTTAACTGCAACATGCACGAAACAACAAGTCCTAACGTCATCATCCCTGAAGCGGTATACAGTAAAGAGAACCAACGCTCCTACACGGTAACCGAAATACAGAATAGCGCTTTTAGTCTTAGCACCGGCATAACCTCGGTGACAATTCCCGCCACGGTTCAAACCATTAAGAACAACGCTTTTTATAACTGTTCATTATCATCGGTGTCATTACCTAAAGCGAAGACAATACGGAGCCACGCTTTTTACAACTGTACAAATCTCAAGACTATAACGTTTAACGGCCCGATTGACGACTTGCAGAGAGACGCATTTAGCCTTTGCCCGGCAATCGAAAGAATCATTTTTACATCCACCACGCCGTTCTCGGCACCCGTTGATATTTTCCCGGCGTCTAATCCTTATGATGAGGAAGAAGCTCTTAGCCCCATTTACGAAAACGCAACATTGTATATCCCGGAAGGCTCGGAGGAAGCGTTCGCCGCAGTAAGCCCTTGGAACCTCTTCAAGAAAGTGGAGACATTCAAGCCCGAAACCAATGTAAATATGACTCTGAGCCATTCCGAAATCGAGATAAATAAGGATGATACGGCGCAACTGACCATCAACCTTGAAGGGAAACGCATCGGTACGGGCTTTATCACTGTGAAGTATAATGATGAAAGCGGATTACAATCCTCCGAAATCTGCCGGATAGAGGTCAAGGACAAAGCCAACCTCATCAACGAAATACAAGCCAAAAGTGACGATGAAATCGGTGATATCTACACCATAGACGGCATCCTCGTCAAGAAGGCACCGACCCTCGATGCCCCGGGCCTATACGTCATCGGCAGCCGCAAAATCTTCGTGCGCTGACCTCTATCCGAGAACTTCAGGAACTCTGAGCACTCCGCACCGGCTCTCTTCAGCCAAACAATGTGGTTTTCTTGCCGATATCGGCAAGAAAACGTATCTTTGCATACGATTTCACAACTTTTTTTGCCGATAGATATGGATTACATCTCAGCTAAAGAATATGCTCACTCTCACGGAATATCCGAGCGCACAGTACGCAACTATTGCGCCCGAGGCCGACTGCCGGGTGCCGTCCTTGTCGGCAAAACGTGGAGTATCCCGACAGACGTCCGGCTGCCCGAGCGAATAAATGCACGTACCGTCGTTTCGCCTCTATTGACAGCTCTGAGAGAACAGAAAGCAGCAAGAATAAAAGGGGGAATCTACCATCGCACACAGATAGACTTGACCTATAATTCCAACCATATTGAGGGAAGTCGGCTGTCCAAAGAACAGACTCGCTATATTTTCGAGACAAACACGATAGGTGTCACCGACGTTGCCGTCAGAGTTGATGATATAATCGAAACCACCAACCACTTTCGTTGCATAGACTTCATCATAGATTGGGCAACGGAACCGCTGACCGAAAGTATGATAAAGCAAATTCATCGTATCCTGAAATCCGGCACATCGGATGCCCAAAAGGATTGGTTTGCAGTCGGCGAATACAAGCGCCTGCCCAATGAAGTCGGCGGAGTGGAAACCACCGAACCGGAGGCTGTCGGTGTTGCAGTCAGGGATTTGCTTGGCGAATATCGGTCAAAGGAATCTATAACCATGGAAGACATCCTTGATTTCCATCAGCGCTTCGAGTCGATACATCCGTTTCAGGATGGCAACGGACGTGTCGGCCGATTGATAATGTTCAAGGAATGCTTGCGCTGCCGCATCGTGCCGTTTATCATCACCGACGAGCTCAAGATGTTCTATTATCGCGGTCTGAGCCAATGGCCGCAGACGCCCGGCTCTCTCCTCGACATATGCCTTACAGCGCAAGACCAATATAAGACCTTCCTCGACTATTTCAGAATAAAGTACTGAGCCGAATCGGGGGCATAATTGCTCCATTACGAGGTCAACGATTTTTACACAGCTCAGTATTGAGAAAGGACGAAAGACGGCGATGGCCGCCTCGTGGAAGTACGGGGCGGCCACCGCTGGTTGTATGTGACGACCGTCAGCCGAAGACGGCGTTGGAAAGCTTGTCAAACGTGCCGTTGGTGACGGTCAAGTCGTCGGGATGCGTCAGTCGATGATGATGTCGGATCAGTCGATGATGTCGAAGCCGGTGTAGCGGCGCAGGCACTCTGGAACGACGATGCCGTTGGGTGTCTGGTTGTTTTCGAGCAGTGCGGCCATAATGCGCGGCAGAGCCAGTGCCGAGCCGTTGAGGGTGTGGCACAGGTGTATCTTCTTGTCTGCATCGCGATAGCGGCATTTCAGACGGTTGGCCTGATATGTCTCGAAGTTGGATACGGACGAAACTTCGAGCCAGCGTTTTTGTGCGGCGCTGAAAACTTCGAAGTCGAAAGTTATGGCGCTGGTGAAGGACATATCGCCGCCGCAGAGGCGTAGGATGTGCCAGGGCAGGCCGAGCTTTTCGAGCAGTCCCTGCACATGGTCTTTCATTTGCTCGAGGGCTGCGTAAGAGTCTTCGGGGCGCTCGATGCGGACGATTTCGACTTTGTCAAATTGGTGCAGACGGTTGAGGCCGCGTACATCCTTGCCGTAGCTTCCGGCTTCGCGACGCCAGCAGGCGCTGTAAGCACAGTTCTTGATAGGCAGACGGTCGGCGGGAATGATTACATCGCGATAGAGGTTGGTGACGGGGACTTCGGCAGTGGGGATGAGGTACAGTCCGTCCAGAGGAGCGTAGTACATCTGAGCTTCCTTGTCGGGGAGTTGGCCTGTGCCGTATCCGGAGGCCTCATTGACTACGAAAGGAGGTTCGACTTCGAGGTATCCGGCTTCGCTTGCGCTGTCGAGGAAGAATTGTATGAGGGCGCGTTGGAGGCGAGCGCCTTTGCCCAGGTATACGGGAAATCCGGCGCCGGTGATTTTGACTCCGAGGTCAAAGTCTATGATATTGTATTTCTTGGCCAGTTCCCAGTGCGGAAGAGCGTCTTCGGGCAGGTCGGGCATAGGGCCTCCGGTTTTCTCGACGACGTTGTCGGCGGCGCTCGTACCTTCGGGGACCATTGCGCAGGGGACATTGGGGACGTTGAGCAGGATGTCGCGTATGTCTTTTTCGGCGGCAGCCAGTGCATCGGACGTGGCTTTCTGGCTTTCCTTAAGGGTGGCCACTTCGGCTTTCTTGGCTTCGGCGGCAGCGCGGTCTCCGGATTTCATGAGGGCGCCGATGGCTTCGGCGTGTTTTTTGAGTTGGGCGGCGGCATTGTCGTTCTCCAGCTGGAGGCGACGGCGTTCGGCGTCCAATTCGAGGATGCGGTTTATGGGTTCGGTGCCGTCAAAGCCCTTGACAGCAAGACGGCGGATGATGTCTTGCGGGTCTTGTTTGATTTGTTGAAGTGTAAGCATTGTTGTGTTTTATATGCTATTTGTTTTTTTTGACAATCGTATTATTTGGCCAGGAGTTCGCGCACTTTGGCTGATATTGCGCGTCCGTCGGCGCGTCCGGCCAGTTGCTTTGTGGCTACGCCCATCACCTTGCCCATGTCTGCGGGTGAGGTTGCGCCCACCTTGGCTATGATTTCGGTGAGGGCGGCGGTGAGTTCCTCGTCCGAGAGAGCCTTGGGTAGGTATTCTTCGATGACGGCCAGTTCGGCCAATTCGTTGTCGGCTAGGTCTTTGCGACCTGCATCGGCGTATATTTTGGCGCTTTCGCGGCGCTGCTTGGCCAGTTTGATTATGATTTTGAGGGCGTTGTCGTCCGTCAGCTCGCCTCCGGCGCCGGGGGCAGTCTTGGCTTCAAGGAATTCTTTTTTGATGCCGCGTAGTGCTTCGAGGCGTACTTTTTCGCGTGCCTTCATCGCGGTTTTGATGTCTTCGCTTATAGTGTCAAAGAGATTCATCGTTGTATGTGTTATGTGTGTTGTAGTATGTTCTGATTGTGGATTTTAATATTCATCGACGGCCGCTACTTCTTCGGTCGGAACCGTCACCGCTACCGAGTCCGAATCGGCGGACAGATAGTAATCGTCATTATTTGCGGAGGGCGCATGCAATGCGCTGCCCATCACGGTGTTGTAGTCAAGTTGGCCGAAACTGCAAACTATGCGCAGGCAGTAAGTGGACGGGACGATGTACACATAGTTGCCGGCGCTGTTGCGCAATTCGTGGCTATGGCCTCCGGCGCGCTCCCAGCCCTTGTCCATAAGGGCGTCAATCAAGGCGTAGGCCGTGGCGGTGCGGCTGTCTGTATTCACGGGGGTCTCTATGGCCAATAGGGACACGGGTGCCTCCCTGTAGAAGTAGCGTTGTGAGATAGTCCATCCGTCGCTGTCGAAAGTCCAGTCGGCCGGGGATGTGGCGAATGTGGCGTACAATACGCCGAGGTCATCGCTTATAGACTTGGATACGCGGTAGCTGCCACTGTCGATGTAGGTGAAGGCATCTTCGGCGCTTATGCCCATTTCGGGCAGCAGAGTCGAGGCAGTCTCGCCGTTGCTGACCGATGGTACGCCTTCGGCGCCGCCGAACGAGGCACTATTTCCGATGATGTCTACCAGGGCTGCCACCTGCTTTTTGTTGTAGATTTTCTGCGAGAAGACGGCTAAATATTCTTCGTTGCCGATGACGTCTATGTCTAATTTTTTGTTTACGGGCTCGCCGTTTTTGTCGTAGAGCGTGTACGGCTTTTCGTCGCCGCCGAAAATGTAGCCGTATAGCGAGACCATGTCATTGAAGTTCTCAATCCTGTTGTCGCCTACGTCCTCACCATTGGCGTCCACCACGCGGAACTTGCTGTCAGAGCGTTTACGCACGAGGAAGCGTGTGCCGTCAAGTCCGAGGGGGGTGATGCTTTCGTATCCTTTGAGAATCTTTTCGCCGTCCTCTTTGGCTTCGAGTATCATCCATCCGTCCGAGTTGCGAGCCAGAACGCGGTCGCCGATGCGTGCGACGGCAGCTGTTCCATGGGACAGTTTCATTACGGTTTCGCCCTTATGGTCTACAAAATGGCCTCTGTCGTCCTTGTTTACAGCCAACCAGCCGTTTAGGAATAAGGGTAAGACCATACTTTCTCCTTCTCGTAGTGAGAAAACTTTTTCGCCGTTGGTGTCGATGCAAGTATATCGGTCGTCATTGTTAAATACCATAGCAAGGCCTTCCGAGAACGGCATGGCTGTGTCCCATTTGGCCTTGATGGCGATGTCGCCCGAGGCTTTGATGTATCCGGCTTTTTCGTCGGTATCTTTGTATGGCAGGAAGTCTAAGGCTCCGAGCGGTACCGGGACATAGACTGTGGCGATGTCGTCAGAGAGCTGCTTGATTACCTCGCCGTCGGTATTCACAAGCAGGATGCCCGTTCCGGGGCGCACGCCGAAGGCATGTCCCGAAGCGAAATTGGTGAGTTGTAGGAATGGTTCGGAATTGAGTGCCTTCTTGGGATCGGAGATGTGGTGGACGTATAGGCCATCCTCCTCTTTGACTACGAAAGTGCCGTTGTATACGTAGCTTGGAGTGTTGTCAAAGGCATTTTTGGCGATGATTTCGCCGCCAAAGTCCACAAGACTCCAAGACTCCTCATCGTCTAATTGTACGGGAACGGCTTCGGGTTGCGCCGATGTGCTGTTGTTGCAGGATGCCAGTGTCGTGGCCGTCATAAGAACCATGATGGCGCACAATGCCGAAAAAAGATTCGTCTTCATAAGGCTTTAAGTCAATGAGGCGAAGCCGGCAGTGATGCTCAGGGCCGCACTCCGCGCGAGATGTGTATAATATCGTGCAAAAATAACACTCTTATTCCGATTTGTCGCTATGATTTGCCGAAAAAAACGACCTGAGGGAAGTTGTTTGATGTGTTTTTTTCGAAAAAGGACGTTATTATCCGAAAGCTGCGATGTGTAGATTTATGGTTTTTCGGCTGTCCGTAACCGCATACTCAAATTGTGCAATTGTTTGGCGAGAGACGCAATCCGACATACCCATTTGTAAGTATTTTTTGGCTTTTTGGTGCTTAATGCTTTTATATTAAGTTGTCTATGCGTAATTTTGCGCCGAAAAAAACCGCGTCTTTATAGCATAGGCTTCTTTACGAAGAACCAATGACTGATGGTTGAAAACAATAGAAAACACACAAACTTAACAACAGAAAGCTTATGAAATTCATTACAACGACATTAGCTGTCATGCTTTTGGGAACGGCCACCGCTATGGCAGCTCCCGCCGCGCCCACTGCCGAATGGGCCAATTTCGTAAAAGGCCCTCTTGCTTCGGGCTCTATGACTCGCAGCATCAAGGCCACGGAGGATGGCTCGGCCATCTATTGGATGGGCTCGGCCGCCACGCACAGCGCCGGCGATGCCGCCACTTATGCAGACGAAACCATTTTCGCCAGTCCTGTGGACGTGCAGCGCAACACCAATAACAACCTCATAATCATGCGTCTTGACGCACAGGGCAAGAAAGTATGGAGCCTTTACAGCTCGTATGGCGATGCGGCCAGCAATAACGGCGGTCTCGATATTCTTCCTGATGGATCTATAGTATTTGTCGCAGTTATGCGCCATGACGTAAAGGCTGATATGCTGGCCCATCCGCTGACAATCGTAGACGGCACGGGCGCATCTACGGACGTATATCCCGCTGTCGATGAATACCGCAACGTAGGCATTGTAGGCCATCTGTCTGCCGACGGTAAACTGCTGGGCTACGGCGTCATCGATGTTGATGCCATGGAAGTCCCGGCTGACGGAGGCACGAACA
>OHHT01000789.1_pt1 | contig 10355 bp, 9 predicted proteins | sample 1568061 | NCBI WGS metagenome assembly OHHT01 (sample SAMEA3879550, study PRJEB24766) | human gut metagenome | biome: human-associated habitat; feature: feces | place: USA | collected 1985/1987 | reverse complement strand
TGTTCTTTTGCTTACTTTCTTCATGTTGACATCTACCTTCTTGCAAAAAGAACCGACAATAGTATACACTCCCTCGTCCGTATCCGAAGAGAAGGTACCAGTAAAGGACTTGGTGACCATCCTGGTCTCCAGCGAAGACAAGTCGGGCAAATTGGCTGACCCCACCCAAGTCGAAGGCAAGATTTTCCTCTCCTTCGCCGGTGACTCCGTCATTCCCAGCGAAACTCTCCGCGAGAAAGTCCTGTTATACGCAGTAGATAAGTACAACAAGCTTCACCCCAAGAACACAGTCACGCTCAATGCCGATCAAGTAAACGCGTTCAAGAAAACAAACATGCTGGGCGTCCCCTTCCAAGCACTTCCCCAAGTGCTGTCCATGGAGACCTCAAAGCGTGATAAATTCTTGGGCGAACTCACCAACCCCAACGTCGGCATACCCATCAATGGCAACAAGGACAAGAACGGCGCCCTCAACGAATTCCAAATCTGGATGTGGGCGTTGGCCAACGTAGCTCAAGACGGCCGTAACGACAAAATCGGCCAGCTTGATGCCGAAGGCAAAAACGGCGCCGAAGCCGTCCGCGATGCCGATATCCTTTATAATTCAGTGTTCCAAGGCCGTGCCATATCCGTCAAGGCGGATAAAGACACCCCCTTCACGACCATTCACCGCGTTTTCGACAACCTTCAGACAATGGGTCTCAATAAGTTCACCCTTATGACCGCCCTCAAGTCCGAATCTGCCGAATAACCATAAAAGTAAAGAACAACAATGGCACAAATAGATCCATCAAGCGGCGACGGAAAGAAAAAGAAAGGCGCCCAAAAGAAGATGTCTATCCATGTGGACTTTACTCCTATGGTCGACATGAACATGCTTCTGATTACATTCTTCATGCTCTGTACCACCATGATCAAGAGTCAGACCCTCCAAATTCTACTGCCGTCCAACGACCAACGCATCAAGGACGAACAGAAGAACCAGGCCAAGGCTGACGATGCAATATCCCTGATCCTGGATACAGAGTACAAATCCAACGGATTACCTGCAGTAGACGAAAACGGCAACACCCTGCACGACATATACTACTACGAAGGTCTCCCCGACACCGTCAACATCTCCGGTACAAAGGGCTGTATCAAAGTCGCCCACTTTATCGGAAATGCTCCCGGTGGCAAACGCCAAGGTATCCGCGAAATCCTCTACCAACGCCATAAAGAGGCTATGGACATCTATGATCAACTCAAAGCCGACTACAAGGCCAAGAAAATCACAGATGAACAATTCGCCGAAAAAGCAAAAGAAAACGCCACGAACGAAAACCTCAAACATCCCGTGGTCATTATCAAGCCGGGTCCCAACGCAACCTACGAAGCCCTGGTAAACGCTATCGACGAACTCAACCTGAACCAAATACGCAAGTATTCGATTCAGATGCCCGACCGTACAGATACTACACTGTTGCGAAACTACGAGAAGGCTACCGGCAAGACCGTTATCCGTCCCAATGTACGTAAATAATGATTAAAGTTCTAACCAATTAACACAAAAGAAAAATGGCAAAAGATGTAGATCTTTCATCAAAAGAATGGTGTGACATCGTATTCGATGGCAAAAACAAGGAGTACGGCGCATACCAACTCCGTGCAACTTCTGTCAAACGTCACACCAAGGCCCTACTGTCCGTAGTCATCGTACTGGCACTCATCCTGACAGCCATTATCTTGGTGATGACCGGCGTGTTCAAGAGCGCTGACGAAGACATCAACGCCAAGAACGAGCAAGAAGAAGTCATCATGGCTCCCGAAGATATTCCCGAAGAAGAAGAGCAGATGGAAATCCCCGAACAAAAACCCGAGGAAGTCCAAGCCGAAGAAGAAGTCGCTGCCACTCAGGCCGTGACCGAAGTCAAGATCGTGGAAACAGTCGATAAGGACCGTGAAGTAAAGGACCAAGAGCAAGTGCTTGAAAACACCGCCCAATTAGGCGCCGATGACCACAAAGGTGTAGAAGACGTCAACCGTGACCGAGTTGTCAAGGAAGTCGTTGAAGTAAAGCCTGTGGAAAAGCCCAAAGAAGAAGGCCCATTAAGCGTTGCTATGGTTGAACAGAAACCCTCGTTCCCCGGTGGCGAAAGCGCAATGTACAAATGGCTCCAGGACAACATCATTTATCCCGCAGCCGCTTCGGAAGAAGGCGTACAAGGCAAAGTGACCGTACAATTCATCGTCGAAAAAGACGGCAGCATCACGCATGTTCAAGTCGTCCGCGGCAAACACCCCGCACTCGATGCCGAAGCTGCACGCGTCATCCGCAAGATGCCCCGCTGGACTCCCGGTCGTAACAACGGCCAGCCCGTCCGCGTGACATACCACCTCCCCGTTCAATTCAAATTGGCCAACTAAGATTCGCTTTTGAATTCCATACCCTCCCCAATAAGGGGCGGAGTCCTGCGACTCCGCCCCTTATTCTTTATACCAATCCCCCACTGAACAGAATAATACAGCCATTTTAATCCCACTCCAAATCGCCAATATGATTATCACGGCTGCATTTGCCGATTTTTTCGTACCTTTGTCGCGTGAAAAAGCTATGGAACAAGCTGGCATCCCTGTCGGCCGTTGCCTTGGTGTCCTGCACTCTGGCATCGGCTCTTAATTCGTGCAGTAGTACACGACACGTTCCTGAAGGCTACAAACTGCTGGATAAGGCCGAAATAGTCATTATCAAACCCGGCGATAGCACCAATTACAAGGAACGATACCGTGACATCAGCACGCGCGAGTTGCTGAACTACCTGCGCCAGCAGCCCAACCACAAAGTCCTTGGTTGTGCAAAGATACAGCTCGGCATCTACAATATGTCCGGCAACGATACTACGCATTGGTGGAACCGATGGCTGCGACGCATAGGCGAGGCTCCAGTATTGTACAACCCACAATTGACAGAGGCTTCTGCACGGCAGCTCCGCCAAGCTCTCGTCAATAAGGGATATCTCAACGCCGCAGTCACCATCGACACAATCACCTGCGGCAAAAAGAACAACAGAATGCGAGTGCGATACAGTCTCCACCCGGGCTCGGCCCGTACCATAGCCACGGTGACCATGGAATGCGAGGACAACGAAATCCGCGACATCCTCCAATCTGACACATTATCCAAGCCGAATATCGCACCGGGTATGGCACTGGATCGCACCTACCTCGACAGCGAACGCACGCGCATTACTTCGATATTGCGAGACCATGGGTATTACGCCTTCAACAAGGAATTTATCACATTCATTGCTGACACCGTGCCCGGATCTACGGCCGTGGACCTGACAATGACCATCCAGCAACCACGCACGATACACGCAGCCCGAACATCCTGACGGAATAAACCCGGACGCATCGGCGCCGAGGCATCGACGCTTTATGATTCGACAAGTGTACTTTGTTACAGATTACAACCCACGCAAAGACGACGATGGCGGCACAATCCGCTGCGACACGGTCCAAGGCTCGCCCGGCATGGCCATCATCTATGGAGAAGACCGGTACATACGACCCGGAGTACTTGAAGAGAACTGCTTTATCGTACCCGGCAAACCCTACAATGCATCGCAAGTGGACCAAACGTATGCCGCCATGGCGCGATTAGGCATACTCAAATTTATTAACATCGAAATGCGTCCCGTGACCGCCATCAAAACCGATGACAACGAGGAAATTTGGATGGACGCTTACGTACTGCTGTCGCGCAATAAGAAGCAGAATATCACCATCGAATTGGAAGGCACCAACTCGGAAGGAGATTTGGGCTTCGGTGTAGGACTCACCTATCAGCATCGCAACCTTGCACACGGCAGCGAACTGCTGACCGTAAAATTGCGCACAGCCTACGAAAGCCTCTCAGGCAATTTTGACGGCCTTATCAACAATCGCTATACCGAATATGCAGGCGAAGTGGGCATCACGTTCCCCAAGTTTAAGGCTCCGCTGCTGTCGCGCGACTTCAAGCGCCGAAATAAGGCCAGCACCGAATTTGCCTTGTCGCTCAACTATCAGGAACGACCGGAGTATACGCGAGTCATCGCCGGCGGTGCATGGAAATACAAATGGGACAAGCATCAAGGAGGTTTCAACCAGCGGCGCACTCTCGATTTGGTGGATATCAACTACGTCTATCTTCCCCGGTCCACGCTCAATTTCATAGAGCAGATAGCGCCTACCAACCCTCTGCTACGCTACAGCTACGAAGACCACTTCATCATGAGATTGGGCTACACCTTCTATAAGACCAACCGCCGCATACCCACGGCCACTCTCAATTCGTTTGTGATACAGCCATCGGTTACCACATTCCGTGCCTCCGCCGAAATGGCCGGCAACCTTCTGTATGCATTTTCGTCCATGCTGGGACAGAAAAAATCCAATGAGGCATACAAAATCTTCGGCATTCAGTATGCCCAGTACGTCAAAGGCGAAGCCGACTTCACATATACGCGCAACTTCAATGCGCGCAACGCCTTGGCTATTCACGCCGGAGTAGGCATCGGATATCCCTATGGCAACTCCACTGCCATACCCTTCGAAAAACGCTTCTATGCAGGCGGCGCCAACAGCGTACGCGGATGGAGTGCGCGAACTCTAGGCCCGGGAGCTTACGATGCACGCAACGACGTAATCGATTTCATCAACCAATGCGGCGACATACGGCTGGATCTGAGTCTTGAATACCGTGCACGTCTTTTCTGGGTATTCGAGGGAGCCTTATTTGTGGACGCCGGAAACATTTGGACCATCAAGACTTACGAAAACCAACCGGGAGGAACTTTCAAGTTCGACAAGTTCTACCGACAGATAGCACTATCTTACGGCGCAGGCATACGCATGGACTTTACATACTTCCTGCTGCGCTTCGACCTTGGCATGAAAGCCCACAACCCCGCTATGGGACAAGAGGAATGGCCTCTGGTACACCCACGCTGGGGACGTGATGCCACATTCCATTTTGCCGTCGGCTATCCGTTCTGACAGATTGAGACCGACGTCCTCGGAAGTAGCGACCCGATGCTGCAGGCCTGAAAGCACATTTTTACAGTATTGTGAGGCTTACGGCCATCCAATACGAGGCATAACCTCGATACGTTTTTTTGAAAACAGACATTTATGAAACAATACGTGATTTTTGATCTTGACGGAACGTTGCTGGACACCATCGCCGACCTCGCCGATGCCACCAACTACGCGCTCGAACAATTGGGATATACCACTCATCCCATCGCTGCGTACAACTATATGGTGGGCAACGGCGTCACCAAGCTGCTGGAACGCGCCTTGCCCGAAGACATGCGCACCACTCGTATGGTCGAGGCCATGCGATGCCACTTCCTGGAATACTATGACGTGCATTGCACCGACCGCACAACCATCTATCCCGGCATTTCAGACCTTCTGGACGAATTGGCCGCACGAGGCATTGCCACCGCAGTAACCTCCAACAAATACCAACGTGCCGTCACCCACTTAATAAGCCATTTCTTCGGACAATTGCCGTGGGCAGCCATACTCGGACACCAAGAAAACGTTCCTGTCAAGCCAGACCCATCGATAGTATTCATGGCGCTCAATGCCCATCCCACATCCAAGGATAATGTGCTATACGTAGGCGACAGTGCCGTGGACATGGAAACAGCACATCGCGCAGGCATCGAAAGCGTTGGCGTATCATGGGGATTTCGCACACGCTCCGAGCTGGCAGGCGCAGGTGCCGACCACGTTGTTGATTCACCGGACGACATCCTCAGCCTATTGTAATCATAAAAATATCTACCGAAAACCTATATTCGGCTTTCTCCTCTCATCCTCCCCTTTCGCGTACACTTATATAACTCCACGCCGACAGTCATATATTTCTTTCTATTAGACAAAATATAGCATTATGGCAACCGACATCATACTCGTAGACCCTCGCGATACGCACGACAACCTGCTGCCGCTGACGTACACACGCCCGGTCAGTGACCTTCGCGTAGGAATATTCACCATCGATCAACGCTGGCGCATGGCTTGCCCACACGCCAATTTCTATTGGCAAACGGTAGACTACCTGCGTCCCAAGTATCCGGCACGTCCGAACAATATCACCGACTCCGAGACAATATACGTACGTGGCGACATCATTCCATCTGCCGAATTGGTACGCGTTGCTCTCGACCTGCAGCCCGGTCAAGCAGTCTTCGGCGAAGACAGCGCCCCGGTAGCATGGCGCGGAGGCGCCTCTAATGCGCCGAGCATCCAACTGAAAGAACAAACACATTGCCTGTCATTTCTGTACGATATCTTCGGCATAAACGGCGAAGTGCTGCGCAAAGACTTCGAGACTATCACCGCCGGGCGCACCTCGGCGCCTCTGAGCGACACCGTCACCGTAATAGGACGCCGCGAAGATATCTTCGTGGAGGATGATGCCGAATTTGTCGAAGGATGCACGCTCAACACCATGCACGGCCCGATATACATTGGACACAACGCCACAGTCATGGAAGGCAGCTGTCTCCGCGGACCGGTAGCCGTGTGCGACCACGCCGTTGTCAATATGGGTGCACGCATATATGGCGATACGACCATCGGCCCGTGGTGCAAGGTAGGCGGCGAGCTCAACAATGTGGTCATGCATTCTTATTCGAACAAAGCACATGACGGCTTCCTGGGCAACGCCGTCATCGGACAATGGTGCAACATCGGAGGCGGATGCTCGGCATCCAATCTCAAAAACGACTACACCGAAATCAAATTATGGAACTATCCGCGGCGTCGTTTCCTACGCACCGGGCTGCAGTTCTGCGGCCTAATCATGGCCGACTTCTGCAAAGCCGGAGTCAACACCATGCTCAATACGGCCACGGTTCTTGGCGTAGGTGTCAACATTCACGGCAGCGGCTTCCCACGCCCGTTCCTTGCATCATTCCTCGAAGGCTCGCCCCAAGGATATAGCGAAGTGCCGATGCAACGCTTCTTTGACACAGCCTCTAAAATGATGGCTAGACGCGGCATCGAGTTGACTCAGATCGACATAGATATACTCAACAGCGTGCGACAAATTGCAGAGAACTACCGTTGATGCCGAACGCAGTATGGTCTTTGCAACGTTTTTTAAGCCCTCCGCCGCACTATCCCTTCCATAAAAGACATCCAAATGTTTGATATAACCTTTGAAGACATATTCGCCGAAAAACTCCCGAATCTGACACTGCTGGCCCTGAGTGCCGACATCTCCGATGCACCCACTTGCGATGCATTATGGAATGAAGTTCAGACCGTGGCGTCACGTATCGCATCATCCTACGAAATGTCCATGGTCAATAAGCGCCCCGGCATAGCAGCCACACGCGCCGCATACAAAGCGTTGGGCAAAGACCCTAACCGCTACCGCCCGAGCACCGAAGCTATGTGTCGCCGCATAGTGCGCGGCGACGGCCTGTATCGTGTCAGCAATGTCGTGGACTTGGTCAACCTGTTGTCCATTGCTTCGGGACACTCCATAGGCGCCTTCGACAGCGACCGTATCGCAGGACATACACTGCGCCTCGGTGTGGGACGCGAAAGCGAACCTTATGAAGCCGTACATCGCGGCCCGCTCAACATTGCCGGGCTGCCGGTGTTGCGCGATGACATCGGAGGCATAGCCACACCCACCAGCGACAATGCACGCACAGCCATACGTCCCGAAACAACACGACACCTGTTCATGGTCGCAAATATATATGGCGATGAGATGACAGCTGACGAACTCGCCGAATATGCCTCACGACTGCTGACACAATACGCCGCAGCATCAGGCATTGAGCACCGCATCTTCCGCCCCGTTCCCATCGATTTTTAAACACCTACACTCATCACCACCTTACAGATGGCAATACACCTCGACATCGTTGATCGTGAAACATACTATCGCAGAGCCCCTTATCCGGCGACAGTGTACGACAGCGCCGACTTTGCTCTTACGGTAAACGCCGCACGTGGCACAAAGTACATCCTGGCCACAGACGAAGACGGCAATACCATCGGCATGGCCTGGGGTGAGAACGATGATGGCACCTGGGCTTCGCCGTTCTCGGCTCCCTACGCCCTATGTTCGATGTCCGGGGCCGATATACCCGTGCATTTTCAGGCATTAAGTGCAATTGCCCGATATGTAAACTCGATGACGCATGGTAAGTGGCTCATGGCGTTGCCACCCGAATTCTACGCCCCTTCACTGATACACACCACCATTGAGGCTTTCAGCGTTCTTGGCCACGAACTATTCTGCGACCGTAATTACGCCCATCCGACACACGCACAAATGACAGCCGCGGCACGGCGCAATCTATGCAAAGCCGAACGTCATGGTTCATTCGTCTTGATTAACAACGCCGATGCCGGAGCGACATATGATCTCATAGCCGAGCACCACAGTCAACTGGGATACAATATGGCTATGACGCGCGACCAAGTGCTGGCTACGGCACGAGCCATACCCATGGACTTCTTTATGGTTATGGACGGCGATATCCCGGCAGCAGCAGCCTACTATCAGCATACGGCGCCTCATATAGTACAGATGATTAATTGGGGTGACACCGCCGAAGCAAGACCGCTGCGTGTAACCAACTGGATGGACCACGCCATCAGCCTGTATTATGCCGACATCGGCATCTCCACCATTGACCTCGGTCCGGGTACGCATCACGGCATACCCAACGAGGGCCTTGAGCGCTTCAAGACCTCGCTGGGCTGCTCTATTTCGCTAAAACATATCATCGCAGGCCACGCCTTGTAAAATGCGGCCGGCCGAAGCCACGCCGGCGGTTCACTACACCGTTGCCTAACGTCAGTCTGCCGCTTCTTCCGGGCACAAAAGCTGCGTCACCACAGCCTTGAAGTCCGTAACGGCATACAACGAATGGCGTTGTCCGGGAGACATTCGGATGGCATCTCCACCGTGCATTGCATACTCTCGTCCCTCGAGGGTGAAGCGCATCTCGCCTTCGAGCACCTGCACCATCACATCGGCATTGACGCTATGCGAGGCCACCTCATGTCCTTCGGGAACCACCAGGATGATAATACGACCGCTGTCATTAGACAAAATCATGTGTTTTACGGCTTTATGTCTGTCGTAGTCGAAGACTACGGACGGACGGAATACACCGTTTAGTGCGCATTTGGCACCTGTCTCTTTATGGCAAGTACCTTTAGCGACGCTGCTTGCGCAGCTTCTTTGTGTGCTGTTGTCCATAGTGTGTGTAAAATTAGTCGTTTGACACTATAACAACGCATAAAGCAGCTTTAAGGTTTATTGCACCTGCAAGCGAACACTGCCGTTGACAGATAGGAATACGTTTATACCCCTGAGATGGGTCTACAACCGCACAAGACGCCTATGTAGCATATAATCGCCACATAACAAGCCTTGTAAGAGGCAAAAAATCAGGGATTAAATTGATTGGTATCGTAGAAATCCATGATGTCACGCGTCATTTCAAGAGCTGTGGCACCCGGACCTTCGGGATCAAGTGCCGCCGAACGCTCGTAAGCGGTGATGGCGGCAGCCCAGCTTTTTCTCAATGAAATCCGCCAGCTGGTCGCGTCGGCCTCGGCGGTACAATTCGACGGCCCGAGCGTGCGCGTCGGCCGCGCCGTCCTCGAATGTTTTATTGGCTATGGTGTGTGCGTTATCCATAAATTATTCGTAATTTTACGCCAAAGATACAAATACTTGACCTCACAACCAAATTTGCTATGACACCGCACCACATACTACGCAAATTTTTATTTGCTATCCTCTGCATCTTCCTCGGAGTCGGCTCAGCCACGGCCACTGACCCTATGGCCACAAAATACACTTCGACACAGTGCCAAGGGTCGCTGACACCCTACCCGACCAATGTCGCCGATATCATCACTCCCGATAGCCTCGTGGCCGTACACATCGACCACGTCGGACGCCATGGCTCACGCTTTCCGGCCTCGGCAGCCTCATGCAAGACGCTGCATCAAGCGTTGCTGCACAGCGATTCGTTGGGCCTGTTGACACCGACAGGACGCGAACTGTTAGCACTCACCGAGCAGGCAATGGCCGCATCACAAGGTCGTTGGGGCGCTCTCGACTCATTAGGCATGGCCGAACAGCGGTCTATAGCCACGCGAATGGTACGCCGATATGACGACTTGTTCAAAGACGGAGCCCGTGTGCGTGCGCTGTCGTCATATTCGCCACGCTCGATGATGAGCATGTTCTGCTTCCTGCACCAAATGTCGCGCATGAACAACCGTCTGGAAATATCATCCAACTCGGGACGCCAAAACTCGACACTCGTACGACC
>OHHT01000774.1_pt1 | contig 10491 bp, 7 predicted proteins | sample 1568061 | NCBI WGS metagenome assembly OHHT01 (sample SAMEA3879550, study PRJEB24766) | human gut metagenome | biome: human-associated habitat; feature: feces | place: USA | collected 1985/1987 | reverse complement strand
CAAAATGTTATAATAGGTGTAGTATCTTGGGGCAAGGTGTGCCCTTAAATCTTTTTTATCCAACCGGAGGTGTAAATCCTATATGAAGACATTTATCTACACCGCCACCGACGTTCAGGGCAATACTGTCAAGAACGCTCGAATGAGGCTGAGGATGTAAATGACTTTTTGGAAAAGATCCATGAAAAGGGGCTTTTCTGCTCCAGCTACAAGGAAGCTTCTTCCAAAACGACAAACACTCTTCATAAGTTCACGACAAAAGAGCTCTCCAATGACTGCAGACAGCTCAGCGCAATGCTGACATCGGGACTCACACTCGTCAAGGCGCTCGATATCCTGTATAAAGAGCAGGAAAAGAAAGCGCAGAAGCAGATCTATCAGGAGATCTACGAAGAAGTTCAGAAGGGTTCGTCTTTCTCAGACGCTCTCAAAATGCAGCAGGGTGCATTTCCAAGCTTCATGATCTCAATGGTTCAGGCCGGTGAAGCTTCGGGTTCTCTTGACGTTATCTCAAAGCGACTTGAAGACAACTATGCAAAGGAAGCCAAGCTCAACAACAAGATCAAGGGTTCGATGATGTATCCTATTATCCTTGCTGTTCTCTGCGTAGCGATCGTTGTTCTTCTTTTCACATTTATCATGCCTACATTCAAGGATATGATGAGAGAAGAGGATATGAAGGGTATCACAGGTGCTCTTTTTGCATTCTCCGACAGTCTTATCGGCTATTGGTACGTTTACATAGCTGTTATCCTCGGAGTCATTTTTGCGATAAAATACGCCCTTAAAGTTCCGTCGGTGCATTTTAAGTGGGATAAGCTGAAATGTAAAGGTCCCGGCTTCGGCAAGCTCGTTGTCAAGGTTTACACCGGTAAGTTCGCAAGAACCCTTTCTTCGCTTTATTCCTCCGGTATCCCTATGGTAGAAGCACTTGAACGTTCGGCTGCTATCCTTAACAATGACTACATCGCAAAGGCTTTTGAAACAGTCGTTGACGAAGTAAAGCAGGGTGAACAGCTCTCTGTTTCCATTCAGAGAACGGGCATTTTTGAATCAATGTTCGTTTCTATCATCTATGTTGGTGAGGAATCGGGTGCGCTCGATACCATTCTTACAAAGTCCGCTGAATTCTACGAAGATGAATCGGATGCTGCTATCGGACGTCTTGTCGGCATGATCGAACCTGTAATGATCATCTTTATGGGTGTTGCGATCGGTTTCGTTATCGCAGGTATCCTCCCGGCTCTTTACGGTTCGTTCGAGAACATTTCGTAAAATTGAAAATGTATGCAAATTATCCAAAAAATAAATTAAAAAAATAAATCAGTGAGGTGACGAGTATGCTTTCATTTGATATTACCGACAGACATATCCGAATCATTCGCGGTACAGAAGCAAACAACAAGATCAAGGTTTCCGCTGCTGCTACTATCGATCTCGAAGAAGGTCTCATCGTTAATGGTCACATTAAAGATATACCAAAAATCGCAACAATAATCAACGAGGAACTCAAAAACAAGAAGATGGCTGACAAGGAAGCTGTTATCAGCATTTCCTCGAACCTTGTTATCTTCAAGGAATTACATATTCCAAAGGCAAAGGGTGCTCAGCTCCTTTCAATGGTACAGAACCAGATGCAGCATACAATGGGTATCGCTGACGACTATTCGATCTCCTACACCATCGCAGGCGAGATCGAGGAGGACGGCGTTGCAGCTCTCAAGATACTTGCAACAGCCTGCCCGTTTGAGGTCGTTGACTGCTTCAGAAAGGTGTTCTCCATGCTCGGCATAGGACTTCGCTCCGTAGCCGTTGCCTGCAACACTATTTCAAGACTTATCATTTCCGATCCGAAGATGAAGGCTAAGATGCCGATGCTCCTCGTTCAGATCGACCCGAACTTCGTAAGCCTTAACCTCTATGAGAACAACCAGCTTACATTCTCCCGTTTTGCATCGATCGACGCAGTTGACTATGACAACTCCGAGGACTACATCTACGAAGCTGTTACCGAGAACATCTCCCGTATGTTCCAGTTCCAGAGATCGAGAAACCCCGAAGAACCGATCAAGAACGTTGTTTTCTACGGCGATACAACAGAGTATATCCGTCTTACAAATGCTCTTGAATCACTTGATATCATAACGAGCCTTCTCGGCGTTCCGAACAACGTCGGCGGCTATGAAAACTTTGAGTTCCAGGCTTATGCAAACGCTATCGGCGCTATGCTCAGAAGCAATAAGGACTCCGAAAGAATCAACCTCATCGAAACAGACGCAACATCGGGACGTTCCGCAGCAGGTGCTTCCTTCGTTGTTACCGTTATTGTTGCAGGTCTCGCTTCCGCAGCTCTCGTTGCAGGCATCACGCTCGGCGCAAATGTCGTAAAGAGCCAGTATGAGGACGATACCGCAAAGATACAGGAATGGCTCGACAGCCCCGAAACAGCACAGAAAACTGCCGCTGTTGACGCCGCACAGGCAAAGCTCGACAAGGTAAATTCGTTCCGTGAAAGCGTTGAAGAAGCTAAGGGCTATTTCGATTCGCTCCCCGTATTCTCAACAGAAGTGAGAACGACCCTCGAGGAAAACTTCAAGGGTACGGATGCGGAGATACTCAGCTATGACTTCGCTAACGGCGAGATCACTCTCCAGTGCCGTTCTGACGACAATCAGACACCTGCAAAGGTAGTTGCTAATTTTGTTGAACAGGATGCTTTCTCGAACATAACCTACACAGGTTACAGCAGCTCGGCTATCAAGGATTCGGCAAAGGATGTATATGATTTCACCATCTTTGCTCAGATAAAGGAAGTCGTTCCCGAAGAAACAACAGAGGAGGCTGAATAAGAATGAAGCTTTCATACAGAGATAAAGTAATTTTTGTTGCAGCGATCGTTATAATCATCATCGTTGCAGGTATTTTCGTTTTCATCAAGCCTAAGTTTGAGGAAATGAACTATGCAAAGAACGCACTCACGGCAAAGCAGACAGAACAGGCTGACGTTGAAGCTAAGATCAACACCCTTTCCGATGTTGTTGCCGCACTTAAATCCGCAGCGCAGGATGTCGGCGAGATACAGGAATATTTTATGCCCGAACAGGATCCGTACCTCAACGAACAGTATATCCGTGAGATACTCGGAAACAATGTAAAAGTCCGCGGTATGACTACTCAGTACACATCCGCCGATGACATTGAGGAATATATCGTAAATGCGCAGAATATTGCTGCCTGCGATATCTTCATCGACAGCGACCTTTACAATGAGCTTCCGCAGGAGATCTATAACGCATATAATAAGTCAAGCAAGCGTACAGGCGGCAGCATCGTTGTCGGCGTTACGAATATGAGCATTGACTACACTGACAAAACCGACTATTCAGGAATTTATAAGTTCATCGATGCTATAAAGGAAGACGGCAAGACCATTATCGTCACCGAATTCAACAAGGAAGAGGCACAGCAGGGTACAACAGAGGCTGAAGGCACTGTAAGCCTCAGAATTTATTCCATCTATCCGCTGAATATCGATAAGGTAATGGAAGAAAGCGATGAATTTGTCTTTGATGCGAGCTTAGTTCCGGCAGAGACTGAAGAAGCAAAGTAAGATCGAGATCCACAAGCCGATGAAGAGCCCTTTCTTCATCGGCATAAGTGGCATATAGAGAAAACATTTTAAAGAAGAAGAGATTTTGTTTATCCCCGGCATAAAATATTAAGAAAGGGTGGAAAAAATGGCAAAAATCAGTACCGATAAGAAAAAAAGCCTTCGAGGTGTAGTTCTTATCATGGTAGTAACGGTAATGTTTGTGCTGATAATAATGCTGTTGGCGACATTGAGCGTTGTTTCGACGGCACAGAACAGATATTATACCAAATTTGAAGAAAACCAAGCATATTATACCGCACGGTCGGCTTTGGATGTGTTTACACAGAAGATCCTTTGCGATGATGACTATTATGCGTATGATTCGACGGGTTCTTCTCCGAGAACGTATAAATATACAACGGTCGATATGTCCAAGACTCCTTCGGAAAAGGCTGGCGCACAGAGCCCCGATACAAAGATGAAGCAGGGTCTGGCTATCGAGTTTGAAATGTATAAGATACCTGCAAAGAATGATGCAGGCTTTGCATCCAACTTTGTGGAAAGCGACTATATCTTCGGCGAAACAGGTTCGATCGCAGAGGATAAGAACTACTCTATCGATGCATCTCTCGGCGCTGATACGGGAATAACCTATAAGGTCACCTTCCCTAAGGTCGCAGGCAGTTCGGGCGGAACAACGAACGATTACGGCAGATTTGTCGATACAGACAGCACAACTTCCGAACAGGTCGCTGATATCAAAGTCACAGTTGATAACAGACGTTTCAACTTTGGCGGCGCTAATGCTGACGTGTTCGCTGCAATGACTGATCAGCAGCTCAAGGACTGCTCGGACGGAAGCGTAAACTATACCGACCCGACCACAGGCACAACAACGACCTACACCGACGCCCAGCTCAAGGAAGCTATCCGTCTCGGTGACAGACTTAAGGATAAGATCCGTCTTAAGGTCGAAGCCGAAGTTCAGTTTATGGACGTAACAGGTACGGCTGTACTTTACTATGATACCTCCGAAAAGCCTGTTGTAAACTCTTCAAACGCTATCACATCAATCAGTGATATCAGCAGCAGCTCGGGTGTATTCCCGATCGGCGGTGCGAGCGGTCTTTCGGGCGGTCTTCAGCTTAATGATGACTCGGTTGTATGCGGCAGCTTGTTTATTACAGGTGATTCTGATATAACTTCAAATGTTTCTATCTATATGTTCAAGGATACACAGCATACATTCAGAGGAAATATTAAGTATTCAAACATATATCCTATATTTGAAGAAGAGGGTTCCGTCATTTATTCAACAGGAAGTGTGACTTTCCCTCTTGATGCTGACTTTGGCTCCTCGTCCAAGAAAACCAATGTCGTTGCTCAGAATGTTACGTTCAGCGGAAATGGTCTGAAAACAGATTTTTACGGAAAGATTTTTTCTGACGTATTTTGTGCTATGGGTACAGCGAGTGAATTGACTATTTCAGACAGAGCATATACAAATTATGTAAATATTGACAGCGTGGCAAACCTCTCCGACGGTGAAGTTGCGTTTACAAGCACTGATGTTCTGTCTGCGTGTGCATCGGATATCACTGTCGCAAAGGGCTTTGTATTCACAGTTCCGGGAGGCGCGACAGACAAATTCACATACGATGATGCGACATTCACTATGACATCGGAAAGCGATCCTTCGATATCCTATCTTGTAACGGGTGTTCCTTCGTTCACTTTTGACAGCTCAAAGGAACTGTACATAAATTACAACGTGCCTGACGATTCGACTACATCAGTGATTGACGGATATACGTTTACTTCGGATTATCAAAAAGAATTCCAGCTCCCTGCAAATCTTGCAGGCAAGACTGACAACAAGCTCACTATCCCTACGAGCAAGAGCGTATACAGCCAGGTATATAAGCCCGACGCATTTGTTAATAATGCGACCGATACGGGTACGAACGGCGACCTTAATGCGCTCGTTAAGCCGACTATTGATGTATCAGCAATAAGTGCTTCCGATGCTGACGGAAATGTTATTGCAAGCGACATTATTGAGGGAATTGCAAACGGCACTATCAATGACGGTAACTATTGGTCGTATGGTTATTCATGGGGCGACTGGGAGGATCAGTCGTGGATACCGAGACAGGGTATAAAATCCATTGTCAACGATGCGATAAACACCTATAAAACCACAGATGCAGCCTATATTGCGGCTATGACAGCTTATTATAACAACTACATTTCGGGCGCAGAAAAAGCAGGCGCATCAAGCCCTGCACTCCTTGATTATACATCTGCTTCAAGCCCGATCACACTTGAATCGCTTGACTGGTCGGCGATCGATCTTTCAAGCTACAGTGCCGCAGATCAGACCGCTATCCAGAGCCTCGGGGCAACACAGGTCATCAGAACGAGCGGCTATCTCCAGTCATACACAAAGCACTTCAAGGTATACGGTACATCTACCGATCCTGTTATCATCGATGCAACGGGCGGCGACCTTGTTATCCAGCTCGGCGCAGAGAACGGCTTCGGAACAAATCAGGAAGGCAACAGCGCTTCACTTCTTTTCAGAGGCTACTTTGTAGTTGTCGGTGAAGGAAATGTCAAGTTCTATCTCCCTGACGGAACTGCAGCAGGAGCAACCAGAAACTATATGCTCGGTCATGATTCGGCGAGTGGTCAGGGCTTCCACGTTGCAACCTATGATATTGAAAAGCTCATCAGAGGCAACGGTGCAATGCGTCTTGGCAATGATGCGAATGCAACAAAGGCTCCGAATGTTTGGTTCTACGCAGGAAACAACGTAGAGCATATTACACTTGGTTCACCTAATGACGGCTTCCTTTCCGCTTATGTTTACTGCCCGTTTGCAAGCTATACTTTCGCAGCAGGAAGCGGCAGAACCATTTCTGACGGAACATACTACAGCGGAGTACAGGTAATCTCGGGTTCTTCAAGCGGTTACAGTATCGCAGGCTCGATCATCTGTGCAGGCTATTCATCGGGAAACAAGGTCGGCGTTGCTTACCTCAATCCTGAAAGCAACAACTACACACCGGGCGATCCTCAGTTCCAGTGGAAAGCATACCAGTATGCAAGAAACTAAGGAGGCAAGGATGATGAAAAATTCAAAGATCAAAGGCTTTACCCTTATTGAGTGCCTTATCGCACTTGCGATCCTCGGTATCGGCTCTCTCGTTATGGCGCAGATATATGCCGATGTCAGCAAAAGAAACCTTTCCAACCACAATATAAACACGAGCCTTTCATATCAGATGAAGGTCGTTGAAGAAGCAACAGGCGCAGACTCTATCGGAATGTATTTCGGCGGCTTAGACCCTTCAACGGGTCTGCCGAAGCCCGATCCGAACTCTGCGGACAGCGATGCAAATAAAAAGCCGCCGCACAAGCAGGGCATTGGAGCTTCCGATCTTTCAAAGCCGAATGTTCAGATCACAGGAAGCTATGGCTCACATACTTACAGCTATCCTGTTGATATCTATGTCCTCCTCAGCCGTGACGCCAACGATAAACCGTCTACCGCCTCCGACTATAAGGGCGACGACGAAAAGAATTATGCCCTCCGCTATAAATACATAGTCGGACACACTAACTGATCGCGGGGTGAGAAACAGATGAAGAAAATTAAAGGCTTCACCCTCATAGAGCTTATCATCGTAATGGCTGTAATGTCGATACTTATGATCGGTATTATGCAGATGATGCGCCCGATAAGAGATACCTACGTTGACTCAACATACTATGAGGCACAGAGAAACACCCAGAACGGAATAGCTACTTATATCGGTGAAAGCATTCGATATGCCACCAATATTGGTGTCTATACCGAGGGCGTCGCGGGCGGAGTTACAAGCCTGTCCGATGCTCTGTCCGACTTTGCGACGACATCCGAGATCGCCGATGCGAACAAGTACAATGTTATCGTCATCGACAACAAGGGCGAATATAAATTCAACAATGCGTCCTGCTACGGTCGTGTTCTCCGCAGCAAGACCGTTACCGCAACAAGCATGACAACAAGACTTGCTCTCGGTGAGGCTTACTACGGAAAGTACACCTATTCCATCAACCTCACGCCCGATTCGACGGACGGCGCAACGATGCAGGGTATGAAGATCACAGTTTCAAGCATGCTCCCATCGTCTCTCCATAAGGCTCAGAAGAACAACGTAAACAGTACAGACCTTGTTTCAAACACAAACTATAAGTTTGTTTCTACCGAAGTTGAAGTTCCGATGAGAAACCTCGTCGCACCTATCAACGGCAAGTCGGATATCAGCCACGCAGGCACGACTACCACAAGCGGTACAAAAACCTACATAATCTTTACACTTCCCGAAGAATAAGCAAAAAAATCGAGGCTTGTGCCCGATAAGAGCGCAAGCCTCGATATATCCTTTTTGATTTACACGATATGCGGAACAGTCATAGCAGTCCAGTACATATCGAAAAGCTCTGTTCCGAAGAAAGATGCACAGACAAGTCCCACCGCAAGGCACGGACCGAACGCAAATGCGTTGCCGGCGTCCTCTTTATCCTTGTTTTTGACCTTGATGATAACGGCAGCGACCGCTCCGATGATTATTGCTATGAAAAGTGCCACAACAGCAGCTTTCCAGCCGAACATCAGACCGCCTGCAGCCATAAACAGTATATCGCCCATTCCAAATCCGTAAACAGGACCCTTTTCCTTGATCTTTTCAAGCGTTTCATCAAGAAGCTTGGTGAGTTTTTCGGTCTCCTTCTGGCTAAGCTTCTCTTTTGCAAGACGTTTTTTCAGCTTTCTTGCGGTTTTATGATCCTCGCTTATAAATAATTTGTAGATAAGCGGCGTGAACACAAATCCGATGAGAAGAAGCGGAACGCTTACTGCGAAAAGTCCGATGATGCCGTCAATGAGCTCAACATCGTTTCCTCTGAAGGCTTTCGGAAGAAGAACAGAGAGAACTCTCGTCACAAACGCTTCAATTCCGAGGTAAACGAGTACACACACCGACATTTCCTGCGTATCAAGATCCTCAAATCCGATAACGATGATGCCTGCAATGAAAAGGCATACAAAAGCAGGATAAATTAGTCCGTCAACGATCAGATCATACTGCAGATAGACCAGTACGAAAAGCACACCCGTCAATCCTTCGACAAGCGGATATCTTCCCGATATCTTAGCTCCGCAGGAACGGCATTTTCCTCCGAGTATGAGCCAACTGAAAAGCGGTATAAGATCGTATCGCTTTATCTCAGCACCGCAGGTCATACAGTGCGAATTCCGCTTGACAAGCGACTCGCCCAGAGGAAGCCTGAATATGCAGACGTTCAGGAAGCTTCCGATCGTGATCCCGAAAAGGAACACCATTACATAGATACCGATCTGCAGGCCGATCATTTCCGATGCGGCAAAGGCAATGTTCATTTGCAAAAACTCCTTTACAGTGAAAATTTGATATTTGCTTAAACAATATCTTAACATATTTTTTTATATTTTTCAATAGTCTTTCCAAAATCCGCACCGTGAGCGGCACAAAAATTTAGTCACGGAGAAACGGAGAATAAATATGAAGAATATCCCAATAGGACAATATATGGTCAATGAGGGTGTCATTACCGAAGAACAGCTCCAGCATGTTCTTGACGTTAAAAAGGAGGAGAACGTCCCCGGTAAATTTTTCGGCGACTATGTTATCCAGCTCGGATACGTTACCGACATTCAGTTCGCGCAGATCCTCGCAAAGAAGCTCAATGTTCCGTTCGTTGACCTTAACGACCCCGAAGTCAACATCGATATCGAAGCCGTTAAGAAGATACCCGAAGCGCTCGCAAAGAAGCATACTATCATTGCGATAAAGGTAACGGGCAAAAGACTTACCGTTGCTTCGCACGACCCTGTAAACTTCTATATCTTTGAAGATATCAAGGTTTCAACGGGAATGGACGTTGTTCCTGTCCTCGCAACAAAGGAAGCCATCACAAAGGCTATCGGCAAATGCTACTCGATGCAGAACACGGGCGCTATCCTCGACAGCGTTACGAGCCAGTTCGCAGATGATGACCTCAACAGCATCGATGACGAATCCGCAGACAGGATCGACAACGCTCCTATCGTTAAGCTCGCAACAACTATCGTTGAAAACTCGTTCCGTGCAGGCGCAACGGATATCCATATCGAGCCGTTCAAGACCTTTACACGAATTCGTATCAGAGTTAACGGCGATCTTATTGAGCTTATGAACGTTTCCAACGTTGTACATAACGCTCTTGTAACAAGACTTAAAATTATAAGCGGTATGAACATCGCAGAAAAGCGTGTACCGCAGGACGGACGTTTCTCACAGGTCGTTGACGGAACAACGCTCGACGTCCGTGTATCTAACCTCCCGATGGTAAACGGCGAAAAGGTCGTTATCCGTATCCTTTCAACGGGCAACGTTGCTCTCCGTAAGATCACCGACCTCGGTATGACCGATTATAACTATGAGAGATTTTCAAAGCTCATCAAGGTTCCGCAGGGCGTTATGCTCGTAACAGGACCTACCGGTTCAGGTAAAACAACTACCCTTTACGCCGCTCTCGGTGAGCTTGCAAAGCCGAACGTTAACGTAGTTACGGTCGAAGACCCTGTCGAAAAAGATATCGAAGGCATCAACCAGTGTCAGGTAAACGCAAAGGCAGGCATGACGTTCTCCGCCGCCCTCCGTTCTATCCTCCGTCAGGACCCTGATATCGTAATGATCGGTGAAATGCGTGACCAGGAAACAGCCGAGATCGCTATCAGAGCTGCTATCACCGGTCATATGGTTCTCTCGACACTTCATACAAACGACTCAGCATCGACAGTTACCCGTCTTGTGGATATGGGCGTTGCACCG
>OHHT01000761.1_pt1 | contig 10569 bp, 9 predicted proteins | sample 1568061 | NCBI WGS metagenome assembly OHHT01 (sample SAMEA3879550, study PRJEB24766) | human gut metagenome | biome: human-associated habitat; feature: feces | place: USA | collected 1985/1987 | reverse complement strand
TGGTAAATGATATGGCATATAACATATTTGGAATAGATCTTGATGGAAATTCAGGTACGGATGATGATGAGACGCAGAGGCAGGAGGCTTCTGTAGGTGTAGGAACAGGCAAAGTCGGTCAGGTTGATGAATTATATTATAATGATAAAGTTGTTGGAAAGTATACTACTATCGCCAATGGAAACATACAATATATAAGTCTGTTTAAGGCGAGGGATTATGCAGATAATAACTGGACAAGATGGCTGGATACAAGAGAAAGAGAATATTCTTATGAATCAGCAACACTTGAATTTGCCAATGCACTTATAAAACAGAAAAGCATTTCTCTGGATGAAGATGAGCAGCAGTTAGCCAAAAGATTTAAAATGTATTCACCATCTTTTACAGATAATTATGGATCACATCCGCAATTTGATGGTCCGTATAAGTTTTATATAAAAAATGGGAATCTGTCAGCATATCAGGAAATGGGAGAACTGATGAAAAAGTATAGGACAAATGCTGTATTTCAATCATATGAAAATTTTGTCAAGCAGTCCTATCTCGATGTGCCTGCTGAGGACAGAATGGTTGTAGAGGATTTATTTGGGAAGAGAGAGCTTTCTGACATGACTGATAAGATTGATTATATTAATTACGTTGTCGGTTATCTCAGAAAAAATTATAAATATACCATGAAACCGGGGAAAGTCCCGGAGGGAAGAAGTGTTGTTGATTATTTCCTTAAAGATAATAAAAAAGGATACTGTACGTATTTTGCAACGTCAGCTGCAATTATTTTAAGAAGTGCCGGGATTCCAACAAGGTATTGTGCAGGATATGTAGTTGATACGAGATTATTGGGAGGTGCTGATGAAGAAAAATATCAGACATTTGAAGTGTCAGATAATTCGGCACATGCATGGGTAGAGGTATATATTGACGGATATGGCTGGAGTGTGGTTGATCCGACTCCGGGCTATGGAGAAGAGGATATAGTTGAAGAGCCTTCAACGAATAGTGGAGTCAATGAATCAGAGAAACAGACAGAAACTGATATCCCAGAGACAGAGCGCGAAACAGTGGATTCATCAATTGATGGAAATATCCAGGAAAGTACAACGGATAAAAAGAATATTTCAATGAAATTTTCACAAAACGGCACAATGTATGCAGCATTTATAATAATAGCTGTTGTTATGTGTGCAGTAATTATATTAATTATAATATGTGTCAGCAGGATAGTTTCAAGGCAGAGACTTTTAGACGGTGACGCTGCTGATAGTGAAAAACTGATTAAAATGTATGAATATCTTGAGAAACTGCTTGCATTCTCTGGCTTCAGAAGAGATGCGGATATGGATTATCAGGATTATATATATGGTATTGTTGCATCTGAAAAGGAATTACAGGGAATCGGATTAGAGGATGCAGTGCAGATAATCCTTGCGGTTAGATTTGGTAATGCAAAATGTGTTGACAAAGCTGACATAACTGGGATAATAAATACTATAAGACAGGTGCGAAGCTACGCACTTAAGAAAGCCAGAGGATTGAAGAAGCTTATAGTATGTTTAATTTAGAAGAAGAGCTTAAGAAACTCCCGGCAAAACCGGGAGTTTATATTATGCATGATAAGTGGGACAACATAATATATATAGGTAAGGCGAAGATTTTAAAGAATCGTGTAAGACAGTATTTCCAGAGCAGCAGGAATAAGTCTGCCAAGATTGTGCAGATGGTGTCACATATTCAGTACTTTGAGTATATTATCACGGATTCTGAACTTGAGGCGCTTGTTTTGGAGTGCAATCTTATCAAGGAGCACAGGCCTAAGTACAATACCATGCTAAAGGATGACAAGAGTTATCCTTTTATTAAGATTACCGTTGGTGAAGAGTATCCAAGGGTGCTTTTTGCAAGAAAAATGAAGCATGGAGCGGGTAAGTATTTCGGTCCTTATACATCTGCGGCAGCAGTCAAGGACACCATTGAACTGTTATGCAAGCTGTATAAGGTAAGAACATGTAACAGAAATCTGCCTAAAGATGAAGGCAAGGACAGACCATGCCTTAATTACCATATCGGACAGTGTGATGCACCATGTCAGGGTTATGTAAGCGGTGAAGAATACAGAAGAAGAATTGATGAGGTTGTAGCTTTCTTAAACGGTGATTACAAGAAGATTATGGACAGGCTTACAACGCAGATGCAGGAAGCGTCTGAGAAGATGGAGTATGAGGAAGCTGCAAGATACAGAGACCTGTTAATGAGTGTCAAGCAGGTTGCACAGAAGCAGAAGATTACAGCAGATGATGTTAATGACAGAGATGTCATTGCGTGTGCAAGTGACGGCCAGGACGCAGTTGTGCAGGTGTTCTTTATCAGGCAGGGCAAGCTTCTTGGAAGAGATCATTTTCATATGAAGGTTGCTGAAGGCGACTCTAAGAGCGACATTATTTCGGAATTTATGAAACAGTATTACGGCGGAACTCCATTTATACCTAATATTATTATGGTACAGTATGAGATAGAGGATGCGGATACAATAGCACAGTGGCTCAGTGCAAGAAAGAGCCGCAAGGTAAGTATTGTCACACCTAAGAAGGGCGACAAGGAAAAGATGGTTGAGCTTGCATATAAGAATGCCCAGCTTGTTCTTACACAGGATGCGGAGAAGATTAAGCGTGAGGAGAGCAGGACAACAGGTGCAATGAAGGAGATTGCAGACTGGCTTGGACTTGGCACGCTTCACAGGGCAGAGGCGTACGATATATCTAATACCAATGGTGTCGAAAGTGTTGGTTCAATGGTTGTTTTTGAGGACGGAAGACCGAAGAAGAACGATTATCGTAAGTTCAAGATAAGGACTGTGAAAGGACCTGATGATTATAAGAGCATGCGGGAAGTTCTGACAAGACGATTCACAAGAGGTATGCGTGAGCGTGAAGGACTGGAGGAAAGCCACGGATTTTCGAGATATCCAGACCTTATTATGATGGATGGCGGACGCGGCCAGGTGAATATTGCGCTTGATGTACTTAAGGAACTGGGACTTAATATTCCTGTGTGCGGTATGGTAAAGGACGATACCCACAGCACAAGAGGTCTGTATTATAACAATATTGAGATACCGATAGATAAGCACAGCGAGGGCTTTAAGCTGATTACAAGGGTGCAGGATGAGGCACACAGATTTGCAATAACTTATCACAGAAGCTTAAGAGATAAGGCACAGGTATCTTCTGTGCTTGATTCGATTGAAGGAATCGGACCTGTAAGAAGAAAGGCACTTATGAAGCATTTTCTTGATATAGAAAAGATTCGGCAGGCATCAGTGGACGAGCTTATGAAGGCAGATGGCATTACTGAAAATGTGGCAGAGAATATATACAATTTCTTTCATTGATAATACTTTTATAATAGCATTTAGAGCTTGTCTGTGATAAACTTAGAATATATGAAATCGTAAACATGAGTTTGGAGGCAGAGAATATATGAATAATGGTAAAGAGAGGGTAAAGTTATCTAAAGTTATCCAGAAAATGAATCTTGTTAATCTTACACCACAGATAGATGTGTCAGGAATCTGGCTTAATCTTCCGGATGTAAACAGACCGGCTTTGCAGCTTACGGGTTTCTACGACCAGTTTGACAATGACCGTTTACAGATTATCGGTAATGTGGAGCATGCTTATCTTGAAAGTCTTTCTGAGCAGGAGAGATATGAAAGATATATGCAGCTTTTATCAAGTAATATTCCATGTATTATTTTCTGCAGAAATTTAAAGCCGGAGCCTAAGGTTATTGAGCTTGCGGTTAAGTATCAGATTCCGCTTCTTATGACAGATCAGGCTACATCTTCATTTACAGCAGAAGTAATCCGCTGGTTAAAGGTACAGCTTGCGCCATGTATTGTAATCCACGGCGTATTAGTTGATGTATATGGTGTAGGTGTACTTATTACAGGTGAGTCTGGTATCGGTAAGAGCGAGGCTGCGCTTGAACTTATTAAGAGAGGACATCGTCTTGTAACTGATGATGCTGTCGAGATCAGAAAGGTCAGCGATGAGACTTTAGTCGGAAGCGCACCGGGAGTTACCAAGTACTTTATTGAGCTTAGAGGCATTGGTATTATTGATGTTAAAACTCTTTTCGGTGTTGAAAGCGTTAAGGAAACTCAGGAAATCGATATGGTTATCAAGCTTGAGGACTGGAATAAGGACAGAGAATACGACAGACTCGGACTTGAGGAGGAATACATAGAATATCTCGGCAATAAGGTTGTGTGTCATACACTTCCAATCAGACCGGGACGAAATCTTGCTGTTATTGTTGAGTCAGCAGCGGTCAACCACAGACAGAAGAAGATGGGATATAATGCAGCTAAGGAGTTGTACAGAAGAGTACAGGAAAATCTTATGAGAGGTGGAGAGGATGACGATGAGTAAGATTATATTTGGAATTGATGTAGGAGGAACAACCTGCAAATGTGGTACATTTTCTGAAGAAGGTGAGCTGTTAAGAAAAGAAGAGATTCCTACAAGAAAGGATGAGGGTGGAAGCCTGATTCTGCCTGATATAAGTGAGTATATCAAGGGCGTTCTTGCAGATATGAACCTGACAACAGAGGATGTGGCAGGAATCGGAATGGGACTTCCCGGTGCATGTCTTGAGGATGGAACTGTCAACAAATGTATTAACTTAGGCTGGGGGGTATTTAATGCGGCTAATGTGTTATCAGAGCTTACGGGTATTCCTGTTAAGATTGGTAATGATGCCAATATGGCAGCACTCGGAGAATTCTGGGTTGGCGGCGGCAGTGAATATAACAGCATGGTTATGGTTACGATAGGAACTGGCGTAGGCGGTGGAGTTATTATTGATGGAAAGCCTCTTTATGGATTTAATGGTGCAGCAGGTGAGATAGGACATCTTCCACTTGTTGAAGGTGAGACTGAGAGCTGTAACTGTGGAAAGAAGGGCTGTCTTGAGCAGGTTGCTTCTGCAACTGGAATTGTAAGAACGGCTAACCGTATGCTTGCAGAAAGTGACATGCCTTCATCTTTAAGAAGCGTGCCATACATATCGGCAAAGGTTATATTTGACGAGGCTAAGGGAGGAGATGCCCTTGCTATACAGGTAACAGAGTATGTATGCAGGTATCTTGGAAAAGGACTCGCATGTGCAGCAGGAATGGTTGACCCTGAGGTATTTGTAATTGGTGGAGGAGTTTCTGCCGCAGGAGAATATTTTATCAATCTTATTGATAAGTATTATAAGGAATGTGTGTTCCATGCGAGCAGACAGACTAAGATAGTTAAGGCTGTGCTTGGCAATGACGCTGGAATGTATGGCGCAGCAAAGCTCATTCTTGGAAATTAGTATTAAGGATAGTGAGATTATATGGATAATAAAATGTTATCAGAAGCATTAATATCAATGCTTGGTGCAGAGAATGTAAGAATAAGTGAGCCAATGAAGCCACATACTACATTCAGAATCGGCGGTGCTGCGGATTATTATGTAACACCACAGACAGAGAAGCAGATAGCAGATGTTATTACATTTTTGAAAAAATCGGACATTTCATATATTGTTATTGGTAACGGAAGTAATATTCTTGTGAGTGATGAAGGCTTCAGAGGTGTAGTTGTTGAACTTGGTGATGCTTTCTCAGGCTATGAGATACTGCCGTGGATACAGGCAGATTCAGATGAGGTGCTTGTCAAAGCAAATGCAGGGATGAAGCTTACAAGACTTGGTAATCAGCTTGCAGCTAATGGAATCGCAGGCTTTGAGTTTGCTACGGGTATTCCGGGATGCATAGGTGGTGCTGTAAGAATGAATGCGGGTGCTTATGGCGGAGAATTCAGGGATGTTATTGTGAGTGCAAAGGTTATTGATGACACAGGAAATATCAGGGAACTTTCAGCAGATGAGCTTGAGTTTGGATACAGAACAAGTATTGTAGCGAAAAGCAATATGATTGTTCTTGAAGCAACTTTGAAATTAAGAAAAGCTGAACCGGATATAATAAGAAATAATATCTCAGAGCTGGCAGCTAAGAGAAGACAGAAGCAGCCGCTTGAGTATCCTAGTGCCGGAAGCACATTTAAAAGACCAGAAGGATATTTTGCGGCAAAGCTTATTGAGGACGCAGGTCTTAAGGGCTGCAGCAGAGGCGGCGCACAGGTATCTGAAAAGCATGCAGGATTCGTTGTCAATAAAGGCAATGCGACAGCTAAAGATGTATGTGAGCTTACAGATTATATTAAGAGTACTGTTATGGAGAAGTTCGGTGTTAAGCTTGAACTGGAAGTTGTAAAGGTCGGATTCTGAGCCGTTTGATAGTTGAAGAGAACGGTAATTAAAGACTGATAAGAAAGAGAAGATGATAAGATGAAGATGATTATTGTTACAGGTATGTCAGGAGCAGGAAAATCAACAGCACTTAATGTGCTGGAGGACGAGGGATATTATTGCGTTGATAATATGCCAATATCTTTGATTCCAAAGTTTGCGGAGCTTGCCAATGCAGGAGATGACGGATATAGCAACATTGCAATTGGAGTTGATATACGAAGTGGTCATGCACTTGTGGAGCTGGATTCTGTTCTTGATGATATGCTTGATAAGCATTATAACTATACCATTCTGTTTCTTGAATCAAGTGATGAGGTACTTGTAAAGCGCTATAAAGAGACACGAAGAACACATCCGCTTGCTAAGGACGATCATGACAGGATAGATAATGTTATAAAACTGGAAAGAGATGAGCTTAAGTTCTTAAAGAAAAGAGCTGATGTAATAATCGATACAAGCCAGATGCTTACAAGGGAACTTAAGGCAGAGCTTGAGGGCATATTTTTTGACGATAAGAATTTCAAGAATCTGTTTGTTACAGTTCTTTCTTTCGGGTTTAAATATGGAATACCTGCAGACGCAGACCTTGTGTTTGATGTTAGATTCCTGCCTAATCCATATTATATTGAAGAACTTAAGTACCTTACCGGTAATGATAAGCCTGTACAGGATTATGTGAAGAAAGCTCCGGAGACAACAGAATTTCTGGAAAAGATAGATGATTTATTGAAGTTTCTTCTGCCTAATTATGTTAAGGAAGGAAAGAACAGTCTTGTTATCGCAATTGGCTGTACAGGAGGAAAGCATCGTTCAGTTACTCTTGCTAATGAAATATATAAGCTTATAAGCAGGACTGAGTATGGATGCAAGGTTGAGCATAGAGATATTGAGAAAGATTCTAAGAGAAAAGGTTAAGTATGTCATTTTCATCAGAAGTAAAAGAAGAGTTAGTTAAGAAAACAGATTCCGCGAGGCATTGCCAGATTGCGGAATTTGCTGCGTTTATGGGAATGTCTGGCAATGTAAGCGAGACAGATAATGGAGAATTATGTCTGGAATTCGTTACAGAGAATGAATTGTCAGTCGAGAAATTCAGTGACCTGTTATTGAGAATATTTAGCATTAAGATGGATGCTGATACGAATGAAATGGTTAAGAATGGCAAGGAAACTATTATAAGAATAACCGGACAGAGTGATGTTGCTAAGATATTGCAGACATTAAAATGGTGCGACGACCGGTTTACACAGATTGAACCGGTGTTTGTTGACGCAAGAATTGTAGCGATGGACTGCTGTAAGAAAGCATTTATAAGAGGAGCTTTTATGGAACGAGGTTCTATAAGTGATCCGAACAAGTTCTATCACTATGAGATTGTGTGCAAATATGAAGAGGACGCGGACGTTCTTATGGACATGCTTCGTTTCTTTGGTCTTGATGCAAAGGTTATTGTAAGAAAAAACAGTTTTGTTGTATACATGAAAGAGGGGAATAATATAACGGATACCCTTAATCTTATGGGAGCAGTTGTTTCACAGATGAATCTGTATAATGTCATGATTCTTAAAGGAATCAGCAATGATGTCAACAGGAAGGTAAACTGCGAGACTGCTAATCTTAACAAGACGATTGAGGCGGCGGTCAAGCAGATTAAGGATATTGAGTTTATAAGGGATACAGTCGGACTGGACAGTTTAAGTGACAGTCTGATGGAGATTGCACTTTTAAGACTTGAGAATCCTGACATGAGCCTTCAGGGACTTGGCGAATTATTAGACCCTCCGGTTGGTAAATCGGGTGTGAATCACAGGTTAAGGAAGATTGGAGAGAAGGCTGATGAGTTAAGGCAGAGCATGGGAATCTCTGTCTGATTAAATATTTTTAATAAAATTTTACATTTTCTTTTCAAATAGGGATTGACAAGAAGTGTATAATTGAAAATATGAGATAAAAGAGCAGTCATATACTGCAGAAAGGTTGATTAAGATGACTAAAGTAGATATAATTTCAGGCTTTTTGGGAGCAGGTAAAACAACTCTTATAAGTAAGCTTTTAAAGGAAGCCTTAAAGGGAGAGCAGGTAGTTCTTATTGAGAATGAGTTCGGTGAAATCGGTATTGATGGTGGTTTCTTAAAGGACGCCGGCATTGAGATTACAGAGATGAACTCAGGCTGTATCTGCTGTTCACTGGTAGGTGATTTTGGTAAGAACTTAAATGAGGTTATTACTAATTATCATCCGGACCGTATCTTAATCGAGCCTTCCGGCGTAGGCAAATTATCAGATGTCATGAAATCAGTTATAGATATCGAAAAAGAGCAGCCGGTCAAGCTCAATGCACTTGTTACAGTGGTAAATGCGCTTAAGGCAAGCAAGCAGATGAAGGCCTTTGGTGAGTTCTTCAACAACCAGATAGAGTATGCCACAACAGTGATCTTAAGCCGCAGCCAGAATGCTACACCTGAGCAGCTTGAGTTTTGTGTAAAGCAGATTCAGGCTTTAAATCCAAAGGCTTCAGTTATCACTACTGATTGGGATGCTATTAAAGGAGAGCAGATTCTTAAGACTATGGAAGGTCAGGACAATCTCGAGATGAAGGTGCTTGCTGAGGCACGTCATGCACAGGATGAGGCAGAGCATCATCATCACCATGACCATGATGAGCATGAGCATAACCACGACCATGATGAGCATGAACATCACCACGACCATGATGAGCATGAGCACCATCACGACCACGATGAACACGAGCATCACCACGACCATGACGAGCACGAACATCATCACGAGCATGGCGAGGACTGCACCTGTGGCTGTCATGACCATGATCATGAGCACGGACATCATCATGCTGATGATGTATTTACAAGCTGGGGCAAGGAGACACCTCACAAGTTTGAGCGCGCTAAGCTCGAAGAAATCCTTAAGCAGTTTGTGGAAGATGACAAGATTCTTCGTTCAAAGGGCATGGTAGAGGGCACAGACGGCAAGTGGATTTACTTTGATATGGTTCCGGGCGAGTACGAGATTCGTGATGGCGAGCCTGACTATACAGGACGTATCGTTGTTATCGGAACAGATATCCACGAGCATGAGCTTGAAGAGCTCTTCGGACTTGCTTAAATGTATTTAACATAGTTACACAATAATCAGAAAGGAACTAACAAAATGGCTGAAGAGATTCCAGTATATTTATTTACCGGATTCATGGACAGTGGCAAGACTTCACTGATTAAGGATACCATTTTCGAGAATGATTTTGCTAATGGCTCAAAGGGGCTTATCATTATGTGCGAGGATGGTGATGTGGAGTATGATATGGATAAGCTAAAGGCTGCCAATATCCAGGTTGCAGAGATCGACTCGGAGGATGAGTTCACAGCTGCAAAGCTGAATGAGCTCAACATGCAGTATTTGCCTGAACAGGTGTTTATCGAGTACAACGGCACATGGGGCATTGATAAAATAATAGAGGCCGAGCTGCCAAAGGGCTGGGTTATCGTGCAGTCGCTCGCCACAGTTGATTCCACTACATTTGACCTTTATATGAACAATATGCGCGCGATGATGCAGGAACAGGTATTTGCGAGTGATGTTGTCATATTTAACAGGACGGACGATGATACAGACAGAGGACACCTAAGGCGTACCATAAAGAATATCAACCGAAAGGCTCAGATTGTCTATGAGCGCAAGGACGGTACTATTGATGAGCGTCCGGAGGAACTGCCGTTTGATATAAATCAGGATGTGATTGAGCTTTCAGATGCAGATTATGCCATCTGGTATATGGATGCCATGGAGAATTACAAGAAGTACGACGGCAAGGTTGTCAAATTTCTTGCCATTGTATACAATCCTGATAAGCTTAGAAAGGGTGTTATGGTACCGGGCAGGTTTGCGATGACCTGCTGTATAGAGGACGTGACCTTTATAGGCTTTAAGTGCAAGTATGAGGATGAGAGCAGTATTCCTCACAAATCGTGGATTACCATCACCGCAAGGGTGCATGTGGAGTTTGCAAGAGAGTACAAGGGAAAGGGACCGGTGCTTTATCCGGTTTCCATCGAGCCTGCCGAGAAGCCGCAGGATGAGCTTGTATATTTCTCATAAAAGCTGATAAATACAGGAACCGGTTCATTTTTTGCATGAATTGGTTCCTGTTTTTGATATAAAGTAGCGGACGAATGTCAGAGGATAACACAATTTCATAAGCATATA
>OHHT01000757.1_pt1 | contig 10622 bp, 10 predicted proteins | sample 1568061 | NCBI WGS metagenome assembly OHHT01 (sample SAMEA3879550, study PRJEB24766) | human gut metagenome | biome: human-associated habitat; feature: feces | place: USA | collected 1985/1987 | reverse complement strand
AACGAAGGCTTTCGTCTCGGAGAGCCATCGGCAGGCCGCCAAGATCGCCGCTGCCGTGCGGCTGGCCGGGTCAATCGCCGCATTTTCCTGCAAGGACTTCTGCGCCGCCGCGAAGCACTCGGTATGGATGTCCTCCAGTACGGCGAAAAACAGCAACTCTTTGGAATCAAAGAATTTGTAAAATGACCCTTTGGAGATTCCAACGGCCTCCGTCAGCTGCTCAACAGAGGTTTTTCGCATCCCGATGGTAACGCCGCAGCGCCGGGCCTCCCGGATCAGGTCTTTGCGGATCATTTCATTCTGTTCGTCTGTAAAAGCCACTGCGCACGCCCCTTGGATTTATGACCACATTTATTATTTCAGTCAAATTGTAGCACGATCCGAAGATGTTGTCAACGGCGTCGTTTTGCTTTCCATCATGATCAAATCAGATCCAGCCTTTCCATCTCAAACGGAACCACTGTAGATTTCAGCAGTCTCGTCTCCGGTAAGCCCTGAACAAACCGGATCGCCGTTTTTGCAAAGATGTTAGATTTTACCGTATCCCAATCCGCCAGCTTTACGATCTCCGCTGTGCCGCTTTCAAAGTCAAACCGCAGCTCGCCCCATTCGCCGTCGTTGTCCGCCTGATACAGGTAGACAGCGGCGGCTATTTTTTTGTTCTTCTTGCGGCACTCAGTCTGTTTCAACGTCACGGTATGGATCACACCGCTTTCCAGCAGCTTCAGCCGCAGCTTGTCTAATGTGCGCCGGTAGAACCGCTCCGCACCGCTGGCTGTCGTTCCTTCAAAATCCACCGCTAAATCTTCAAAGGTGGACTGCGTGGACAAGGGGCTGACGCGCCCGCAGGTCATGCAGATGGCGTTCCGCTTTTCCAGATACCATTGCTCTTTGTAGGAAAGCTGCTCAAACGCTGCCGTGACCGCCTTTGCCTGTATTCCGTTCCATAGGATTTCGGCGTAGTTCCAGCTATCGTCGCGCGTCACATCCTCGCCGGTTTCTTCGCCGTCCTCGTCCTGCTCCGTGCGGTAGAGGGAAACAATGCTGCGGTTGCGCTGGGCAATGGTCAGCAGCTCATCTGCGGATACGCTATCGTCCTTGTACCCGCTTTGAGCGGCAAACTCGGAAACGACCTCCGCACGGTTTTTGCCAGAATCGTTGTAAATCGCGCCAATTTTCCGCACACGCCGGTACTCCGCAAGACTGGCAAAGGAACCGGCTTCTCCCATCATACGGCAGAACAGCAGCCCGTCCTGAATATAATGTTTCGCGTATTTCAGGAATTCTGTTTCCTGCGCCGGGTCGAACCTCGGCAGGCAAAACAGCAGCATTTGCAGGACTTCCAGCTTGTAGTCCAGAAACTGCGCCGGGTCATAGCGGTCATATCCGTTGCGGGTAAGAAAACGGTAGATCACGCCATTCAGCCGCTTTTCAAAGTGGTGCAGGAAGAAGGAAAAGTATGCAAGGTCTTTGTGACGGACAGCTTCGCATATGTAGTCGTTTAGCTCCATTTGCGGCGGTTCCGGGTCAAGCTGAAAGATGCGTTCCGCTTCCCGCATGGTCAAGCCCTTGGTTTCAGTCAAAAAGCTGTATTTGGCACAGTAGCCGGGCAGTTCCCATGTCCACGCTGTATCCATTTTCCCTCACCACCTTTCAAATATTTCGCTGCTTATTTCTTTTGTACGGCCTTCAAAAGTGCATCCTGGGTCATTTCCTGCTCATAGACAGTGCTGGCATAACGCTGATCTGAAAGCGCACGGAGCATCTTATCTTTTGCCAGCTTCTTCATAACCTCCGCAAGATCAGCGTCCAGAGTACCACGCTTCACATAGCGGTTTATGGTATTCAGCCGTTTCTCATAAATCTGTTTCACCGGATGATCGTCCGCAAGCTCCCGTTGTTCTCTGCCTTTCAGATTGCCGATCTGCCGGCAAGTGCGGTGCAGCTTGTCCCCCGGTGCATAGCCGCCGCAGTATTTGGTGTGCCTTGCGTTGGTGGTCAGAAACCACTTGCCGCAGATTTTGCATTTCTTCGGTGCATGACCAACACACAGGCCCTCAAAGAGATCAGACCGGAACATCCCCACAAAGGATACATAGTGCATCCGCTTGACCAGCTTCGCAACTTTTTCGCCGGGACGGATGACGGATACATACTGAACGGAATTGTTCAGGGTAGACATCCAGGCATTGCCCTCTGTGATAGAAAACTCCGGTGGGAAATAGGTGCCGAACATTTTCGCAAAGCCCTCTGCGGTGCGGTCTGCTTCGTTTCCGTCCGATTGTTCTGCAAAATCAAGCATCGCCTTTTGGTATTCCTCAAGGGAGTAAGCCAGATGCCCGCATACAGCGGTATAGCGCTGGAGCATCACCGCATCAGCATATTTCGGAACTTCTTCGAACGGTAAAGAATTGGTTACGGCTTTTATGGCGAACTCCACATATTTCAGAGCATTGTCCACAGTAAAGACTTTTTCAATCCGTTCTCTGTGCTTTGAGATATTCATATAGGAGAACGGCGGTGTTTGACTGAGAATATCAAGCATCGTCAGAGCAGCTTCCTTTGCAATAGGACAGAGTGCAGAAGCATCCTGTCCGGCGTTTAATATTCCGAGCAGCAGATTGATTTTCTCGCATTGCTCGTTCATTTTTGTAATAGTATCCGCAGGAACATTCAGCGCATCACAGGCAAGCGTGCCGACAGGGAATGTTTTGCCCTCATATATGACCGTATCCTGCCAGAAGTCCAATGTCATCAATTCTTGGTTCATGCTTACCTCCTGTCCTGTTTTTTCATTTTTTTAATTATATCATGTAAATGTGAAGAAATCTACGTCCTCAGATAAGTTGTCCTGTTTTTTGAAACAGGATTGTCCTGTCATTAGCCTGTTTTTTGAAAAATCCGTCATAACCATAATAGAAGGAGCGAAGCACCTGCCAATCACTGCGGGTGCTTCGTGCTTTCCAGAATATTATGAACGGAGGGTTTTCTATGACAATCTATGAAACCATCAAGGCGGCAATCAGCGTCAAGCAAGCCGCCGAACACTACGGGCTGAAAGTGAGCCACAACGGCATGGCTTGCTGCCCGTTCCACAACGACAGGCATCCGAGCTTGAAGCTGAATGAGGACTATTTCTTCTGCTTCGGCTGTGGAGCAAAGGGAGATGTGATCGACCTTGTGGCAAGGCTGTTCAATATGAGCAGCTATGAAGCAGCGCAAAAGCTGGCTTCGGACTTCGGACTTGACCCGAAACCGCCCACTGCCGCAGCTATAGCCAAGCCAAAGCGTCCTTATATCCGTCAGTTCCGGGAGGATGAAATGCTGTGTTTCCGGGTGCTGACGGATTATCTGCATCTGCTGGAAGATTGGAAAGTGCGGTATGCACCCAAAACACCGGAGGAGGCTCTGGATGATTGTTTTGTGGAAGCCTGCCAGATGCACTGTCCTATCGAATATATGGCAGATGTGCTGACCGTGGGTGATCTGGAAGAGCGGGTGGCATTGGTGGACGAGCTGATGAAGGAGGGAAAAATTACTTTTCTGCAAGAGTACATCACACGAAAGAAAAAGGAGGTGGCGCACCATGGCGAAGAACCGGAAAACGCCTGATATGAATTTGCCTGTCTGGTTTGATGGGCAGAACATCAACGAAGCTCTGTTTTGTGAAGAATTTCTGCATGAGCGCAGAATCATCTTCGCAAACGGAGCTTTTTTCACGCCCGATGGTCGAGTGACGGACGATCTTCCTCTGCGTGGGGAGATTTACGACAAGCTGAAATTCTGTGCCGTGAACAACATCCCCCGGAAGATCACCAACATTCTGGAAGTGCTGAAACTGGAAGCGCAAGTGCCTGACTTCCCGCCGGAGCAGGATCGCATCCATGTGTTCAACGGTACGCTGCTATTGAACGGCACATTTACCGAGGGCAGACCGGCTATCGTGCGAAGCCGTCTGCCTGTTGTCTACAATCCCGATGCTCCTGCGCCCGTGATCTGGCTGAACTTTTTGAATGGACTGCTCCATGCGGAAGACATTCCCACCTTGCAGGAGTTTATCGGTTATTGCCTGATCCCCTCCAACAAAGGACAGCGCATGATGGTGATTAAGGGCAACGGTGGCGAGGGTAAATCCCAAATCGGTGCGGTGCTTTCGGCTATCTTTGGCACAAACATGAAGGACGGCAGCATCGGCAAGATTTCTGAAAACCGCTTTGCCCGTGCCGATCTGGAGCACATCCTGCTGTGCGTAGATGATGATATGCGGATGGAAGCTCTGCGCCAGACCAACTATGTAAAATCCATCGTGACAGCACAGGGCAAGATGGATTTGGAACGTAAAGGCAAGCAGAGTTATCAGGGCTGGATGTTCGCCCGGCTGCTGGCATTCAGTAACGGTGATCTGCAAGCCCTGTATGACCGCAGTGACGGATTTTATCGCAGACAGCTTGTGCTGACCACCAAGGAAAAGCCGGTGGACAGAGCTGACGATCCTGATCTTGCAGAGAAGATGAAAGCTGAAGCCGAGGGTATCTTCCTGTGGGCATTTGAAGGCTTGCAGCGGCTTGTTGCCAACAACTTTAAGTTTACGGAGAGTGACCGTATCCGGGAAAACCGGGAAGCGGTCAAGCGTGACAACAACAATATCTTTGATTTCATGGATTCCGAGGGATACATCCAGCGTAAAGCGGATGCGTCCATCAGTTCCAAGGATTTCTATGAAATCTACCGGATGTGGTGCGAGGAAAACTCCCTTGCACCGCTGAAAGCCCGCAGCTTCAGCGACGCCATGATTGCCAATGCCGGGAGATTCAATCTGGAGCATTGCAACAACATCACCAACTCTGCCGGACGGCGGGTGTGGGGATTCATGGGAGTGGAAGCCATTGCACGACCTCATATAAATGGGTTTTACGGAGATTCGCCGTGTACGTACGTACCGGAGGACTGGCGGGATTTATTTTGCCAGTCATGCTCTGTACGTATGTACGCAGCATTTACCCCTGTTTTCTCCAGTTATAGGAAACAGCAGCTTTCAAAGCTGACCTGTTTTCGGGCATTGAAAATCAGTGGTAATGGAAACAGCAAAGTTTTTGACCGCAGGACGAAGCTATTTCACGAAATCGTGCTTCTCTGAACCGTGTAACCTGTTCACGGAACAATGGGTGTTTTCACTGTTCCAGACCAAATTGCACGAAACAATAAAGTGGGATATGGTCATATATGGACAGGACATCACAAGCGAAATTCTGAACGGATTTTGGAGATTGCAGATTTTTCGCTGTTCGGTGCATCCACTCCACCTTGGAGCGCAGAGGTTGCACCGACACATGAACTGAATTATGGAGGATTTTATCAATATGAATATACGCAACGAAATAAAGGCACAGATCATCCGTGCCGGGATGACCATGCAGGAAGTTGTTGACCTGCTCTCGGACGAGTACGGATGGAGCGACAGCGTTTCCAACCTGTCCGCAAAATTACAGCGGGAAAGCATCCGATACAAGGAAGTATTGGAGCTTGCCGCTGTGCTTGGCTACGACATCGTATGGCAGAAAAAACGGGAGAAGTGATGCTCCGGCAACAGCCCCTCGCATCTCCCGTCCCCATAGGCGCACCGCAGTGCTGCCTATGGACAGGCAGTGAAAGATACGGTTTTCACTGCCGCCGTCTGCAAGAAATGTTCCGCAGAACAGCTTCATGCAGACGGTCTGACCATGGGAAAAGGCGCAGACATTTTCGCCTTGGTCAGCAGAGGTCACCGCAGTGACCGCATTCCCCCTCGGGAGAGCCCTCGGAGAGCCCACGGCACTTTGCAGCCAGTATGGATGAAAGTGTCATAGTGGGTTATTACACTTTGAAAAAGTGCCGTTCTCCAGCCTTCCGCTGTCTGCAAATCTCAAAGAAAGGAAAAATCCAATGGCAAGAAATGATGGAATAGACCGTACCGTAGCCAGAAATCAGGACTTGGAAACACCGGCTGATGTGGCGAAGGTACAGGAACACAATGAGCGTGAAAAGGACAGCTACAGCAATCAGGACGTCGTGCCGGAACGTACTGCGCTGAATGTTCACTTCAAGTCTCCCACTGACGATTATGTAAAAATGTTCGAGCAGATGGAACAGGATGGCGTGATCTCCACCAGAGGTCTGAAACCGGATGCCGTCAAATACGGTGAGTTGATCTTTGATGTGAACTCTGCTTACTTCTACAATCACGGCGGCTATGAATTTGCAAAACAGTTTTATGCCGATGCCTATAAAGCCGCCGTGGAGATCGTAGGCGGTGAGCAGTATATCCTATCCGCTGTGATGCACGCCGACGAGCGCAACCGGGCAATGTCCGAAGCTCTGGGCGAAGATGTGTACCACTACCACCTTCATGTGGTTTATATCCCGGTGGTAGAGAAGCAAATTCTGTGGTCGAAGCGATGTAAGGATGAATCCCTCCGGGGAACGGTAAAGGAAACGATCACGCAGGTCAGCCGCAGTAAAAAATGGGAGTCCAAGCCGGTGCTTGACAAGGATGGTAATCCAATGTTGAACGCAAAAGGAAAAAAGATTTTGAAGTCGTCCTACAGTGTGTTGCAGGATGACTTTTTTCATTTCATGCGAAATGCCGGATATACCGATGTGGAGCGTGGAGAGCGTGGCAGTACAGAGGAACATCTGACTGTGACCCAGTTCAAGGTGCAGGCAGAACAGCAGCGCTTGGAAGCTGTGACCGGGCAGGTGGCACAGGCGAAGCGGGGGTTGGAGAATGCCAAAGCTGCCACGGAGAAACAGAAAAAGAAACTGGAAGCTCTGCAAAAGGAAACCAAAACAGCAAAGACCGTTGCTCTGACGGTGCAGGAGATTGAAACGATGGGAAAGAAAGCCACATTCGGAAATAATATCACGCTGACACCGGATGAATGCGACACGCTCAAACGCTATGCGGTCAACGGCATTATCGCCAATGCTGACAACAAGCGCTTGAAGGAGAAACTGGCTTCCGCTGAAAAGACGGTTTCCATCTGGAAACAGCGGTATGAAGCAGTAAGCGAAAAATATATGGAACTGAAACAGAAAGCCCAGCCTTTTCTGGATGCACTGGAAATTGCATCCGAAAGGGTTCGGGCTTTTATCAATTCTATCCTCATCAGAGGAAAGGAAACGCAGGAACACAAACACCCTGCCCAGAAGCGTGGACAGGATATGGAACTTTGATGGAGGAATTGCCTATTGAAGAAATATTATGAGGAAGCGAAATATAATGCGGCATTTGACCGCTGTGTGGATGTTATGAGCCAGATGCTCCAGAAGTACGGGCATCAGGTTTTGGATAAATTAGAGCAGGATACTCCACAAACGGTGGAGTGTTCCAAGGATGATAAGCAAGCGCAGCTTCTGACGGATAAGGCTGCGTAAAATTTGCAATTTACACGTTGCGTATTCGCTATGGCTATGCTATAATGATTACGCAACGTGTATTTTTTGCTTTTGTGGAGAAAAGACGGATGGATTGTAAAAACAGAATTATAAAGTTGCGTGAAAGCACAGGACTGAATCGGAAAGATTTTTGCAAGCTCGTCCATATTCCTTACCGGACTATGACTGAATGGGAATTGGACAACCGCCATGCACCGGATTATGTGCTGTGGCTTTTGGAGTATTATATCCGCAACGAGGGACTTATGGTAAAAGGAAGGAATGAGGGAGGTGGAGATTCTGAAAAAGAAACAACTTAAATGCTATCTTTATACAAGAGTGTCCACCTCGATGCAGGTTGACGGATACAGCTTGGATGCCCAGCGTGACAAGCTGCGGAAGTATGCGGCATACGAGGATATGATCGTTGCCGGGGAGTATTCTGACGAGGGCTTTTCCGGAAAGAACATTCAAGGGCGGCAGGAGTTTCAACGGATGCTGAATGACATCCAGGACGGCAAAGATGATGTTTCTTATGTGTTGGTCTTTAAGCTGTCCCGATTTGGCAGAAATGCAGCGGACGTTCTGAACTCTTTGCAACTCATGCAGGATTTCGGTGTCAATCTGATCTGCGTGGAGGATGGCATTGACAGCTCCAAGGATGCAGGAAAGCTGATGATCTCTGTGCTGTCTGCGGTGGCAGAGATTGAGCGAGAAAATATCCGCACACAGACAATGGCAGGACGTGAGCAAAAGGCTCGTGAGGGCAAATGGAACGGCGGTTTCGCTCCATATGGATACAAACTGGAAAATGGAAACCTTGTCATTGCAGAGGATGAAGTGGAAGTAATTCGTGTCATTTATGACCGCTACATTCACACTAATGAGGGTGTTGCAGGAGTTGCAAAATATCTGAACCGCAATGGTTATACTAAGAAACTAAGACAGAATAATACCATTCCGGGATTTTCAAGAGATTTTGTGAAAAATGTATTGTACAATCCTGTTTATATGGGAAAGATTGCTTACGGCAGACGAAGAACAGAAAAGAAACAGGGTACAAGAAACGAGATGCACGTGGTTGAGCAGTCGGAGTTCCCGGTTTATGAAGGACAACACGAAGCTATCATTTCCGAAGAGGATTGGTATCTGGCACAGGAAAAGCGCAAGATCAATTCCTTTAAGCGGGAAAAGGTTAACAATCCAGACCACGCACACATCCTGTCCGGTATCTTGAAATGCCCATGCTGCGGAAAGAGTATGTACGGCAATATCGCCAAGGCGCACAGCAAGGACAAGAAAACACGGTATTATTACTACTGCAAAAATACGGTTACACCGACAGGGCATGAGTGCAGTTTCCGTCTGAATATCGAGCAGACGGAAATCAACAAATTTGTGGCGAAGGTTATCTCCGCTATGGTCAATAATCCACGGTTTGTAGAAGCGATTCAGGCGAAAATCGGAACAGCAGTTGATACAGAAGATATGGAACGGCAGATTGCTGTCCTACAAGGGCGGCTAAAGCAAGCCTTTGGAACGAAAAGCCGCTTGGAGCGTCAGATGGATACCTTGGACATCAATGATGCCCACTATGACAGAAAGATTTTGGACTTGCAGCGCCGCTATGATGAGCAGTATGATACCATAGAGGAAATCGAAGTTCAGATTGGCGAATTGCAAAGTCAGATCCGCAGCATCCAGCAGGAGAAGATTTCCGGAGACAATATCTATCGCTTGTTGCTGGCATTTGATGAAGTCTACCATTCCGCAACGGAAGCGGAGCAGAAGGAGTTTATGAAGGCCTTTATCGAGCGAATTGAGATGTTCCCGGAGAAAAGGAAAGACGGAAGCTGGATAAAGAAGATCGTATTCAATTTTCCTGTGCCTGTTGATGGTGAGGAAGTGAAAGAACTTCCCTTGGAAACTGAAACAACTGTCGACAGTGTCTTCTTCATATCGGCAATGATCTTCACCATGGAATCCTTGATCTGTACAAAGTCACCGACATATTCTTCCGTAGGCTCTACACGGTAATTGCCCTGACCCATCTGACCTAAGATCTCGGAAATCTCGGTGATCATCTTGGTAAAGTTGTCGTTCATGAAATGAACGGCCTGCACCATGATGCCGACTTCACTGTCATCCTCCGGCAGATCCAGACGGCTGTCAAAATGTCCCTGCGCAAGTACTTTCATCTGCTCGGATACTTTTACAATGGGAATCAGCAGTTCCTGTTTTGCAAAGGTCAGTGTGGTGACAATCTTGCGGGCAATGGTCAGGAAGCAGAGAATGAAAATCACCATGGTAGTGATCATTATCAGATTCAGAGTATTTTGCTTCTGAGCCATACGTGCCTGGATATCATTGATACAATTATCTGTGGTTGCAGTGATCTCCTGTACGGTAGATTCATATTCCTCACCAAATACATAAGAAATAGCTGCTTGTGTATCTCCGGAACCGGCCTTATCCATGGCTTCTTCTTCCAGAGGAACCAGACCGTTGGACATTTCAGCAATATGGTTTAACTGTGCCCATTCATTGTCGGTCAGACCGTCTTTCTGAAGACCTTCCCAGGCAATGTCACGATTTTTGTCCTCGTTTAATTCCTTCATATAATTGTCATAGTAGGTCTGGTCTCCGGTGACTGCGTAAGACTGTACGGCAGCGGTCAGCGTCTTGGAACCCAGACGATACTGGTTCAGATACATGGTAGCTTCCAGCTGCTGGGAATTGATCCGGCTCAGATACATGTTGGATCCGATGAACAGGATCAGCATAACGATGCTGATGATCAGTATCCGATAGGTTGATCTTGTGTTTTGCTGCAGCATGGCAGACTGACTGGTTACTTTGCTTTGCTTTTTCATTTGAAATATAACCTCTTTTCTGTAATACATGGTGAACTGATGTGTTACGAAAATTTTTTCCTACAGTATACTACAATTATCGGAATTATACAAATCTTGCACCTTGAAAAATACAGCAAAAACGCGTAAAATTATTTATACGAACCATCAGTGACGACTTGCACCCTATACAGGAAGATGGTACTATAAAAAGTAAGAGGCATGATTCGGAAAAGAGAAGATAACGATAAATAAACAGACTGTAGACAAAGCTCCCTCACAGGAAGGAGCTTTGTCTACAGTCTGAAAGAACGATACCGATTTGGTATCGTTTTTTTTCAAGCGCGAGACGGGGAT
>OHHT01000756.1_pt1 | contig 10631 bp, 10 predicted proteins | sample 1568061 | NCBI WGS metagenome assembly OHHT01 (sample SAMEA3879550, study PRJEB24766) | human gut metagenome | biome: human-associated habitat; feature: feces | place: USA | collected 1985/1987 | reverse complement strand
CAGTTATCAGTGCACCCCGCCGGTAAATGTTCCAACAGGCGCTTTGCCCCAAGAATCAGTCCTGCGCCTTGCAGTGCGGCAAGCCCTTGTGCGGTCAGGCTTTCCGGGCAGCCGGAGCCCATTCCGATCAGAGAGATCATACCAGAACCTCCTTGCAGCGTGCCAGAATTTGTGCGGCAGTTTGTCCATTTTCAGCCGGACGACGCACCACGATCAGCTGTGCGCCGGTGTCCTGTGCGGCCTGTGCCTTTTCGGCAAAGCCGCCCACAGCACCGCCGTCTTTCGTGACTAGATACCGGATGGAGAATTGCTTCATCAAGGCGCAGTTCAGCGCATAGCTGAAAGGCCCCTGCATGGCAGTGATGTTCCTGTGTGGGACACCGGCGGTCTCGCAGGCGGCAATGCCCTCCCGGGTGGGCAGGACACGGGGAAAAAGCCGTGCCGGTTCCAGCACAGCAAAGGCAGAAAGCTCCTTGGCCCCGGTGGCAAGCAGGACATTTCCCTGCGTCCGGGCCAGAAACCCCGCCGCATGGGCCGCAGAGGCAAACACCATGCTCCCGGCAGGCAGCGGGCTTTCGGGTCGGAGCAGGCGGCGGTACTCCGTGCCTGCTGTTTTGCAGGCTGCCCGGATGTTCCGGGTGGCCTCCACGGCATACGGATGGGTCGCATCCACGCAGAGGTCAGCCCCCTGCAGCAGGGCGGTCATCTCCTCCGGGGTCAGCCGCCCGCAGTGGACGGTGATGCCGGACCTTTCGCCCTGTTCCTCGGCCCCCAGCGGGGTGGCCACGCTGACGGTGACTTCGATGCCCAGCGCCGCCAGCTGGCGGGAAAGCTCCCGCCCCTCGGTGGTGCCGCTGAAAACGACGACGTTCATCGGCGGTACCCCCGCGGCGTGACCATCCGCCCGCTCAGCGCGCGAGTGGCGGCGCTGCCCACAAAGACGGTGGTGAACATATCCACCTCGGTGTCCCGGAGCTGGCTGAGAGGCAGGATGTGCTTTTCCTGCCCTTCCCGGCCAATGTTCCGCACATAGCCGCAGAGGGTGTCCGGGGCTTTGCCGTTCGCCAGCAGGACGTCCACGGCCCGGCGCAGATAGTCCGGGCGGCCCTTGGACGAGGGATTGTACAGCGCCAGTGCGAAATCGCCCTGGGCGGCGCAGGCCAGACGCTTTTCGATGACCTCCCACGGCGTGAGACGGTCCGACAGCGAGATGACGCAGAAATCGTGGGCCAGCGGCGCACCCAGCACCGCGCCGCCGCTGAGGGCGGCGGTCAGGCCGGGGACGACCTCCACATTGACATCCGGGTACTCTTCGGCCAGCTCCAGCAGCGGGCTGGCCATGCCGTAGACCCCGGCGTCGCCGGAGCAGACCAGCGCCACGTCCCGACCCGCCCGGGCGGTGTCCAGTGCCCAGCGGCAGCGGTCGATCTCCCGGGTCATGCCGGTGGTGTAGCACTCTTTTTCCGGGTAGAGGGGGCGCACAAGGTCGATGTAGACCGTATAGCCGCACAACACCTCGGCCTGCTGCAAGGCGCTCTGCGCCTGCACGGTCAGAAACTGTCCGCCGCCGGGGCCAAGCCCCACGACGAACACGGTCTTTTTACTCTCACTCATTGCTCTGTCCTCCAATCGGGTGTAAAGGGGCGGACGGCCAGCGCCAGCGTCACGCCGCCGCCTGCCGTTTTGGGCAGAAGGAGTGTCCCACCCGAGGCTTTTACCGCCGAGCGCTCACAGACGTTGTCCACGCCGGTGACACTTGCCACAAAGGCCGACGGGGTGAACTGTCCCGGCACGGCCCGCAGTTCGTCGGCCGGATAGAACGTGATGGGCCAGCCGTGGGCTTTGCAGAACTTTGCAAGCCCCGACTCATCTTTTTTCAGGTCGATGCTGGCGGCGGCGCAGACCGCCGCCGGGCTGAGGCCGGACGCGGCACAGAACGCCGCGAAGGCTTCTTCCAGCTGCTGGGCCGTCGTGCCGCGGCGGCACCCCACCCCCAGTACCCCGATGCGGGGTACGAGGTGGAGCGCCTCGCCCTGCGGCGTGAGGGTCAAGGCGAAGTCGGCGGCTTCGGGTGCGTCAGTTTTTTCCACGCCGGCGGGGGTCTCTCCCGCCACCGGCCACGGCGACCAGTACCGGACAGTCTGCCCGGCCAGCAGGGCGCCGCTGACGCGCTTGATGCGCTCCGGTTCAAGGACAGCGCAGTTCTGGGCCTTGGCCCAGAGGTCCACGGCGAAGAGACCGTTGACGTCGGTGGCCGTCGTAATGACCGGCACCGCGCCGCACGCTTTTGCCAGCGCCCGAGCCAGCGCGTTGGCACCGCCCAGATGGCCCGACAGGAGCGGCACGGCGAAGTTCCCGCCCTCGTCCACGGCCACCACCGCCGGGTCGGCGGCCTTGCTCCTGCAGTGGGGCGCGATGGCCCGCACCGCGATGCCCACAGCTCCTACAAAAATCAGGGCCTCATCCTGTGCAAAATGCTCCGCCGTCCAGCCTTTCAGGGTCACGTCTCCGCCGCAGCGGCTCACGCTGCCGGGCAGAGCTTCCGCCAGCCGATGGGCCAGCGCTTCGCCTTTTGCGGTGAAGGCCAGATATGCTCGGCTCACTGCCCGGCCTCCGTCCCCTGCCGGAACTCGGTGGTAAAGGCGGGGTCATAGAGCTTGCTGCGCTCGTAATTTTCGCCCAGAAAGTCGCCCACGACGATGAGGGCGGTCTTGGTGATGCCGTTTTTGCGGGTCTCCTCGGCCAGTGTGGAGACGGTGCAGCGCACCACCTTCTGCTCGGGCCAGGTGGCCTTATAGACCACAGCGGCAGGGGTATCGAGGCGGTAGCCGCCGCTCTCGAGAAGGGCCTGCTGGACTTTGTCCACCAGCCCGATGGAGAGGAAGATGACCATGGTAGCCCCGTGAGCGGCCAGCTTTTCCAGCTGCTCGGCCTCAGGGACAGGAGTGCGGCCCTCCATCCGGGTGATGATGACGGTCTGGCTCACATTGGGCAGGGTGTACTCGGCACAGAGTGCTGCCGCCGCGCCGCAGAAGCTGGACACGCCCGGGGTGTCGTCATAGGGGATGCCGTCGGCGTCCAGTGCGTCCATCTGCTCCCGGATGGCCCCGTAGAGGCAGGGGTCGCCGGTGTGGAGGCGGATCGTGGTGCCTCCGGCCTTTTCGGCGGCACGGATGGTGTCCAGCACCTGTTCCAGCGTCATCTCGGCGCTGTTATAGATGGCACAGCCGGGCTTCGCCAGCCCCAGCAGGGCCGGGTTGACGAGACTGCCCGCGTAGATGATGCAGTCGGCATCGGCCAGCAGGGCCGCGCCCCGCCGGGTGATGAGGTCGGGCGCGCCCGGCCCGGCTCCTACAAAATGGACCATATCTTACCCCTCCTTCACCAAAATCGTTGCGAAATAGTCCGCCGGCCGGGCCGGGTCATAATCGGCCAGGCCGGGCCAGACCTCCTCGTTCGGCAGGCCGCAGTTACAGACCATCGCGCTCCGGCTCAGAAGCCCGGCGTCGGCCAGCGCGGCCAGCGTCTCGGGCAGCTGACGGCCCGATTTCATCAGCACTTTTGCGCCCGGTGCGGCCAGCACCTCAGCGGCGCAGCGCCCCGGGGCGATGGTCAGCGGCTGCTCCATGCCGCCCGTCAGGGACTGGCCCAGCCGGGCCGCAGCGGCGCAGAAGCTCGTCACGCCGGGAAGCATCACGGTCTTGCAGCCCTCGGCCTCCAGGATCTCCTGCAGGTAGCCGAAGGTGGCGTAGACGGACACATCGCCGAGGTTGAGCATGGCGACATCCTGCCCGGCGTCGAGATATTCTTTCACGGCCCGGGCCGCCTCGATGTGGGCGGCTTTCTGCACCGCCGGGTCAAGACTCATGGCGAAGCGCAGCGACAGGATGGTCTTGCCGCTCAGATCCACCGCAGCTTTTGCGATGTCCAGCGCCAGCATCCCGCCCTTCGGGGTCTGGGGCGCGGCGATGACCGGACAGTTTTCGAGGCAGCGGACAGCCTGCAGGGTCATGAGCTCCGGGTCGCCCGGGCCGACGCTGACGCCGTAAAAAGTGCCTATCCGTTTTTCCATTCGTCCAGCAGCTCCTTTGCAGTTCTGGTCTGGCCCAGCGGGCCATATTGATTCGAGAAGAGCACCGCGCCCACCCGGAACGCCCCGGCGGCGCGGCGGTCGAGGTGGAGCTGGATGGCGTCCAGCAGACTGGACAGCACCGGTTCTCTCATCTCTGCTTTGTCTAAGATCTCCATGCAGGCGTCGGTGGTGGCCGCGTTCATCAGGGCCGCGCAGACGTCCCGGGACGCACCGCAGAGGGCGGCGTGGGCGCAGAGCAGCTCGGTGCGGCAGTCGGCCGTGCGGGAGTGGGTGTTCATGACGCCGCCCGCCAGTTTGACCAGCTTGCCGATGTGGCCCACCAGCACCACCTCTTCGAAGTGGGATGCCGCCGCCATATCCATCGTATCCCCGATGAAGTTCGAGGTCTTGACCACCGGGATATTCTTTAGGGCGGGCATCTTCTCGTGGAGATAGTCGAGGCCGTAGTTGCCCGGGGCAAGGATGAGCCGCCGGGGGCTTCCGGCCCGAAGCGCCGCCTGCCCCATTTCCAGCTGGATGGTGTCGAGGATGGCCTGCTGGCTCATGGGCTCGACGATGCCGCTGGTGCCGAGGACGCTGAGGCCCCCTTCCACGCCCATGTGGGGGTTGAAAGTGCGCTTCGCCGTTTCGGCCCCGCCCTCGATGGAGATGGTGACGTCAAAGCCGCCCGCGTACCCGGCAGATTCGGCCTCTTTTTCCAGCGCTTCCTTTATCATGGCCCGGGGGACGTGGTTGATGGCAGCTTCGCCCACAGGCTGGTCGAGACCGGGCTTTGTCACCCGGCCCACGCCCTCACCGCCGTGGATGCGCACCTCGCCGGCCAGTTCGGGCCGGAGGGCGACACTGGCGATGACCGGCAGACCGGTGGTCACGTCCACATCGTCGCCGCCGTCCTTCCGGATGGCGCACTCAGCCCCCTCGCCGGACAGGCGGCAGAAGATGGGCTCCACCTCCACCACGATGCCTTTCGGGGTGCGGAGGGCCACCGTCTCGGGGGTGCGGCCGGTGAGCAGCAGCCGTGCCGCGCCCGCCGCGCCCAGCGCCGCACAGGTGCCGGTGGTATAGCCGCAGCGCAGGAGCTTCTGGCCGCTGCGGACGTAGTGCTCAAAGAGCGGGCGCTTTTCCTCCGGCGCTTTTGCCTCACCGTAGAGGAATGCGTACTGCTCATCGGTCAGAGCATAAATTTTGCAGATGTTTTCCCGGGCAAAGGCCTTTTCCGGCGTCATGACGTCCGAGACGCCCGCCGCCGAGACGCAGACGACCTTGTCGGAAACTTTCTGCGCCAGCTCCAGCTCGTGGAGGCTGAGGATGACGGCCATCTTCTTGTCGCGGGCGAGGCTTTTCAGGATGGCCAGCAATTCGGCCTTGCCCTTGATGTCGAGGAAAGACGTAGGCTCGTCCAATAATATCAGCTCCGGCTGCTGGCAGATGGCCCGGGCCAGCAGGACGCGCTGGCGCTGGCCGTCGCTGATGCGGTTGAAGTCCCGGCCCGCCAGCGCCTCGGCCCCCACGAGGGCCAGCGCGGCATGGACCTGGCGCTTATCTTCTGCCGAGAGGACACCCAGCCGCCCCGTGTAGGGGTAGCGCCCGGCGGACGCCATCTCGAAGCAGGTGGTCAGCTCGGTGCGGCGGGTGTGGGGCACCATCAGGGCCATTTTGCGGGCGCGCTCCGGGCCGGAGCAGTCCGCGAGATCTTTGCCGTCCAGCAGCACAGCGCCCCCCTGGGGGGCCAGCTGCGCTGCCAGCGTCTTGAGCAGGGTGGATTTTCCCGCGCCGTTGGGGCCGATGAGGGTGAGGATGGTCCCCTTCCCGACGCCGAGTCCGATGTGCTCTATCAGGGGCGTTTTGCCGTAGCCGATGGCAAGGTCCTCGGCGCGGCAGTAGAATTTCGGATCGCTCATTCCCGGCCCTCCTGTGTCTGGCGGCGCACCAGCAGCCAGATGACCACCGGCGCACCGAAAACCGCCGTCACCGAGCTGATGGACAGCTCAGTGGGCGCGAACAGGCTGCGGGCGATGAGGTCGCAGAGCAGGCAGAACGCTGCCCCGCCCAGACAGCAGCCCGGCAGGACATAAAGGGGCTTTGCGCTGCCCAGCAGGTTCTTGACCAGATGCGGCACCGCGATGCCCACAAAGGAGATGGGGCCTGCAAAGGCCGTCACGCAGGCGGAAAGCAGGCTGGAAAGCAGCACGAGGGCCGTCGAGAAGGCCCGCACCGGCACGCCGACGCTCCTGGCGTAGCTCTCGCCCATCTGGTAGGCCGCCATGGGCTTCGAGAGCAGGAACGCCGCCGCCAGCGCGGGCAGCACCACGCAGGCCGCTGCACCCACATTGGCCCAGGTCATGCCGGAAAAGCTGCCCATCGACCAGTTGTGGAGATTGACGATGTTGGAGTCCTGAGCGAAAGTCACCACGATGTCGGTGACAGCCGAGCAGATATAACCGATCATGATGCCGCAGATGACGAGGATGCTCATCCGCGGCACCCGCCGGGCCACCACCAGCACAAAGGCCATCGCCGCCATCGAGCCTGCAAAGGCGGCGATGATGAGGGTGGCCGAGCTGGTGAGCAGCCCCCGCTGTAAAAACACCACCATCGTCAGGGCCACTGCCAGCTTTGCGCCGCTGGACACGCCCATGACAAAGGGGCCGGCGATGGGGTTGGCGAAGAAGGTCTGCAGGAGGTAGCCTGCAGCCGAGAGGGCCGCGCCCAGCAGCACGACCATGACCGCCCGGGGCAGACGGAGCTGGAGCACGATGCCCACGGCCAGCACATCTTCGCCCCGGCCCAGTAGAGCCGCCGCCACCGCGCCGGGCGTCAGGGACACACTGCCCCAGAACAGGTTGAGTGCAAACAGCACCGCAACCCCCGCCGTGAGGGCGAGGTACGCGAGGCTGAGGCGGCGGGTGGTGGTCATGACAAAGCTCCTTTTATACGATGCGCTGTAAGAAACGGAGGGACGCCGGGTCGGGCGAGCCCTCGGTGAAGACGAGGTTCATATCCGAGATGAGGTCGGCCAGCTCCATACTCTGCTGGAAGAGGCTCTGGGCCGTACACCAGCAGTCGCCGGACTGGACGGCTTTGAAATCCGCCAGCATCGGGCATTTTTCGATGAGCTGGTCACGGGTCTCCATCACGCCCTCGATGGTGCTGTTGTAGATGAGGACGTCGGCGTCCCTGGCCCGGGCGTAGAACGTCTCCAGCGGCAGTTTGATGGTGGACTGGGCCGATGTCTCCCCCTCGAGGTCGTCGAAGATGTAGACGCCGCCGGCCATCTCCACCATCTGGGCCACATAGTCGCTGGTGCGGCGGACGGTGATGAGGTTATTTGTGGTGATGGAGAAGAAGGCCACGGTCTTGCCGGTGTTCTCCTGCTCGAGGATATGGGCCACCTGCTCGACCTTCTGGCGAAAGACCTCTTCCGCCATCTCAGTCTTATTCAGCAGGATGCCGTAGAGCTTGAGCCACTCCATCCGGGCCAGCGGGCCGCTCTCGTAGCTCGAGCGCTCCACGAGGACCGGCACGCCGAACTTTTCCAGCTGCTCCTTGACCTCGGGGTCGTGGAGCACCATGGTGTTCTCGATGGCGAGGGTGCAGCCGGCGGCAAGGATGCGCTCATAGTCCGGGGCGCTGTACTTGCCCGCGTAGGCGATACGGCCCTCCTGCATGGCCTGTTTGGCCTCTTCCACATACCAGCCATCGGCCTTCGTGCCGGAGAGGGCGATGCTGTCCAGGGCGTCCAGATGGACGAAGAGGTCCATCACCGAGGTAGAGACGAGATAAATATGATCCAGCGGCTGGCGCAGCACCACGACGTCCTCGGGCAGGTCGTCCACCTCGGCGGCCCCTTCAGGGACGACGAGGAACCGCCCGGCGTCCGGGATGTCGATCATCACATAGCCGCCCTCATAGCAGTCGGCGGAAAACTGGGTGGCATAATCCAGCGGATAGCTGTGGTCGAACACGAGGGATGCTGTATTGGCCGGGGCAGTCTTGTGCCGCCCGCAGCCCGCAAGGGTGAGGGCGGCGGCAGGCAGGGCTTTCAGGAAATTGCGGCGTTTCATCGTTACTTTGCCTCGATCAGGGATGCAGAGGCGAAGGTCAGCGTATACTCGATCTCATGCGGGGTGCTCATGGCGACGGTATCGCCCACCACATCCAGCGGGGTGTCGAGAGCAGTGACGGGGATCTCGAAGGTAGAGTTGCCCTCGGTGTTGGTGGGCAGATACTTTTCGCCGTCCACCAGCATATAGTCGTAGTTGGGGCTGGACCAGACGATGGTGGCGGTCATCCTGCCGTCGGCCACGGTCAGGGCCGCGGGGCTTTCCACGGTGGCACGGCCGGAGCCGCCCTCGAGGGTCACATCGCAGGTGTAGGTGCCGTCGGCAGGTGCTTCCGCCGCAGCAGGCTGGGCGTTGGCGACACGGACGGTATGGTCGTACCACTTGCCCTTGGCGCCGAGGATGGCCAGCTGGAAGTCCTCGTCCAGAGCCTCCACCGGGATGTCGAAGCCGTAGACCTCATCGGACAGGCCGTCGGAGTAGGTGACGGTGTCGGTGGTGGGCTGGAGCCAGTCGCCCTCGTGGGCCTCGGCGTCAGCAGCCATGCCGACGTAGAGGTTGACGATCTTCTTGGAGGCGAGGCTGACGTGGAAGGTCATCTGACCGTCCTTCACGGTCAGGGTCCCCTTGCCGTCGTTGGCCTCGTTGGCATGGAACATGGAGCTGTCGGTGTCAAAGTCGGCGGTGTAGACGCCGTCGGGCAGAGCAGCCTCTGCCGCCGGTTCGGAAGTCGCCTCGCTCACGGCAGCGGAAGCCGCAGCCTCGGAGGAAGCGGCAGAGCTGGCCGGGGTGCCGGATGCGCCGCAGCCGGTGAGAGAACCAGCCAGCACAGCGCCGGCCAGCAAAAGAGCAAATTTATTGTTCAGTTTCATGATGATATACCTCGAAGTATCTATTTTACAGAAAAGATTATAACACGCAATGGCCCGAATTCAAAGCAGGCCGAAAAAGAAATTGCCCGAAAAGGCACTCCTTTCCGGGCAATCATAAACTTATGCTCAGCCGTTCAGGGAATCGACAGCGGCCTTGGTGTGTGCGACGTAGAGCTGCTGGATGTCAGCGACCTCGCCCAGACCGGCGATCTGGCAATCCACAGAGTCGAATTCGCCGGAGGCCTCGAACTGGCTCTTCCAGGAATCCTCGTCGTCGCCAGCCATATCGTTGTTGGCGTGGTCACCTGCAACGACCATCAGGGGACGCAGGACGACCTTGGTGTAACCGGCGGCCTTGACAGCCTCGATGACGTTCTCGCAGGCAGTCTCCTCAGGCTCGCCCTCGACGGTGCCGATGAAGACATTCTTGTAGCCCAGAGCGTTCATCTGAGACTGCATCTGGGTGTAGCTCACCTTTGCGGTGTGAGAGGTGCCGTGGCCCATGAAGACGAAAGCGGTGCCGTCCTCAGCAGCGGCGTCCAGACTGTCGAAACCGGCGGTCTTGACGGCCTCGGCGGTGATGGCCTTGGCGACAGCTTCCTTGTCGGCGTTGATGACGGTGGCATCGCTGCCCACCTCGCCCAGCAGAGGCTCGGCGATGGCGACGGACTCGAACTTATCGCGGTAGCTGTCCACCATCTCCATCATCTCGTCGTACTCAGCGCCATGCATCAGATGGGTGGGCTGGACGACCAGATTCTTCACGCCGTTGGCAACAGCGCGCTCCAGAGCCTGCTCCATGTTGTCGATCTTCTCGCCGTCACGGGCCTGAACATGGTTGATGATGATCTGTGCGGTGAAGGCGCGGCGGACAGACCAGTCGGGGTATGCGGCCTGGATGGCGTCCTCGATGCCCTTGATGTCCGCTGCGCGGCTGTCGTTGAACGAGGTGCCGAAGCTGACGACCAGGATCTCGTTGTCGCCGATGTTGTCCTGGTTGCGGGCGTCGTCCTTAGAGGCGTCGCCGGTGTCGCGGCCAAAGTAATCGGGGTCAGCCTCCTCGCCCTCGACCATCTCCTTCTGAGCGTCGGTCAGAGCGTCCCATGCTGCCTTTGCAGCCTCACACTGAGCGTCGGTGTTCTCGTTGCGCTCCTGCACATAGATGGCGTCGATGAGGTCTGCCACATTCTTTGCTGCCATTTCATCAGCCTCCTCGCTGCTCACTTCGCTGGCGGCAGCAGAGCTTGCGGCGGTGCTGCCGGCGGCAGTGGAAGAAGATGCACCGCAGCCGGTGAGCACACCGGCACACAGGGCCAGTGCGGCGGCAGCGGCGGTGACGCGCTGCCAGTTCTTGTTGGTTGCCTTACGCATTGTTTGAGTCCTTTCTGTTGTGTGGAATGTACTTTTCCGATAGAAAGGGTACGAAACGGGGGCCAGCTCAAACGAAAAAAGAGCCTTTTCACCGCGCGGAAGGCACAGCAAAAAGACCCTTTGAACTTTCGGGCTTTTTGGTACGACCAATTCCTCGTGATCCGGAGCCGGACGCTCCTGTACCAACAGCGGGCAGGTTTCCTGACTGAAAGCTCACCGCCCGCTGCCGCCTTC
>OHHT01000754.1_pt1 | contig 10641 bp, 8 predicted proteins | sample 1568061 | NCBI WGS metagenome assembly OHHT01 (sample SAMEA3879550, study PRJEB24766) | human gut metagenome | biome: human-associated habitat; feature: feces | place: USA | collected 1985/1987 | reverse complement strand
AAATGTGATAATGATTGGTTTATTATCTAAGCGAGGAGACGTTGTGATAACGACCCCTCGTTTTGTTTTTATTGCCACTCCATCGAAAATGTGTAACTTTACAGCCGCAAAAGCACTATTCTTGTCACGGCTTACACCCATTTTACCTGAATATTCAGGGCTTATTCTTTAATCATGGACGATTCCCTCCGACTATCGCTTTCGCAGCGTCAGCAGCAGACGCTGGCGCCGATGCAGCTGCAGTTTGTGCGGCTGCTGGAGATGAATGGCGCCGAAGCCGAGGAGGAGGTGCGCCGTGCCCTTGACGAGAATCCGGCTCTCGAAGCCGCCGAGCCCGACCGCGAGAGCGGCGACAGCCACGAGGGCGCCGACGACCTCAACGACTTCAACGAGAGCGCCGAGCAGCTCCAGATGGCCGACTACCGCTCCGAGGACGACATTCCCTACTACCGCCTCAGCACGTCGAACCGCAGCGCCGACGACCGCTCCTACGAGCCGCTGGCCGTCAGCTCCGGCGAGTCGCTCTTCACCCATCTGATGAAGCAGCTGGCCGAGGATCCAGCGATGACCGAGCGCCAGATGGAGATAGCCCGCGTGGTGGTGGGCAACATCGACGACAACGGCTACATCGAGCGCACCACCCACGCCATCGTCGACGATCTCGCCATTCAGGAATCCATCGACGCCGACGAGAGCGAAGTGCGCAACGTCATCGACCGCGTCCGAGCCCTCGAACCCGCCGGCGTATGCGCCGTCGACCTCCGCGACAGCCTGATGCTTCAGCTGCGCCGCCGCGCCGTAAGCCCCGCCGTTACGCTCGCCACGGAGATAGTGCGCGACTATTTCGACCTCTTTTCACTCATGCACTTCGACCGCATAGCCTCACTCACCGGCGCCGACAAAGAGCAGGTGAAAGCGGCCATGGACGTGATCCGAAGCCTCAACCCTAAGCCCGGCACCCTCATCACCGGCGACGACGACGAGCGCACGCGCCACATCTCGCCCGACTTCCTCGTCGAGGCCGACGGCGACCGCCTCACGCTCACCTTGCTCAGCAACATACCCGCCCTGCAGATCGAGCAATCGTTTGCCCCGGGCAGCGAGATCGTCAAGCCGCGCAAAACGGCCGCCGGAGAAGCCGCCAACGCCTTCATACGCCAGAAACGCGATGAAGCCCAGACGTTTATCCGCGTCGTCGAGATGCGCCGCGCCACACTCATGCGCGTGATGGGCGCCATCATGCAATGGCAGCGCGACTTCTTCCTCACCGACGACCGCCGGCGCCTGCGCCCGATGGTGCTCCGCGACATAGCTGCCGTGACCGGCGACGATCTGTCGGTAATAAGCCGCGCCACCACAGGCAAATACGTAGCCACCGCACAGGGCATCTATGCCGTGAAATCGCTCTTCAACGAACGGCGCAAAGAAGGCGACGAGACATCGTCGCAGGTTGTCATCGACCGTCTCAGAGAGATCATAGCATCGGAAAACACCGACAAACCGCTCAGCGACGAAGCCATCACCCGCCGTCTGCAGGACGAAGGCTTCGACATAGCGCGGCGCACCGTGGCCAAATACCGCGAACGCCTCGGCATCCCCGTCGGGCGCCTCCGCCGTAAAATCTAACCCCCTTCCACCCGCAATGAACAATCCTTTCATAAAAGCATCGCAAATCATCTCAGCCGTTTTCAACCCGCTGATGGTGCCGGTCTACGGCCTGGCCATCGCCCTGCACTACTCCGAGCTGCAGGTGATCCCGCTGCGCTACAAGATCACGTCGCTCGCCGTGGTATTCGTGCTCACAGGACTTCTGCCGTTCATGCTCATCACCGGTATGAAAGCCGTAGGAATGGTAAGCTCGGTAGACCTCACCGACCGTCGCGAGCGCACCATACCGTTCAGCATCACACTGGTGCTCTATGCCATCACCGCAGGATATTTCTTCTTCGCCCGCGCGCCATGGTGGCTCACGGCATTCATGCTCGGCGGCCTGCTGGCACTCGTCATAGCCATGATTGTCAACCGCCGCTGGAAGATCAGCGCCCACGCCACAGGCGCCGGCGCGCTGACAGCCATGACGCTGCTGCTGGCGCTGCACTCCCCGGCTCCCGCCACCATGCTCCCCGTAATCACCGCCGTGCTCCTTGCCTCCGGCCTCACCGGCACCGCCCGGCTCATCCTCCAGCGCCACACCGCCGGGCAAGTCTACGCCGGATTCGCCGTCGGGCTCCTCGCCGTCGGGCTCCTCACCATCATCTGACCTATCATCCAACACATTCGCAATATATCACGCATAATGAAACCATCCGTAAGCATCATCATGGGCAGCATCTCCGACCTCAAGATCATGGAGAAAGCAGCCAAATTTCTCGACTCAATGGAAGTGCCGTTTGAGATGAACGCCCTCTCGGCCCACCGCACCCCCGCCGAAGTGGAGCGCTTCGCGCGCGAAGCCGAAGGCCGCGGCATCAAAGTGATCATCGCCGGTGCAGGAATGGCAGCCGCCCTGCCGGGCGTAATAGCCGCCATGACCCCCGTGCCGGTCATCGGCGTGCCCATCAGCGCCTCGCTCGACGGACGCGACGCCCTGCTCTCCATCGTGCAGATGCCTCCGGGCATTGCCGTGGCCACCGTTGGCATCGACGGCGGCATGAACGCCGGCATCCTGGCCGCACAGATCCTCGCGCTCACCGATCCCGACGTCAACCGCCGTTTCGCCGACTACCGCTCAAAGCTCGTGGAAAAGATCGTCAAGGTCAACGCCGACCTCAAGGATGTGAAATACAAGTTCAAGACCAACTGATGTCAGTATTCGATTACAAACGCCGGCCCACTCACGAAGTGGCCGTAGGGTCAACGCCTCTCGGCGGCGGCAACCCCGTCAGGATCCAGTCCATGGCCTCGGTGCCAACCACCGACACCGAAGCCTGCGTCAGTCAGGGTCGCCGCATCATTGAAGCCGGCGCAGAATATCTCCGCTACACCGCCCAGGGCGTGCGCGAAGCCGCCAACCTCGGCGAGATACGCCGCCGCCTCCGCGCCGAAGGCTTCGCGACGCCGCTCGTGGCCGACATCCACTTCAACCCGCGCGCCGCTTTCGAAGCCGCCACGCAGGTGGAGAAAGTACGCATCAACCCCGGCAACTTCGTCGACCCCGGCCGCACCTTCAAAAAGCTCGAATACACCGACGAAGAATACGCCCGCGAGCTGCAGCGCATCGACGATGCCCTGCGCCCCTTCCTCGAGCTCTGCGCCGCCAACTCCACCGCCATCCGCATCGGCGTCAACCACGGCTCGCTCTCCGACCGCATCATGAGCCGCTACGGCGACACCCCCGCCGGCATGGTGGAGAGCGCCATGGAGTTTCTGCGCGTGTGCCGGAGATACAGCTTCGACAACGTGGTCATCTCCATCAAGGCATCCAACGTCACCGTCATGGTCGAGACCGTCCGTCGCCTCGTCCGCGCCATGGACGCCGAGGATATGCATTTTCCGCTCCACCTTGGCGTCACCGAGGCCGGCAACGGTGAGGACGGCCGCATCAAATCGGCCGTAGGCATCGGCGCACTGCTGGCCGAAGGCATCGGCGACACCATCCGCGTGTCGCTCAGCGAGGAGCCCGAATGCGAGCTTCCGGTGGCACGCGAAATCGTCAGCTACATCTCGCAGCGCAGCGGCGCCACGTCGATTCCGGGCGAATATGCCCCCGGCTACGACCCCGTAATCCCCCGCCGGCTCCACACCGCCATGCCACTTGTCATCGGCACCGACCGCGCCGCCGGCTACGATGCCGACGCCATGCCCGACATGTTCCTGACCGACGCCGACAACGGCCTGCTGCGCGTCGACGCCGCCGACATCCTCGCCGGCCGCTTGCCCGCACTGACGCCCGACACCATCATTCTCCTCGAATCGCACCACGCCAACCCCTCGGGCGAGATGCTCGCGGCCATCCACCGCATCACAGCCTCCGGCTTCGACAACCGCATCATCATAGCGCGCCGCTACGACGACACCGACGCCGGGACAGCCACGCTCCACGCCTCGATCGACTGCGGCGCCGTGCTCATGGCCGGATTCGGCGACGGCATCCTCATCGAAGGCAACGCCCTCACGCCGCACAGCGCCGCACGCGTGGCCTTCGCCATCCTTCAGTCGGCAAGGCTCCGCTTCACTCACACCGAATTCATCTCCTGCCCCGGCTGCGGCCGCACCATGTTCGACCTCCAGAGCACCGTGGCCGCCGTCAAAGCCGCCGTATCCCATCTCAAAGGCCTGAAGATAGGCGTGATGGGGTGCATAGTCAACGGTCCCGGCGAAATGGCCGACGCCGACTACGGCTACGTGGGCGCCGGCGTGGGCCGCATCTCGCTCTACCGCGGCAAGGAGTGCGTCGAGAAAAACATCCCCGCCGCCGAGGCTGTGGATCATCTTGTGCAACTGATTAAAGCCGACGGACGTTGGGAGTAGACGAGCTATACATGCGCCGCGCCCTTCAGCTGGCAGCCAACGGACGCGGCTTCACATCGCCCAACCCGATGGTGGGCGCCGTCATCACCGGCCCCGACGGCAGCATCATAGGCGAAGGCTGGCACCGCCGCTGCGGCGGTCCTCATGCCGAAGTCAACGCCGTGCGCTCTGTCGCCGACAAAGAGCTCCTCAGCCGCTCCACCATCTACGTAACCCTCGAGCCCTGCTCGCATTACGGCAAGACGCCGCCCTGCGCCGACATGCTCGTGGAGAACCATCTGCGCCGCGTAGTGATAGGCTGCACCGACCCTAACGAGAAGGTGTCCGGACGCGGCATCCGCCGCCTGCGCGACGCCGGAATCGACGTGACCGTAGGCGTGCTCGAAGAGGAATGCCGCGACCTCAACCGCATCTTCATGACGGCCCACACCCAGCGCCGCCCCTACGTGATGCTCAAATGGGCCTGCTCCAGCGACTTTTACCTCGACTGCGAACGGCAGCCCGGCTCCCCGGCTCCCAGATTCTCCACAGCGCGCTCGCTGCAGACCATGCACCGCCTGCGCGCCGGCTTCGACGCCATCATGGCCGGAAGCTCCACGGTGATCAACGACGACCCGCGCCTCGACCTGCGTCTCTATCCCGGCCGCGCGCCCCGCAAGGTGATCGTCGACCGACGCCACCGTCTCGGCGCCGACCGCCGAGTGTTCAGCGGCGAAGCGCCCCTCTATTTCAGTCCGGAGCCGCCGGCCGATGCCAACTGCGAATGGATAGCCTGCGGTGCCGACACCGGCATCGCCGACATCCTCAGCGAGCTTTTCAGCCGCGGCATCACCTCGGTGCTGGTCGAAGGAGGCCCCACCCTCCTGCGCAGCTTCATCGCCTGCGGCATCTGGGACGAAGCCCGCATAGAGCTGTCGCCCATAGCCCTCGGCAGCCGCGGACGCCACCGCATGGAGCTCCCGCAGGGCATCACCACGGCGACCCGCGAGGATCAAAACATGATAATCAATGTTAAAAACGACGGCCCGGGCGCAAAATGACGCCGCAACGCTCCGCCACATCACGCTATCTGCCAACGGTATAACGATTTTTAATCGACCAACCGGCTGGCAGATTCGTGTATTTTAACTATCCGACTACGTCAGTTAATGAAAAACTTGTTAACTTTGCAAGTTGAAAAATAATGCTTTATGAACAGAAGATTCCCCATATACGCCATTATCGCATGCGCCGCCTCCCTTTTTGCGGCCGGATGCAATGACGATGACGACACGCTCGACGTACAGATTCCCGATGCCTCGCAGAGCGCCGTGATGGTCAACTCATTCAATCTTCAGGCCAACGATTCGGTGCTCTCCTCGCTCGACTCCGTGTTCTTCTCCATCGATCTCGACCACGCCGTGATCTTCAACGCCGACTCGCTGCCCGTAGGCACCCGCGTCGACCATCTCTGCGTCAATATCGGCCTGCCTTCGGTGAAGACAGCCGAGATCACCATGCCAAACGACAAAGGAATCGACACGGTGGTCAACTACCTCACCAGCCCCAACGACTCGATCAATTTCAGCAAAGGCTCCGTGCGTCTGCGTCTCGAATCGCTCAACGGCGAATATGAGCGCAGCTACACCATCTACGTCAACGTCCACAAGATGAACCCCGACTCGATGGCCTGGGGCGCTTTCACACCCTCAGGACTGCCCACATCGCTCAGCGGCATCACCGCTCAGCACACCGTTGAATATCAAGGCAAAACGCTCTGCTTCACGCAGTCGGGCTCCGGCTTCTGCCGCGCCACCGGCACGGACGTCATCGCCGGCCGGTGGGTCAAGGAATCCGTGACGCTTCCCGCCGGCGCTCGTCTGGCCACACTGACGGCCGGCACATCGCACCTCTATATCTGCGACGATAACGACATGCTCTACTCCTCGTCCGACGCCGGCTCGACATGGACCGCCACCGGCACATCCATGAGCCACATCTACGGCACCCTGGCCGACAAAGTGATCGGCGTGCGCCACGACGCTTCGGCCTACACCCACGTCACCTATCCCGCCACGACAGAATCGGCTGTCGACCCGTCATGCCCCGTCAGCGGCACCAGCCCCGCTCTCGTCTACACCTCCGACTGGTCGGCCCAACCGATGATGATCGTTGCCGGAGGCGTCACGGCCGACGGCTCGCTCTGCGGTGCGACATGGGCCTACGACGGCTCACAGTGGGCCGACATCTCGCTGGCCCCTATGGCCGCCGCCGAAAGCCCCATCATCATACCCTACTACGCTTTCAAGACCTCCACATCGTGGGTTGTCACCAAAAGCTCGGTGCTCCTCGCTTTCGGAGGCATCAGCCAGGGCGGCAATACGCAGCGCACCGTCTACATCTCGCGCGACTTCGGCGTGCACTGGGAAAAAGCGCCGCAGCTCATGCAGATGCCCTCAAGCGCGTCCGTGGGCAAAGAGGCTCAGGCCGTGCTCATCGACCGCACCATCACCTCGCGCGCCATCAAGCCCATCACCGAATGGCAATGCCCTTATATATATGTGTTCGGCGGTTGTTCCGCCAACGGCACACTTGAAAACCGCATTTTGCGCGGCGTCATCAACCGTCTGACCTTTAAACCGCTCCAGTAATCACCGGCACCCTTCAGCCGCCCCATCCGTCCGTTACAGCCCAATGACCTTACGCCTCAAATCAGTCATCCTCGTCGTGACAGTTCTCGCTGCCATGACGCCTGCTGCACGGGCCGAAGACTATGTCGACAGCTACAAGTTTGACTTCGGCGTGGGCTTAGGCACCTCTGGCTATCTCGGCGACGCCAACGAAAGCAACCTCTACAAGCATCCCGGATTTGCCGTCAACGCCGGCGTGCGCTATCTCTTCGACAACCGCTGGGCCGCCAAAGCCCAGCTCTCGACGGCCACCATCAGCGGCAACACGGCCGAGTTCGACAACGTACTCCCCGGTGGCGCTCAATACGACTTCAAATCGACCGTCTACGACCTCTCCGTCAAAGGCGAAGCCAACTTCTTTGCCTACGGCATCGGCGAGACATACAAACGCCTGCGCCGCTGGACGCCGTTCCTCTCCCTCGGCATCGGTCTCACCCTCGCCTCGCCCGAAGGCAACACCACGGCAGCCTTCAGCATCCCGATGGGCGTCGGCGTCAAATTCAAGATCAACCGACGCCTCAACCTCAACGCCGAATTCACGATGACAAAAGTGTTCGGCGACAAGATCGACGGCCGTGAGCTCACCGACCTCTATCAGATCAAAAGCTCATTTCTCAAAAACACCGACTGGTATTCCGCCATCACCGTCGGCATAAGTTACGAATTCGGCGCCCGGTGCGCCACCTGTCACCGAATCGACTGACCCTCCAATCATTAACGCCAATCACCCCACACCGAAGATAATAAAACCCAACCGCCAATCAATGGACCAGCTAATCCCACAAATCGACATGCAACGCCTCCCGCGCCACATTGCCATCATCATGGACGGCAACGGACGATGGGCCCGCAGCCGCGGCGAAAACCGCTCGCAGGGCCACATTGCCGGCGTCGAATCGGTCAGAGCCGTCATCAAGGCCGCCGCAAAGCTGGGCATCGGCTATCTCACGCTCTACACCTTCTCGACCGAAAACTGGAACCGGCCGGCTGAAGAAGTCGACATGCTCCTCTCGCTCATAGTCAGCGAGCTCGCAAAAGAGACACCCGAGCTGCTGGCCAACAACGTGCGCCTATCCATGATCGGCGACCTCGGACGCCTCAGCCCGCAGGCTCGTCAGAGCATGCTCGAAAGCATGGATGCCACCGCCGCTTGCACCGGCCTCAACCTCATCCTCGCCCTTAGCTACTCCTCGCGCTGGGAAATCACCGACACCATACGCCGCATGGCCGCGCAGGTGGCCGACGGCACCCTCGCCATCAGCGACATCGACGAGCAGTGCGTCACAGACCATCTCGCCACCGCCGGCATCCCCGACCCCGACCTGCTCATACGCACCGGTGGCGACAAACGTCTGAGCAACTTCCTCCTATGGCAGATTGCCTATGCCGAACTTTACTTCACCGACATCTTCTGGCCCGACTTCAACGGCCGGTCGCTCTGCGAAGCCATCATACAATATCAGAAACGCGAGCGCCGCTTCGGCCTCACGTCCGATCAAATCAAGAATACAAAGTGCTTATAGAATATTATGCGTAAAAAGTTGCTGCTACTCATATCCGGTCTGCTGATGGCCTCCTCCATGGCTGTCAGCGCCCAGGCTCCGGCCGACACCGTCTTCACTCCCAACGTGATCTTCACCGGCATCCCGCGCACCTATCAGATTGCCGACATCAAAGTGGAAGGCGCCGACAACTACGACGAATTCATCATCATCGGCTACTCCGGCCTCAAGAAAGGCGAATGGGTCGAGATACCCGGCGCCGAGCTGACGGCAGCCGCCAAACGCCTCTGGCGACAGACGCTCTTCAGCAACGTGCAGATCCTCGTCGACAAGACTTCCGGCGACCAGGCATGGATCACCCTCAAGCTCCGCGAGCAGCCCCGCATATCCGAAGTCAACTACTACGGCGTGAAGAAAGGCGAGCGCGACGACCTACAGGAGCGCCTCCAGTTTCACAAAGGCAACCAGATTACGCAAAACATCATCAACCGCGCCGAGGCTATCATCCGCAAATACTTCGCCGACAAGGGTTTCGGCAATGCCAAAGTGAAAATCACCCTCCGCGAGGACCTCTCGGCCAAAAACGAGATGATCGTCGACATCAACGTCGACAAGAACTCGAAAGTCAAGGTGCACAAAATCTACATCGACGGCAACGAAGTGATGAGCGACAACGCCATCCAGCGCGCCATGAAAAAGACCAACGAGAAAGGCAAGCTCATCAACCTCTTCAAGCAGAAAAAATTCGTTGAAAGCGACTACCGCGACGACCTCCGCCGCATCATCGAGAAATACAACGAAAAAGGCTACCGCGACGCCAAAATCCTGGCCGACAGCGTTGTGCCCTACGACGACAACACCGTCGACGTCTACATCACCCTCGAAGAAGGCAAGAAATACTACATCAACGACATCTCCTGGGTGGGCAACACCGTGTTCCCCACCGAGCTCCTCAACGACATCCTCGACATCAAGCCGGGCGACGTCTACAACCAGAAGCTTCTCTCCAAACGCACCACTGAGGACGACGACGCCGTGGCCAACCTCTACATGAACCGCGGCTACCTCTTCTACAACCTCATGCCCATCGAACGCAACGTCAACGGCGACTCCATCGACCTGGAGATGCGCATGATCGAAGGCCCCCAGGCACGCATCAACAACGTGGTGATCAACGGCAACGACCGCCTCTATGAAAAGGTGATCCGCCGCGAGCTCCGCGTAAAGCCCGGCGAGCTCTTCAGCAAGGACGACCTCATGCGCTCGGCACGAGAAATCGCCCAGACAGGCCACTTCGACCCCGAAAACATGGACATCCGCCCCGAGCCTAACGAAGAAAACGGCACCGTCGACATCATCTTCAACCTCACCTCCAAAGCCAACGACCAGATAGAATTCTCGCTCGGATGGGGACAGACCGGCGTCATCGGCAAACTCGCCCTCAAGTTCACCAACTTCTCCATCAAAAACCTCTTCCATCCCAGCTCCTACAAAGGCCTCATCCCGCAGGGCGAAGGTCAGACGTTCACCATTTCGGCTCAGACCAACGCTCGCTACTATCAGAGCTACGCCATCTCGTTCCTCGACCCGTGGTTCGGCGGCAAGCGACCCAACTCACTCTCCGTTTCGGCCTACTACAGCCGTCAGACAGGCGTCAACTCGTCATACTACAACAGCACATGGTCCAACCCCTGGCTCTACAACAACTACGGCTACGGTTACAACTACGGCTACGGCTCTGACTACTATCAGAACTCCATCAACAACGCCTACGACCCCAACAAAGTGCTCCAGATGGTGGGCGTAACCGTCGGCTTCGGCAAACGCCTCAGCTGGCCCGACGACTACTTCACCTTCCAGACCGACCTCTCCTACAACTGGTATTACCTCAAAAACTGGGAATACCTCTATTATATGAACAACGGCACCTCCAACTCGCTCGTGCTCGGCCTCACCCTCGCCCGCAACTCGATCGACAACCCCCTCTACACACGCCGCGG
>OHHT01000753.1_pt1 | contig 10649 bp, 10 predicted proteins | sample 1568061 | NCBI WGS metagenome assembly OHHT01 (sample SAMEA3879550, study PRJEB24766) | human gut metagenome | biome: human-associated habitat; feature: feces | place: USA | collected 1985/1987 | reverse complement strand
CATCACTTGTCTACGAATCAGCATGAAGACTGCCAGACCAATCAGTGCCAGGATGGCAACCGTACCACCGAAATGGATAATCAGTGCTACGAAGAAACAGATGGTGAAGGCAGCTCCGGCAGTGATGAACCATCCGCCGATGACACTTAGTACACCGGTGATACGGTAAACGGCTGAATCACGTCCCCAGGCACGGTCGGCAAGTGAGGTACCCATGGCCACCATGAAGGTGACGTAGGTCGTGGAGAGGGGCAGCTGGTGGTTGGTGCCGAAGGTGATGAGCATGGAGGCGATGACCAGGTTGATGGCGGCGCGCACCACGTCGAAGGCGGCCTTGTCGTCCTGGAGCTCCACCTCGTTGGTGTTGAAGCGCGTGCCCACCCAGCGGCGCAGGCCGGCGGGGAAGAGGCGCTTGCCGCCCTCGATCAGGTTTTGGGAGCAGCGGACGATGGCGCGGGCGGCGCGGCTCGAGCCAAACATCTCGTCGCCCTCGTCCTGGCGGGAGAGATCGACGGAGGTCTGAATGACGTGCTGCGCCTTCTTGGAGGTGGCCATGGCGAAGATCATCACCAGGCCCGCCAGGATCAGGTAGAGGGGCGGCGTCGTGGCGCTCTCCATCAGCGAGGACATCATGAAGGTGTCGATGGTCTCGCCGTGGCCATGGGCCATGAAGTCCTGGTAGGAGTCGAGGCCGGCCAGCGGCACGCCGATGAAGTTGACAAGGTCGTTGCCGGCAAAGGCCATGGCGAGGCCAAACGTGCCCATGAGGACGGTAAACTTGAAGATGTTGACGCGGAGCAGGTGGAGCGCCTGCATCGCCACGGTAGAGACGAGGAAGGTGCAGAGCAGCAGCCAGTTGGTGTGGCCCTCGATGTAGTCGCGCAGGTTCTCGGGCAGGTAGGGGCTCTTGCCCATGCCCTTCATGAAGATGAAGTAGGAGAGGGCCGTGAAGGCGATGCCGCCGAAGATGGCGATGCTATAGCGGCTGTGCTTCGAGTAGTGGAAGGTGAAGACGATGCGGCTCAGCCACATCACCACCATGCCGATAAAAAAGGAGATGGCCACCGAGACGAAGATGGCGATGATCACCTGCAAGGCCTTGTCCGAGTTGAGCAGGTCGGCGTATTCCAGCGTGGGGTCGCCCATCACCTTGAGCAGCGCGAGCATCGCCGTGCCGCCCAGCAGCTCGAAGACGAGCGAGACGGTGGTGGAGGTAGGCATTCCCAGCGTGTTGAACGCGTCGAGCACGATGATGTCCGTCACCATCACGGCCAGCATGATGGTCATCACCTCGTGGAAGGAATAGTGGGCCGGCATCATGATGCCGTGGCGGGCTACGTCCATCATGCCCGAGGACATCACGGCGCCGAGCATCACGCCCACCGAGGCAATGATGAGGATGGTGCGAAACGACGCCACGCGGGCGCCGACGGCCGATTGCAAGAAGTTGACCGCATCGTTGCTCACGCCGACAAACAAGTCGAAGACGGCCAGGCAGAGCAGGAAGATGACGATACACAGATAAATGGTCTCCATGTGTTGTAAATGTTATGTTTGTTAATTTCTTCGGGTGCAAAGTTACGCCGACGATGCTACAAACTTTTTGCTATCGCGTTACAATACGGTTACAACGCCGCGCGGCAGACCGCTTTTCTTCTTTTGTGCCCGTCCTGCATTGTTACATGTTACATGTTACATGTTACGTTAAGGCCTCCCACTTCCGCCTCCTCGCAAGCAGGACAAGGTCGTGTAAGCGTTCTTCTCAGATACACGTCGCATTGGTCGCATGGAGTCGCATTGTTACATGTTACATGTTACATGTTACATGTTACGTTAAGGCCTCCCCCACTTCCTCCTCCGCCTCCTCGCGAAGCGTTGTACTTGTTGTTTAGTTGTTTCCCTGCTGACCTTTGTTTTTTTTATTCCTTGGCCAGGGAGAAGTCAAACTGCAGTCCGCCCCCCTCGCGGTTGCTGACGCGTATGCTGCCGCGGTGGAGGATGACGGCGTTCTTGACGATGGCGAGCCCCAGGCCTGTGCCTCCGAGCGACCGGCTTCGTCCCTTGTCGACGCGGTAGAAGCGCTCGAAGAGGCGCGGCAGATGCTCCTCGGGCACGCCGCGGCCCGTGTCGGCGATGGTAAACTGCCAATAGTTGTCCTCGGCACGAGCCTTGACATAGACGGTCGTCTCCTCTCCCGCATAGGCCAGGGCGTTGTCGATGAGGTTGCGGAAGATACTGTAGATCATGCTTCTCACGCCCCTCACCGTCAGCTCGGCGGGCAGAGAGACGAGGAGCCTCATCTGCCTTTGCTGAAACTGCAATGCCGTCTCCTGCTCGATCTCCCGGACCATCCGCGCGATGTCCACCGTCTCCTTGCCGTGCAGGTCCTTCACCTCGTCCATGACGTTGAGCGTCGAGATGTCGGCCAGCAGCGAGGAGAGCCGCTGGCTCTGCGCGTAGCAGCGGTCGAAAAACATTTGGCGCGTCTTCTCGTCGATCGTGGGATGGTTGATGAGCGTCTCCAGGTAGCCCTGGATGCTCGCCACGGGCGTCTTCAGCTCGTGGGCGATGTTGTGGGTGAGCTGGCGTTTGAGTTCGTCCTGCTCCCTGCGCGTGCGCTGGTAGCGCTTATAGACCTTGATGATGCGCTCGGCGATGTCGCCCAGCTCGTCGTCGGGAAAGACCGCCAGATCCTTGATGTCGAGCGACTCGTTGTGGTCGGCCCGCGAGGCGAAGAGGCGCAGTTTGGTGATATTGTTGCCCAGTCGGCGCGTGAAGTTGTAGAGCAGGAGCGTCAGCAGCACGACGGCGCCGAGCGAGAACCAAAGATAGTTTTTGTCCGTATTGAGCACGCTGGCGAGGTTGTCGTTGTAGGGCAGGGCGCTGCGGACGATGTAGCGGTGGGAGGGGAAATAGGTGGCGGAGTAGAAGAAAGCCTGCGGCACGGTGGCGCTCCTGCGCTCGATGGCGTGGCCGCTGCCGTCGTCGAGGGCCTGGCGCACCTCCTGGCGGTTGGCGTGGTTGTGGATGTGGCTCAGGTCCTTCTGCCACGTGTCGTAGAAGACCGTGCCGTCGGGACGGATGAGCGTCACGCGCAGCCCCCTCATGTCGTTGTCGACGATGTAGCGGTCGATGAACGGTTTGATGTCCTTCGGCGACGAGGTGATGGCCTCGCTCATCTGCACGTTGAAGTCCTGGAGGCGCGCGTCGAGCACCGACACCTTGTAGTCCTTCTCCCGTCGCTGCTGATAGACGATGAAGGTGAAGGCAAAGAGCAGGAAGATGGAGAGCACCCCGAGGTAGAGGCGCATTCCCACGGGGATGCGGGTGCGCAGCGGCGCGAAGGGAGGAAGCCCCGTGGGCCCCTGGGCGGTCCCTTGGTTGTCCCCTTGCGTAGTCCCTTGGTTAGTCCCTTGGATGTCCCCTTGATTAGTCCCTTGGTTAGTCCCTTGGATGTTCCCTTGCGTAGTCTGCTGGTTGTTCTGTTTCATCCTTCCGTCTCCCATCATCCCGTCAGTTGGTCTTCACCTCAAATCCGTAGCCGAACCCCTGCCGCGTCACGATATGCTCGGCGTAGGCCTTCACCTTGCGGCGCAGCCGCGTGATGTTGACGTCCACGGTGCGGTCGAGCACGATCACGTCGTGGGGCCACACATGATTGATGAGCTGCTGGCGGCTCAGGATCTTCCCCCTGTTCTCCAGCATCATCAGGAGCAGCGAATACTCGATGCGCGTGAGCGCGACGTGCTCCCCATCGACCCACCTCCTTGCGGTTGTCGTCGAGGACGAGCCCCTGGAAGCGGATCACGCCCTCCTCGTCCTGCGCCTCCTCGTCCTGCGACGTGCGGCGCAGCACCGCCTTGACACGGGCCAGCACCTCGCGCAGCGAGAAAGGCTTCGAGATGTAGTCGTCGGCGCCGAGGTTGAGGCCCTCCACGGTGTCGTCCTCCGTGTCGCGCGCGGTCAGAAAGATGATGGGCGTCTGCTTCGTCAGCGGGTTGTCCTTCACTCTTCTGGCCATCTCGAAACCCGACATCTCGCCCATCATCACGTCCAGCAGCAGCAGGTCGTAGGCGGCAATGTCCAGCGTCAGCGCCTCTTCGGCGGAGTAGGCCACGTCGGTCCGGTAGCCCTCCGCCTCCAGGTTGAACTGAAGAATCTCGCAGAGGTCGGCCTCGTCGTCGACCACCAGTATGCGATAATGCTTGTCTTCCATATTTGCGATATGTTCATGAATCGGGGGCAAAGTTAGGCAAAAAATGTGGAACGCGGCGCGCTTTGCGGGTTACGATTTGATGACAACGAGTGGTGAGGCCCAAAACGTCGGATGCTTGATTTATGACAAGAAGTAGGTATTTTTGTTAAAAAAACAAGTCGGTGACGTTTCGTTTCATGGAAAAAATGTACTTTTGTCGGCGAAAATTGTTTGCAGAATAACAAAAAGTTAATGACCTATGAAGAAAATCAGAGCCGCCGTAGTTGGCTACGGCAACATCGGACGTTACACGGTCGAGTCTCTTGAGGCTGCCCCCGATTTTGAGATTGCAGGCGTAGTACGCCGTCAGGGTGACAAGGACAAACCACTCGAACTGACCCCCTACGAGGTGGTCGACGACATCACGAAGCTCAAGGAGGTCGACGTGGCCTTCCTCTGCACGCCGACACGCTCCTGCCCCGACTACGCCGAGCGCCTGGTGGCCTTGGGCATTAACACCGTCGATAGCTTCGACATCCACACCAGCATCCTCGAATACCGCACGCGACAGATGGAAAACTGCAAGAAGGCGGGCCGCGTCAGCGTCATCGCCGCTGGATGGGACCCGGGAAGCGACTCCGTGGTGCGCGTGCTCCTGGAGGCACTCGCCCCGAAGGGCCTCACCTACACCAACTTCGGTCCGGGTATGTCGATGGGCCACAGCGTCGTGGCTCGCTCCAAGAAGGGCGTCAAGAACGCGCTCTCCATGACCATTCCCCTGGGCGAGGGCATCCATCGCCGCATGGTCTATGTGGAACTGGAGGATGGCTACACCGTGGCGCAGGTCGAGGCGGAACTCAAGGCTGACGACTACTTTGCCCACGACGAGCTCCACGTCTTCGCCGTGAAGTCGGTGGACGACGTACGCGATATGGGCCACGGCGTACACCTCACCCGCAAGGGCACGAGCGGCAAGACGCCCAACCAGCGCATGTCCTTCGACATGAGCATCAACAACCCGGCGCTCACGGCACAGATCCTGGTCGGGGTGGCCCGCGCCTCCTTCCGACTGACCCCGGGATGCTACACCCTGCCCGAGATACCGGTCATCGACCTGCTCCCGCAGTCGCGCGAGGAGGTGGTGGCTACCCTCGTATAAGCTGTCGAACCCTATAAGCTGCTCCAATAGCCGCTCATATAGTCGCCCATATAGCCGCTCATATAGTCGCCCATATAGCCGCTCGCGTAGTCGAACCATATAGCCGCTCATATAGTCGAGCCATGTAGTCGAATCATATAGGCCTACTGGCGATGGGGCGCCGTTGGAATAAAGTCTCAAATCCCTCGTTTTGGCAAGGAAGTCGGTCGGCTTCTTCCCAAAATGAGGGATTTTGTTTACACATTTGCCCCGATTTGTGCACATCTTTGTCGTTTTTGTGCACAATGTTTGCCCATAACGGGGAAAATAACTACCTTTGCAGCGGTTCTTTTAGGATACATCACTCAGGTTGTTTCACGAATAGCGGTTTGGTGGAATACAAAACGGTGAAAAGACTGGAGGATAAGATAGAAATAAGAAAATAAGTAACACATACAGGATTTATGAGTTTAAAGATTGTTGTACTTGCCAAGCAAGTACCCGACACGAGAAACGTGGGCAAAGATGCGATGACGGCCGAAGGAACGGTGAATCGCGCCGCTTTGCCCGCCATCTTCAATCCCGAAGACCTTAATGCGCTGGAGCAGGCCTTGCGCCTCAAGGAGCAGCACCCGGGGAGCACGGTAGGCCTGCTGACGATGGGTCCTCCGCGCGCGGGCGAGATCATCCGCCAGGGATTGTACCGAGGTGCCGATACTGGCTGGCTGCTGACGGACCGCCTCTTCGCAGGTGCCGATACGCTGGCCACATCCTATGCTCTGGCCACGGCCATCCAAAAGATTGGCGATGTGGATATCGTCATCGGTGGCCGACAGGCTATCGACGGCGACACGGCCCAGGTGGGCCCGCAGGTAGCACAGAAGCTGGGGCTCAACCAGGTGACTTATGCTGAGGAGATCCTCAAGGTGGAGGAGGGCAAGGCCACGATCCGCCGCCATATCGACGGAGGTGTGGAGACGGTGGAGACACCGCTGCCCGTCGTCGTCACCGTCAATGGATCGGCTGCTCCGTGCCGCCCGTGCAACGCCAAGCTCGTGATGAAGTACAAGTATGCCACCTGCCCCATGGAGCGCACGGGCGAGGAGCCCTGGAGCAAGCTCTATGAGGAGCGCCCCTACCTGACGCTCCACCAGTGGAGCGTGGCCGATGTCGATGGCGACCCCTCACAGTGTGGTCTCAGCGGATCGCCCACCAAGGTCAAGGCCGTGAAGAACATCGTCTTCCAGGCCAAGGAGAGCAAGACGCTGACCGGCGAGGACAAGGATATCGAGAGCCTCGTAAGGGAATTGTTGGACGAAAAGATTATTGGCTAAGACAAACGACAAGATGAATAACGTATTTGTTTATTGCGAGATAGAGGGCACGAAGGTGGCCGAGGTGTCACAGGAGTTGCTCACCAAGGGCCGCAAGCTGGCCAATCAGCAGGGTGTGGAGCTCCACGCCATCGTGGCCGGAAAGGACATCAAGGGAAAGGTCGAGGATCAGATCCTGCCGTATGGTGTGGACAAACTGTTTGTCTTCGACGGCGAGGGTCTCTTCCCCTACACCTCCGCTCCCCATACCGACATCCTGGTCAACCTCTTCAAGGAGGAGCAGCCGCAGATCGCGCTGATGGGCGCCACGGTCATCGGACGCGACCTGGGCCCGCGCGTGTCGTCATCGCTGACCAGCGGACTGACCGCCGACTGTACCGAACTGGAGATCGGCGACTTCGACGACCGCAAGGCCGGCAAGCACTATGATGGACTCCTCTATCAGATTCGTCCCGCCTTCGGTGGCAACATCGTCGCCACGATCGTCAATCCTGAGCACCGCCCGCAGATGGCCACGGTGCGTCCGGGCGTGATGCAGAAGGCTCTCTATGAGGGCAAGGCCAAGGGCGAGGTGGTCTATCCTGAGGTGGCCAAGTATGTGCCGGCAGAGGACTATGTCGTCAAGGTGCTCGACCGCCACGTCGAGGAGGCCAAGCACAACCTCAAGGGCGCGCCGATCGTCGTGGCTGGTGGCTACGGCGTGGGATCAAAGGAAAACTTCGACCTGCTCTTTGAGTTGGCCAACCTCCTGCATGGAGAGGTCGGCGCAAGCCGCGCGGCCGTGGACGCAGGATGGGTCGATAGCGATCGTCAGATCGGTCAGACTGGCATCACGGTCCACCCGAAGGTCTATATCGCCTGTGGCATCTCGGGACAGATCCAGCATATCGCCGGAATGCAGGACTCGGGCATCATCATCTCGGTCAACACCGACCCTGAGGCGCCCATCAACCGCATCGCCGACTATGTGATCACGGGCAGCGTAGAGGAGGTGGTTCCCAAGCTGATAAAATATTATAAGGAAAATACAAAGTAAAAAAGACCCCCTCATGCCGGGCTCCTAAGGGCCGGGCGGCAGGGAATTCATATTATGGCAAATTACTATACCGACCATCCGGAGATTGAGTTCCACCTCGATCACCCGTTGATGAAGCGCATCGTGGAGCTGAAGGAGAAGGGCTATGCTGACAAGGATCAGTTTGCCGACGCTCCCGTCTGCTACGAAGATGCGATAGAGAACTATAAGCGCGTGTTGGACATTACGGGCGACGTGGCCGCCAACATCATCGAGCCGAACAGTGAGTCGGTCGATTTGGAAGGTCCGCACCTCGTCGATGGACGCATGGTCTATGCGAGCAAGACGGTCGAGAATATCGACGCTACGTGCAAGGCGGGCCTGTGGGGTGTCTCCATGCCGCGTAAGTACGGTGGCCTGAACCTCCCCAATGTAGTCTTCTCCATGCTCTCCGAGGTCATCTCGGCGGCCGATGCGGGATTCCAGAACATTTGGAGCCTGCAGAGCTGCATCGACACGCTCTATGAGTTTGGATCGGAGGAGCAGCGACAGAAGTACATCCCCCGCGTCTGCGAGGGTGCCTCGATGTCCATGGACCTCACGGAGCCCGACGCTGGTAGCGATCTGCAGCGCGTCATGCTCAAGGCCACACAGGACGAGGACGGCACGTGGCGTCTGAACGGTGTGAAGCGATTCATCACCAATGGCGACTCTGATATCCACCTGGTGCTTGCCCGCTCTGAGGAGGGCACACACGACGGACGTGGCCTCTCGATGTTTATCTACGACAAGCAGAGCGGCGGCGTCACGGTGCGCCACATCGAGCACAAACTCGGTATCCACGGTTCGCCCACCTGTGAGCTGGTCTTCAAGAACGCCAAGGCAGAGCTCTGTGGCAGCACACGCATGGGTCTCATCAAGTATGTGATGGCCTTGATGAATGGTGCGCGCCTGGGCATTGCCGCACAGAGCGTCGGCGTGGAGCAGGAGGCTTACAATGAGGGCCTCTCCTACGCCAAGGAGCGCATGCAGTTTGGCAAGAAGATCATCAGCTTCCCCGCCGTCTATGACATGCTCTCGCGCATGAAGGCAAAGCTCGACGCGGGTCGCTCCCTGCTCTATCAGACGGCACGCTATGTCGATCTCTACAAGGCCCTGGAGGATATCGGTCGCGACCGCAAACTGACGCCCGAGGAGCGTCAGGAACTGAAGAAGTGGAACCGACTGGCTGATGCTTTCACGCCGCTGGCCAAGGGCACCAACTCCGAGTGGGCCAACCAGAATGCTTACGACGCCATCTCCATCCATGGTGGTTCGGGCTTCATCATGGAGTATAAGTCGCAGCGACTCTTCCGCGACGCGCGTATCTTCTCTATCTATGAGGGTACGACCCAGTTGCAGGTAGTGGCTGCCATCCGCTACATCACCAATGGCACCTACCTCAACATCATGAAGGAGATGCTGCAGGGTGAGGTCTCCGAGAGCCTCAAGCCGCTGCAGGAGCGTGTGGCCAAACTCGTGGCTACCTACGAGGCTTGCCTCGACAAGGTCAAGGCGGGCGCCAACCAGGACGAGCACGACTTCCTGGGCCGTCGTCTCTACGACATGACTGCCGACATCGTCGCTTCCCTGCTCATCCTTGACGACGCAACGCGGGCGCCGGAGTTGTTCGAGAAGAGTGCTAACGTCTTTGTGCGCATGGCCGAGGAGGAGGTGATGGGCAAGGCCGCCTATATCCAGGCCTTCCACGCCGACGACTTGAAGAACTTCGAAGCATAGTATTTGACAATCTTTCATCCCCAATCGCATGGTGGACTCCCGCTTGTCTCATTCTATATAGGACTGTAGAATGGACTATATAGGATATGGAGAAGGACTATATAGGACGCAACAAAGACTATATAGGATACAAGAAGGAAGATCATGCGCTTGGGGATTTCTTTTTTCTCTTAAACAATACAAATGGAGAATTTTATTGAAGTGAGAAATGTCACCAAGGCGTTCGACCGTCACGTCGCGCTCAGCGATGTGTCGCTGACCATGCGTCGTGGCCGCGTCTTCGGACTCCTTGGCCCTAACGGTGCGGGCAAGACCACAACGCTGAAATCCATTGCCGGAATCATCAGTATGGCTTTGGGTACCGGTACGGTGCAGAGCTGCGGGAATACACCCAGACGGCTTAGATAGCCGCTTTTCACCAACGGGCTTACCAAAAAGGAGGATACATCATGAAGAAAGCAATCTCAATTCTGCTGGCTGTGGCAATGCTTCTTAGCCTGTGCGCCTGTTCCCGGAACAAACGATCCTCAATGACCATCAGGCCCTCTGAATTTTCCAAGGAAACCCAGGAAGTCCTGGATCTATTCGATGATGAAATCCAGTTTTTCGACATTTCCCTTGATGAGACAGTGAAATCCTATACGATCTCTGTCTGGGTCTACCGTGACGGAACATGGAATGAAGACGGCAAAACATATGGGAAGAGCGATCTTCTGGGCAACCGGATCGCCATTCGGCTGACGGAAACCGGCTGCGATATCTACAATATTTCTGAAAATGGCAGTTCCAGGTGCAGCTATCCCGTCCTGGATACAACGTTTGACAAGCCAATGGGAGTTGCTACCACAAGGATGACCCATGAGCTGCCCATAGAGCTGAATAAGGAAATCCCCATCTGTGTCAAAACCGGAAGCAGCGCAAACCAAATGACGGTAATGAATATCACAGAGGATTTCCGGAACGCAAAGTGCGAGGCAGGAATTGCCGTGACGCTGACGGTATCGGATGCGGTTGCGGAGTAAGCGCCGGGACGCATGGCCCGGCGATCGTGCCAGCGGTGATTGGCGGCGTTCTTTATCAGGCGCGACGTTTTCCCATTGCCCATTCCGGAGAGAAAACGCATAAAACAAGCCGAGCAGTGCTTACCGGCTCCTGTCTGCCCAGCACCATTTCCGGGTGGTCGATAAA
>OHHT01000746.1_pt1 | contig 10702 bp, 9 predicted proteins | sample 1568061 | NCBI WGS metagenome assembly OHHT01 (sample SAMEA3879550, study PRJEB24766) | human gut metagenome | biome: human-associated habitat; feature: feces | place: USA | collected 1985/1987 | reverse complement strand
CTTACGGGTACCCCCTCTTTCTTGATGTGGAGCTGGAGGGATTCGAACCCTCGTCCAAACGTGGAACCAATATGCTTTCTACGTGCGTAGTCTCCGATTGGTTTTCGAAGATGGCCAGGCCGGGACGACCAAACCACCCCTTATCCCTAAGAGTTTCGCACAGACGTCCGGGCGCCGTCAGTACTATTCCCGATATACCTGCACCGCCGGATCGATTAGTCTCGGAAAAAGGACAATCGGGCGATGTCTCGTCCCCGCAACTGTTGCAGGGATAAAGCTAATCTACTGTACTTCGATTAAGCAGCGAGAGCGTAGTTGTTTTCGCCATTTAAATTTGCTGATGTCTCTGTTTAAAGAGCGTGGGCATCATCGCTCTGCACGCTTACATACCGCCTCGACACGCTGTCAAAACCGGTCAGCCCCCTCCGGGTCTTATTTTTAAGCCTGCAAAAATAGCGCTTTTTCGGCAGACTTCTTCGCGATTTACATATTTTTAACTTTTACACATCGCTAAAACATACATATGTCTACAAAAAAGACAGACGCCACAATGCCGTGATGCATTATGACGCCCTTTGTGTCTGAGCCGCGAGTGGGACTCGAACCCACGACCTTTTCGTTACGAATGAAATGCTCTACCAACTGAGCTATTGCGGCCTATGCTACCGGTCAAGGGGATGTCTCCTCGACTTGAGCGGTGCAAAGTTACTAATAATTTATGGTTTGTTTACTATAAACAAGCGATATTTTTGATTTTTCAATCATCAACCGCGCCATGACAGGGGTGGCAACGTAAGGCACAACACCCGTCACAGTGGTCGTTGACCCGTAGTATGACGAATTGGTCTCGTAGGTTACGGATATCGGAGTCAATGTGAAAGTGATATCTTCGTCCGCAATCCGGTCTTTTTTAAGCAAATCAAGGAAGTAGTCTCGTAGCCCGACAAACTCATAAGTACCGCTCGTCGTGTTGTATGTGGCATAGAAAGATGTCTTGTTGTCGGGTATCTTGCTTTCCAAAAAGAACTTGTCTTTGTCTTTTGTCAAGGTCATCAACAGATATGTCGGCGGTTTTATGGAGTACTTATTGGCTATCTCCTCTACCGGGATGCTGATACCTACCGTATTGATTACGCCCAGGCCTTTGGAAACATTGGCACGATATTTCTCAATCATTTCGTTGCCGGGGAAACGGAATTGCACGTCAAGTCCGGCAGGAGCCATAATGACAGACTGACCTTGGGCTACACGGGCATTGATTTCGGGCGCTATTTCCAGCTTGATGTTGTTATTGGTAACGATTTCGGGCGTCACGGCAAAATAGTTGCCGGCACGCATGACCGTAGTGTCTTTTTTCTTGTTTTCGTCGTAGTATGTCTTGTGATAATACAGATGCATGGTCGTGGAAGCGATACGCGTCACACGGCCGTTGCCGAAAGTATTTTTAATATATAGCCCGGGAAATACCTTGGCAAAGTCCGAAGGCGTAGAATACGTTTGAGGATTGCTTCGGTAAGCCGAATAGAGTCCCTTGGCGAGGTCGCGCGGCAGGGTCACAGCCAACATACGGTATTTGAGCTTTTTGACCGAGTCAGGTTCGCCCACGGCACTGACATTGTATATCAGCGAAGCGTAACGTTTGGAACCGTCATAGTAGCCTGTCGGATCGAAGTCCGAGTATATCGGCGAGGGAAGTTGACGCGTCAAGGGATATATTTCCAATCCCATGGGCGCCACCGAGTCACCGGTGTATTCGCCGATGTTGAGCATCATCACCAGACGTAACGAGTCGATATCATTGACGCCTACACCTACGGTGTCCAAAACATTGGAGGGCATGAACTGAGTGACTATTTCGCTGGAAATGCTGCCATATCCGGGAGCGTCTACACGTCCTATCATCTGGGTAACCGAACGCGACAGGACCTGATGGTTGCTTATAGATTGTCCGGTGAGAGTGAAAGTAGTGTCTACGATTATGGCCACGCTGTCCTGCGTGATGGAGTTGCCTATGTCAGAGGAGTCGTCGCACGAGGGGGTCAGCATTGCAGACCCAGCCATGGCGGCAGCGGCGAGAATGGTGAGATACTTGTTCATCGTGTATTTCTCAAATAGTATCGGAGAAGCCTTTGCGTATTGTCAGAGGTTTTTGTAGAAGTCCATATATGCGGCAGCATACCCTTCTTCGCTGGGGAAGGCCATGAAAGGTTTTCCGGAAGCCTTGGCTGCCTCAACGGCCTCGACAGGGGCGTCCGCCACAGCTTGAACCACACCGTCACTGTATTGCATGGCTATGCGATGCAATGCGGCCGTATCCACCGGGCCTCCAGAAATTACGGCAAGATCCTTGGCGCTGAAGCCGTCCATGCGCAACTTCTCGACAGCACGCGCATCCAACGGCGATTCCATTTCGTCGGCAAACAACGAGTACACCACCTTGACATTGCGAAATGCCGGGTCCTTGGCGTAACTCTTACGAATATACAGGGGCACAAGCGCGGAAATCCAGCCTGAACAGTGTATCACAACCGGCGGCCAGCGCAATTTCCTAACCGTCTCGAGGACGCCGCGAGCAAAGAACATCAGCCGCTCGTCGTTCTCCGAAGCCAAACTCTGTGTTTCCAGAGCACCCGAATTGTGGCGCTGGAAGTAGTCATCGCTATCTATAAAGTAAACCTGCATGCGCGAGGGCTGCAGCGTAGCCACCTTGATTATCAGCGGATGATCCGTGTCATCAATCACGATATTCAGACCTGACAGCCTTATCACTTCGTGCAGTTGGTTGCGACGCTCGTTGATGGCGCCATAACGCGGCATAAATGTGCGTACTTCAACGCCAAGCTCCTGGATGCCCTGCGGCAAGTCGCGGCATAATCCGGACATGACATTCTGGGGCAAATACGGCGCTATTTCCTGCGAAATGTATAAGACTTTGTCTACCTCCATAATTAATCTAAATGCTTTTTGCGGTGGATATTTAATTCCTGCAAAGTTACGAATTTTTTCGGCCTCGCGGCATATACGCCATATCCATCATCGACCAACGACCTCAAAAAAAAGCGGACACAACCCGAGAGCCGCATCCGCTTTTATTCTTTTATGTATGTCTACGATTACATCTTAGCTTCTTCGCCTTTGAGCAAAGCACATACAACGCACCATGCGATGGCTACGATGAGCGTAAGCCACCAGCCGAAGGCCAACGACAGGAAAGTCGTGCCAAGCAAAATGCCGAAAAGCAGAAAAACACCGGTCGTGATATAGGCAAACAGCGGAGTCACAACTTTCTTCGAGTTTATCATACAAGCCGATACTATCGGAAGTATTACGATAGCAAGCGACATTATAAGCAGCAATGAGCTGTCTGCCGTAAAGCATTTTATACCCATAACCGAGGCAAATCCTAATACAGATACCTGCGGAAGTATTAGGTATAGAACGGCTACAAGGATACCGCCTCCGGCGGTGAGTAAAAATTTCTGCTTCGGATCAAGGGCAAGGAGTTTTTTCTTTAATTCGTCCATGTCTTTTGTTGTTATTAGGTGGATAGATTCAGTTAATTGCCTATTCTTTTTAGAGGTAAATATGTTTCACGGCACTTTTTGCTGTCATTGCAGCCGCACGACTAACATTTTGTGCAAATTAAGCACTTTTCATCATAACATCAAAATTTTTTGCAAGAATTAACCTATTTTTACATTCGACCGATTCTGTGCTTTTCTTACCATACAACGTCCGTACCTAACAGCAAAGCGCGGGCGCAGCCATCAAGCCGCGTCCGCGCCATTATACGTGCGTATGTCTATGCGTTATTTTGCCGTGAAAAAGTGTATCGGAGCAGCGCCGCGCCCCCTATATCCGGCTTCGGTCATATACGCCCATCCAAGCAGTTTGAAGCCATATTCCTTGCCCGGCTCGGTCTTGAGATACACCGTCATAATGCGGCGGTCTTTATCGAATTTAGCACCGCAGATATTCGGAAATATATCGGGATTATTATCGTAATAATCGCAGGCCATAGGACTGTTAACCACCGGTTTGTCAAAGAAAACCTTGACGGCATACCTGTCGGAAGCAGGCACATCGCGAGTTCCGTCGGCCAACGAGCAGCCGAGGATGGTAATCTGGCCACGTCTCACCTCGCAATAGCGCTGCGTCACATCAAGATCGTTGACAGCTTCCACAATAAGCGGAGCTACCTGTGCCAGTGTACGATAGCGGTCGCGGTTGTTGCGATATTCGGTCATCGCACCCACAATTTCCGGCACTACCAAAAATCCTCCGGCCACTTGCCCTTTAATGGCTGTCTCGACATCCGCACTGTCTTCGGCGCATCCGGCGTGTGCCAAGGCATATTGTATTTCGACCGAGCGCACCATCGACTCGCACAACATTGTACGAGCGCCGCCATAAGCCTGAGCCGCAAGCTCTTCTTCCATCAGGTCGGCCGCCAATTGAGCGTTACCGTTAAAGGCCGAGATGTTATCTTCTATGATCGGGTTGCACATCGGATGCGAAAACTCATGAACTATCAGGCTTTCAGTGTTATGGAATACCGGTATCCCGTTCTCGTCCAATTTCCAACAGCCTATGATAATGACCGACTCGGCCGGCATCCCGGCACGTTGGCACGTCACCCCATAGTTGCCTATATTGAGCAGACTTACGGACAATCGTCCGCGTATTTCCGTGCCATAGAATTCTTCGAGCCAAACCAAGTCAACATTGGAGAGCATGGCTTCAACATTAGCTATTACCTTGTCATAGAATGGCTTATTCGACACATAGAAATCGTGAAATCCGCTCTGACGGTAAGCATCATCCAGTAGTCGCGCCATTTCGACATCCTGTCCAGCCGACCAACGACTGTCCAGCTTGGACAAATCCGAGCCGGGCAGCAGCACCAAATGCCCGCTCTGTATCGCCGTATGTGCCGCCAATGCGGCCACCGCGTCATAACTCAGTCCCTGTGCGCCGCGCAATTCGTTGAGCCGCGCCACTGCCGGATGGCCATTCAACGGCGCCATCACCGAGTCCAGCACGGTTACATACTGCTTATTAACATTATTCACATACTCATCGAATCCGGCAAGTCGACACATCGCACTGACAAATTCGACATTCTCGTCCACGGATACCTTGACAGCCGACGCTCCAAGCCCCAAAACAAGGCACAGCACCATTACATACTTTCTCATAATTTTTAATTTTTATTGGATGAGAATTATTGCGGTATATTTTGCTTATAAATTTTCCGGCAAAGCGGCAGATTGCGCCGGACGCCCCAAACCATCCGAGGTCTCCATGCACTCCGGAGCTCTGAGATCATCGATTTACCGCAGCCGATGTTCGAAAGACAAAATTACATAAAAAAACGCATACACCCCTCGCTACAGGACGTAAAACGCAGGGCAACCGCATCAAAAAACGAGGAAGAATAACGACCTTGGAATTACCAGGGTCTTGGCATACGTGTATATTTAAACATCGTTGTTCTTGTATGTCTATTGCGCTATAAAGGCATTTTAGTTACGATATAATGTTTTTTAACTTTATAATCTTGTGTATATAATTGACTTTTAGTATATTTGCGCAGCATAAAATAAGCACTAAAAGCAATCATAAATACAATGTTGATCAATATTTTTGAAAGCATTCCGGACCACAGAGTGGTTGGACGCTGTACATACCCTTTATCAGAACTATTAACTATCGCCTTGCTCACCTACCTATGCGGCGGAGAGGATTATGTAGATATGAGTGAATTTGCATACGTGCGGGCGAGGGACTTCGGACTTCTTGCGGGCTGTCCGGGACGTTCTCCTTCCCCGGACACCTTCGAGAGACTGATGAGTTCCGTTGCTCCGGAAGAACTGGAAAGGTGTCTTGTGGAGAACGGACGGCGTTTTCTGGATAGCTTGACAGAGAAGCAGATAGCCATTGATGGGAAGAAATTACGCGGGACATCACCAAAAAGCAATGTGACAAAAGGAGATTATCTGATGAACGCTTTTGTAAGCGAAAACAGCATAGTTATCGGACAGGAAAGGCTCACGGATAAAGAGAATGAAATATCGGCTATTCCGAGGCTGCTTGAACGGCTTGACATTACGAACGCGGTGGTATCCATAGATGCTATTGGAACTCAGGTGGAGATTGCGGATCAAATTATTAAGGGACACGGCAATTATTTTCTTGCTGTCAAGGACAACCAACCGGCATTATCCGAAGCCGTCAAGGACGCGTTCAAATACAACAGACCGATAAGTGAGGCTTCGCAAATGGAGGCGGATCACGGCCGGATTGAGACACGTGACTGTCGCATTTTAGACGCAGACTGCATCGAAGACGAGTCTGTCTCAATGCGTTGGCCCGGGCTCAAAACGTTGGTCGAGATTACATCTTCCGTTGAACGTCAGGATGGGCAAAAAATCGTAAACAAGAGATATTATATCAGCAACGAGGATTTTCCTAAAGCTGCATACTTCAACATGTTGTCGCGTGGTCACTGGTCGGTTGAAAACGGCCTTCATTGGCACCTGGATGTAACCTTTAAGGAGGATGCATGTCGCTCTCGCAAAGGGTTTGCGGCACAAAATCTATCTTGCATCCGTAAGCTTGCGTTACAGATTGTCAAGAGCCACAGCGATAAGCGCAGCATCAAGAAACGTCTATTCCGTGCAGCGATTTCACAAGATTACCTTCGTGAAATCCTTGCCTCGGCCATAATTTGATGCGGTTGCCCTGGCTTGTTGGTTTTTAGAAGAATTTGGCCGACTATTGTGAAAATATCTTTTGGCAGATTAAAAAAAAATCGCCAACTTTGCATTCCACGTTATGCGCCTGCAGCGTCAGCCATCTTTCGCCGCAGGTAGATATTTCTGCAAAATACGGGTCTACCACTTAACTGATTATGAACAAACCGGGCAGCCATACGCCACTATGGGAAGATTGTCTTACGCTAATCCGTAAAGAAGTTAGCGCAAGCGAGTATGACCTATGGTTCAAGGACATCAGCGAAGTGAGCCACGTCGGCAATGACCTTAAACTGATGGTTCCGACGCCGTTGTTTGCCGAGCATATCGAAGCCAACTATCTTGACATCATAGGGCCTATACTGCACCGAGTATACGGCCCGGACGTACAATTGCACTACCTGTTCAATGTCGTAAGCAAAGAGCCTGACACGCAAGTGGACGTGGCCAGCACACCGCGAAGCAAGGCTGTAACTACGCCGGCGGTGGCCAATCCCTTTGCGCCACGACCTGTCGGTTCGGTAGACCCACAACTCAACCCTAGGTTTACTTTCGAGAATTATTGTGTGTCGTCATCGAACAAAAACGCCCTGATCATAGCCGAGTCTTTAGCCAACGACCCGCAGGTCAAGACGTTCAATCCCCTCTTTATTTTCGGAGACACCGGCGTGGGCAAGACCCACCTTATCCAAGCCATAGGCATACGCCTCAAAGAACGTTTCCCCGACATGAGGGTGGTATACCTTACCTCGCGCACCTTCCAGAGCCAGTTCACTACAGCTCACATGCGTGGCGAGACCAACCAGTTCTTCAATTTCTATCAGAGTATAGACACCCTTATTGTAGACGACATCCAGGACTTGAACGACAAGCCCAAAACGCAAAACATGTTCTACAATATATTCAATTATCTGCATCTCAACAACAAACAGATTGTACTGTCTTCGGATCGTGCGCCCGCAGATATGAAAGGTTTTGAAGCGCGTATGCTCGGCCGCTTCAAGTGGGGTATTTCCGTACGTCTCGAGCGTCCGGATCTGCAATTGCGTCGACACATACTCAGCCAAAAAGCTGCAAGCGAAGGCATTGAATTGCCGGACGATGTGATGACTTATATAGCCAATAACGTCACCGACAGCATCCGTGACATTGAGGGCGTGATGACATCGATAGTGGCACGTGCGACTTTCTGTAACATCCCGGTGTCCCTGGAATTGGCTCGCAACGTCGTGGGCAATGCCATACGCACCACTCGGCGCAGCACCGAATTTGATGATGTGCTTCGCGAAGTGTGCTCATACTACAACGTGGAACAGAGTTTGGTATTTACCTCCTCGCGCAAGCGCGAAATTTCGGATGCGCGCCAGATGGTGATGTACCTGGCCAAACAACTTGCCAAGATGTCATTCAAGGCCATAGGACAACGTTTAGGTCGCAGCCATGCCACGGTGCTATACGGGTGTCGACAAATCGAAGAACGTATACCATACGAGAAACAATTGCAAGAGGCTTCCGACACTATCACCAAGACATTGTTGTCTTAGACGTGCGGTATTCGTACTCTCCCATATTTTAGCATTACCGGAGGCGAATTGTTCGCCTTTTTTTTGTGTGTACGCGCATAATCACTACCTTTGTCCACAAATAACATAAGTCCACATATTATACCATGCTACTATTCATTGCAAAAAGACATATAGGGCTCGAACTTTCCGAACAGGCTCATTTGGCCGTACAGGCCGGATGTGGATGGATACAGGTTTGTATCGATGATATTCCCGACCAGGACGCCCGCGCCCAATTGTCAGTCATCGCAAACGAATGTCGTGAGCAAGGCGTCATTCTAACCATAGAAGACAACCCCGAGTTGGCCGCTGAAATGGGCGTACACGGCGTATATATATCTGAGTCATCGACCAATGCACGCGCTTTGCGCGAAAAACTTGGAGCCGAGGCCATCATCGGTATTGCTGCGGCATCGGCATCATCTGTCGGCACTTTGGCCGCCCTTGATATTGATTATGTTACCATACCGACAGACACGGGCGTAGACGAGGCTGCGGCCTTTGTAAAAACAGTGCGTGATGCCGGCGTCAATACGCCCATTGTCGCTGTCGGGGCATTTGCCGCCGCTAACATCCGAGCTATGATTGCTGCCGGGGTCAACGGCTTTGCTCTTTCGCTGGAAGACATAGGATCCTCATCCGATGCGGTACGGGCCATCGATTGCATATTGTCTACAATAAATACCGTCACGAAAAAAGTCGAATGATGCGCTTGGGACGCAAGCATCCATAAACCAATTGACTATGCTTCATTGTTTTATGCCCCGGTCCTACGAATGAAGACCTCTTTATCTTCCATATTATTACGTGTTGCCTTGCCCGTATTGATCGGCTTGGGCGTCACGGCATGGCTCTTTGCCGATGAATTCGGGGGCAAAGCTTTAGATGCCATAGACTGGAATGTGCAAATGCTTGTCGGATTTGCGCTTGCCTGCGTATTTGTGGTCGGACGAGACTTTGGCTTAACGTGGCGTTTTCACACGATTGCACACCCGCAATTGACGTGGCGTCGGTCAGTGCGCGTCGATTTAATGTGCGCCTTCACTTCGGCCATAACCCCGTCTGCTGTCGGAGGTAGCGCCTTGGCTGTGTTTTATCTCAATCGAGAGGGAGTATCTCTGGGCAAAGCCGCAACACTGACACTTACCACACTGCTGATGGACGAGATGTTTTTCGTGGTATTTTGTCCTGTGATACTGTTATTGATACCAAATGACCTCTTGTTTGCCCAAGGCACAGTAGATGCCGGCTTTATGTTGGGTGTGCGTATAGTCTTTTGGATAGTGTACGCCGGCATAGTGGTATACACAGCGTTATTGTTTATGGGCATAATTGCATGGCCCGAAGCAGTGGCTCGATTCATCAAAAAGGCTTTTGGCCGGCGCATATTGCGCCGATGGAGAAGAAGCGCCTACGAAATGGCCGACAATATGGTGACTACATCACGCCAATTGCGCCAACGTTCGATGCGCTGGTGGCTCAATGTGTTTTTTGCCACTGTTGTATCATGGTTCTCACGATATTTGGTGGTCAATGCCTTATTTTGGGGCTTCTGTCCCGATGCATCCGGATGGCTGGTATTCGGCCGCCAATTTGTAATATGGGTCTTGCTCATGGTTTCCCCTACCCCGGGCGGCAGCGGTATTTCCGAAGTGATTTTCGCCACCTATTACGGCGATCTTGTCGGCAGCCCGCAGATGGCCCTGATGATGGCTCTGGCTTGGCGATTGATCAGCTATTACATATACCTCGTGGCCGGATCGCTGATACTACCATCGTATTTTGGAAAAAAGAAAATGCGACCGAGCGGCGAAACCATGCCTTAGCATAGCATTAAACTGCTATTCAAGAATTTTAAGAACAACACAAATACCGAACACCGATATGTTTTCATCGATATCCAACCAATGTTTTGCCGTGATACCGGCACGATACGCATCGACACGCTTTCCGGGCAAGCCCTTGGCTATGCTGGGCACTTGCCCCGTCATCGAGCATGTATGGCGTCGTGTCTCTAAGGTTTTTGGAGACAATGTAGCCGTGGCCACAGACGACACTCGCATAGCAGACTGCGTCACCGGCTTTGGCGGACGAGTTGTAATGACGTCCATCGACCACCATAGTGGCACCGATCGCTGCCGCGAGGCTGTAGAGCTTCTCGGGGTGACACAAAATGTCATTGTAAATATCCAGGGCGATGAACCTTTCGTAGACACCGGTTCGCTGATGGCTTTGGCCGGATGTTTCGAGCGCGAAGACGTGGACATCGCCACCTTGGCGCGGCCGTTGCCGGCTTCGACACCATACGAAACCATTGCTGACCCGGCACTTGTAAAAGTCGTAATATCACAGGTAAACACTGCTATGTATTTTTCGCGTTGG
>OHHT01000742.1_pt1 | contig 10722 bp, 11 predicted proteins | sample 1568061 | NCBI WGS metagenome assembly OHHT01 (sample SAMEA3879550, study PRJEB24766) | human gut metagenome | biome: human-associated habitat; feature: feces | place: USA | collected 1985/1987 | reverse complement strand
CTCTTCCGTGTCTTGCCTCGTCACGAGCCATCTCATGAACTGTATCATGGATTGCGTCAAGATTAGCAGCCTTAGCTCTCTTAGCAAGGTCAGTCTTACCTGCTGTTGCACCGTTTTCAGCTTCAACTCTCATCTCAAGATTCTTCTTAGTGCTGTCTGTTACAACTTCGCCGAGAAGTTCAGCGAACTTGGAAGCATGCTCAGCTTCTTCCCAGGCAGCCTTCTCATAGTAAAGACCGATTTCTGGATAACCCTCTCTGTGAGCAACTCTTGCCATAGCAAGGTACATACCAACCTCTGAACATTCACCTTCAAAGTTAGCTCTTAAATCAGCAACGATATCCTCGCTTACGCCCTTAGCTACGCCAACAACGTGCTCAGCAGCCCATTCTCTTTCTCCTGTCTGTGCAGCAAACTTGCTTGCTGGTGCCTTACATACTGGACAGACGAAATCTGCTGGAAGAGATTCTCCTTCATAAACATAACCACATACTGTACATACATACTTCATAATAATAATCTCCTTTCGTTTATAAACATAACAGGCATGAGCCTGAACTCTACTTATCGGAACTTCTGAAAATGTTTCATCAGTTCGTAACTAGAATATAACAGAAATAAATCAGCTTGTCAATAAAAATAGGAATGATTACTATTTTTTATTTTGCTGACTTGTAAAAACGTTAATTTTCCGAAGCACATTTTTCACACAATCCATAGAAGCAGACTGAACCAGCCTCGATTTTGCCCGGAAAATGTGATGAAACATTAGCTCCGAGGTTTTCAAGGATTTCATTGTCAGATGGATTGGTGATATCAATTAAACATTTACACCTTCTGCACTGAAAATGCAGATGCGGCTTCGTATTGGCATCATAATGCACAAATCCGTCCTCACATGGAACAGTGACGGCTTCGCCATGCTCCACAAGAAAAGAAAGGTTTCTATAAACTGTGCCAAGACTTATGCTTGGAAAATCATTTTTGACAAATGTGTATACAACATCGGCAGTTGGGTGGTCTTTGCGTGACATAAGAAATGTTTTGATAGCGTCACGCTGACGGCTATGTTTAACAGCGCCCATAAAATCACCTCCGGATTATTATTTACTATTATCTTTAATTAAATTCATAATTTTGTCAATAGAATCCTGCTGCTCACTTTTTTCCATATTAATGATGTACTGGTGTCTGTCAGCATAAAGCTTGCGGACTGCGGCAAGTAAAGTATCCTTATTCATATCCTCCTCCGTAAGAACCATGGAATAACCATGTTCCTTGAAAGAATTGGCATTAAGAATCTGGTCGCCGCGGCTTGCATTAGCAGAAAGCGGAATCAGAAGATTAGGCTTCTTGAGAGCAAGCAGTTCGCATATGGCATTGGCACCTGCACGCGAGATAACGATAGAACTGATTGCAAAAAGGTCACGCATCTGCTCGCTTATGTACTCGAACTGGACATAGCCGGGAGTTCCATTGAGTGATTCGTCCATCTTGCCTTTTCCACACAGGTGAACAACCTGAAAATCCTTAAGAAGCTCAGGTAAAATGCTTCTTACAGCCTCATTTACATGGACAGCGCCAGTACTTCCGCCGACAACAAGAATAATAGGTTTGTCAGTTGTGAAGTTGCAAAGGTCAAGTCCGGCTGCTTTATTGCCAAGCAAAAGCTCCTGTCTGATAGGAGAACCTGTAAGAACAGCTTTTCCTTCAGGAAGGTACTTGAGTGTCTCTGGGAAATTGCAGCATATTTTAGTTGCTTTTCTCATAGCAATCTTGTTGGCAAGGCCGGGTGTCATATCAGATTCGTGGATAATTACTGGAATATGACGGCTTCCGGCGGCAAGAACAACAGGTACAGACACGAAGCCTCCCTTAGAAAATACGATATCAGGTTTGATTTTTTTCATAAGTCTCTTAGCCTGAAAAAGTCCATGAAGCACACGGAATGGATCAGACAGATTCTTAAGACTTCTGTATCTTCTTAATTTGCCGGATGAAATACCATAATAAGGAATTCCAAGATCTTCAATAAGAGTTTTCTCAATACCGGTATATGAGCCGATATAGAAAACCTCGTAGCCGGCTTCCTTAAGACTTGGAAGCAGGGCAATATTAGGTGTTACATGTCCGGCAGTACCACCACCGGTAAGTACTATTTTTTTCATAGGTCATTCTCCTGAAAATATAATAAAATGTCCGATTTGTTCAAATGTATCATTACATTTTGTGAGCAAATCTTTCCTTAAAGCTGCAATGCATACAGAGCGGTTCGACCGCAGTCTTTTTCTTGAATCCCTCCATAAATGCAACGCTTCGTGGGCGTGAAAGGATTTCCTCAAGTGTTGAATCAAGGATATTGCCAAGAGCCATCACACCGTTACCGTCAAGACAGCACGGAACGACAGTGCCGTCACACAGAATAGCCATATGCTGGCGGAGTCCCTGACAGAATCCGCGCTCATTGCAATAAGTGCTGTTCACATCAGGCCATTCAAACGGAGACTGAACATTAACATAAAGATGTCTCTTGATTGTGCAGTTCTTCTCACCAAACAGAAAAGGCTCTTTCTTGGTATTCCAGAGCCTTAGTGAAATCTCTGTTTCAGTCTTATCAAGAAGTGTTTCGCAGGATTCAAAAAGATTATGAATATAAGAATCCATGTCAATGCAGTCGTTATCGTCAGCGCTGTGAAGCGACACATTAATCTGATGTACAGGATACTCCAGTAAAACCGGAAGCTTCTCTTTAATAAGTGTGGCATTGGTAGTAAGATTTACTGTCATATCAGCGTCTTGACATATCTTAAGAATTTCACCAAGCTGTGGATGCAGAAGCGGCTCACCTTTAACGTGAAGATAAATGTAATTAGTATAATGTCCGATTCTTTCAATCACTGTGCGGAATTCGTCCACACTCATAAAATGTGGTTTTCTCAGAGTTTCCTGACAGAAAGAACAGTGCAGGTTGCAGCTGCTTGTTATCTCGACATAAACTCTTTTAAATCGCGCGACACTATTCATTATCTTTCTTATATTCCTTTAAGGCTTTAGCAAGCTGGTCAGGACATGATGTGTCCTTATAGCCGCATTTGATACCGTCCATTCTTCTGATGGCTTCGTCAATGTCCATGCCCTCAATAAGAGCAGCAACACCCTGAGTATTGCCGGCACATCCGCCAGTAAAACGCACATTAACAACCTTTCCATCAACAACATCAAAATCTATTGCACGGGAACATACCCCTGATGTCTTGAATTTCATATTAATCCTCCATTCTTGTGCTGTTTTAGGCACATAGTGTAAAAATATATTATTTACACTAATCTTTCTGCTTATATATAATTGGGTGAGGGATGTATGTGTCTGTGTGAGCAAATGATAAAGTGGCACAGAGTGCTTTGGAGTCGTCGGCACTTAGCGCGCTGTAAACAGATATCGCAGATATCTGCTTATAGCAAGCTTAGTACCGCTACGAACGACAAGCAGCGCAAGCGTGCTCTGTGCTAATTTATCATTTGCTCACACAGCTTCTGATACATACCTGACTATATTATAACACCTTTGGAAGATATGAAAAAGCATAAGTTGTTTTATTGCAAATGTTCAATTATAATGTATGCAGTTTGAAATGGATATATAAGGAGGATTTATGATAGGTATTATTGGTGCAATGGACGAAGAAGTAGAGCAGCTTGTTGAGGTAATGGAGATTACCCGCGAGGAAACTAAGGCATGCATGACATTTAAAGCAGGAAAGCTTGCCGGGAAAGATGTTGTTATTGTAAGAAGCGGAATTGGTAAGGTTAACGCTGCGGCATGCACACAGATTCTTGTCGATGACTTTAAGGCTGACTATATTATTAATACAGGAATTGCTGGTTCACTTAAGGCAGAGATTGATATTGCAGATGTTGTTATTTCATCAGATGTTCTTCATCATGACATGGATGCGACAGGATTTGGATATCCTTTAGGACAGATTCCAAGAATGGATACACTTTCATTTGCAGCAGACGAAAGACTTATTAAACTTGCTGGCGAGGCTTGTAAAAATGCAGTTCCGGAAATCGGAGTACATGTCGGCAGAGTTGTAAGCGGCGACCAGTTCATATCAGACAAGGCTGTTAAGGAGAGAATCAGCAGCAATTTCGATGGCTTCTGTACAGAGATGGAGGGAGCAGCGATAGCACAGGTTTCTTACCTTAATAAAGTTCCATTTGTAATATTAAGAACTATATCAGATAAGGCTGATGACAGCGCAACAATGGATTACCCGGCATTTGAAAAGCTCGCAATTGCTAACAATGTCAAGGTTATGAAGGAACTTGTTGCAAATATTTAATCAGACGGTGGTTCGACAATATCTGCTTTAATTAAGTTGTATAATGCGGTAGTATTCAATGTCTTTTGGGAGGTTTATATGCAGACTGTATTAATAGCAATCAGAAATTATGCAGATGATGATAGCGGAAATGTCGATATACATAGCAGGCTGACTGTAAAACCATTTAAGAAAATGAAAGGTGCAGGACGACTTTTTTTACTAAAAAATGTAGACAGGGAGCTTGTGAAACTTAATAAACAGTACAGGGAAATTATTAAAAATGTACGATAATTATGCAAAAATGTGCAGAAACGGAGGATTATTATGAAGATACTTATGTTGGAAACTATGACATACGGAGATGATATTTCGCTTGAGCAGTTTAACAGGCTTGGCGAAGTTGTGACATACAGCTTAAGTTCTTATGAGGAAGCTGTTGCAAGAATGAAAGAGCATAATCCTGATGTCGTTATTATTAATAAAACTAACATGAACGCAGAGTGCATGGCAGCCGCGCCTAATCTTAAGATGGTGGCAGAGGCAGCTACAGGCTACAACAATATTGATATAGAATATGCCAAAGCGCATGGAATAAGGGTTGCCAATGTTGCTGGATATTCAACACAGTCAGTTATACAGCACACATTTGCACTTGCATTCTATCTTATCGAGAAGATGAGATATTATGATGACTTCGTAAAGAGCGGTGAGTATGCCGAGTGGCCTTGCTTCTCACATTTTGCAAATGTGTTTCACGAACTGGCAGGAAAGACATGGGGAATTGTCGGACTTGGCAATATAGGAAGAGGCGTTGCTAAGATTGCGGCAGACTTTGGCTGTAATGTAATATACTATTCAGCAAGCGGTCACAGCTATGATGTGCCATACGAAAGATATGAGCTTGATGAATTTTTGAAGAAATCGGACATCGTGTCAATTCATGCACCGCTTAACAAATATACAGAAAATCTGTTTAATTATGAGACACTTAAGAAGATGAAGAGCAGCGCAGTTCTTCTGAATCTTGGACGTGGCCCGATTGTTAATGACGCAGACCTTGTAAAAGCGCTTAACGAAGGCGTGATTGCAGCGGCAGGACTTGATGTAATAACTACTGAGCCGGTTGCTAAGGACAATCCTCTTCTTACAATTAAGGACAGCAACAAGCTTATCGTTACCCCTCATGTTGCATGGGCGACATACGAGGCGAGAACCCGCTTGATGGACGAGATATATCTTAATATCAAGGCATTTATGGACGGGGAAGAGCGAAATGTTATTGTATAATATATATTTTTTGAATATGTGGAGTGTGCGGATTCTGGTTATTGCCAGAGTCCGTTTTTTAAAATAAAGAGGTTGACATTTGTAAAACAAAGTGATATCTTTAGGTTGACAGATGTAGAACGAAAGGAGAGGCAGAGATGACTTTAAATAACAGTGAATGGACAATTATGGAGAAGCTATGGGAACAGCCATATACTATGATGCAGTTGTATCATATACTTGAAGAGGAGACTGGCTGGAGCAAAAGTACGGTTGTTACAATGCTTGGAAGAATGGTAGACAAAGGACTGGCTGCCTACCATGAAGGCGGCAGGGCAAGGGAATATTATCCGTTAGTAAGGAAAGAGGATGTGGCAATGTCAGAGACAAAGAGTCTGATTGACAGAGTGTTTAAGGGCTCGGTTAACATGATGATGAGTGCGCTTGTCAGGTCTGATGAACTTAGCAAAGATGAAATTAGTGAGTTGCAGGCTATATTGAAGAAGGCAGGTGAGAAAGCTGATTAATGTGATTATTACATCAAGTATAATGATTGTTGTTATAATACTTTTGCGAAAACTTTTTGAAAGCAGAGTGAAAAGTGGAGCAATCTGTGTACTGTGGGCGTTAGTTGCTATTCGGCTTCTTATACCAGTGCAGTTATTTGGAAATGTTGTAAATGTAACTGATTATCTGACTGAAAATGTAATGAATCTTCAAGGCAGAGACATAACAACCGAAGTACAGGAAAAATCGGACAGTGTATCGGATTCACAGATTGGTGATGATTCGCAGGCAGGAAGCGGTGCACAGTCGGACAGTAATCTGCAGGCAGCAAATAATGCACAGGCGGATGGTAATATACAGACAGGAAGCAGCGTGATGTCAGATGGCAATGCACAGTCAGCAAGTCATGAGCAGTCAGATAAGAATATGCAACTTGTAAATTATATCCGAATTATATGGCTGACTGGTATGGTAGTTATGTTTGCTGTTGTAATTGTGAGCAATCTCATATTTACAGGCAGACTTATGTCAACAAGAAAGTTAGCAGGCAAAAGAGGTAGAATTAACATTTATAATACTGATGCTGTGAATTCAGCATGCCTGTATGGTGTAGTTCATCCGGCTGTTTATGTTAATGATAATGTAGGGTATAATGAATTTATTATAAGCCATGAGCTGACTCACTACAGACACAGAGACAACTGGTGGGCGTTAGTGAGAATGTTGTGTGTATGTATATACTGGTTTAATCCGCTTGTGTGGGTGGCAGCACATTTTCACAAAGAGAATTGCGAATTATTCTGTGATGAAGCGGTTATAAGAAATTGCAGTGCAAGCGAGAGACAGAAATATGGTGAGGTGCTGTTAAATGCTGCCGCCAGACATTCCGGCAGATTATCGGATATATATCTTTTATCAGGAGCGTCCTCTGGTTACCGCGAACTTAAGAAGCGGATTGAAAGAATTGCTGGCAGTAGGAAAACATACAAAAGTGCAGCATTTGTACTCATAATGATTGTTGTGGCTGTTACTGTTCTGGCATTTGGAGGCGGAAGTGTTAAGGGCAGTAGTAAATTGTCGGAAAGCGGAATTGAGGCTGATATTCAAAAGGACAATGAAAAAATGCAGAATTACCTTGTCACGGAATATAAATACGATCTCACGCATGATGGAGTTGATGATGTTGTATCGATGGAGGTATATGGATATGCTGCTGATATCAGCAATGTCGATGAGGCACTTAAGGATACAAGAAAATATGTTACAGTGACAGTCAAAGATGGCATTACAGGTCAGATTTTGTATACAAAAGAGGTTGGAAACAGCCACTCACAAAATGGATTTGTTTCGATAGTTTCAGCGAATGGTAATTATTATATCATGGACGGAATAAAGGGTGTATGGCAGGGTGATGGTATTGAGAGGTTCACGGTTTATGATTTCTCTTCAGGCACGAAAAATGTTGTAGATGAGTGCAAGGTTGATTATTATGCTTCTGAAGATTCAGCGGAAAGGGCAGCAAACCGCGGTCAATCGCTTGTTTCACAGCAGGAAGCTGATGAAATATATAATGGCAGGATTGCAAGGTGGAATGATGGAGTGGTTGTGCTGATTGAATGTTTGATTTATTAGCGGGGACATAAAAATGCGGATTCCGGTTGGAGTCCGCATTTTCACTATAATTAGATGTTAAAAAGAAGAATGCTTTTTTAAAACGCAATATATCAAATTAAATTGATATTCTTCGCACGAAATTGATATATTGCGGATGAAAGTTGATATTCTTCGTATAAAATGCTATAATTTGCGTAAGATATATTGTTGACGGTGGGAGTGACAGAGGAGGTTCAGATGAAAAGTTGTAAAGAAAAAGCTGCAGAATGGGGAATTTCTTCAAGAGCTGTGAATGATATGTGCAAAAAAGGAAAAGTAGCTGGGGCTGTTAAGGAGAATGGAACATGGAGAATTCCTGATGATGCAGCAAAACCTGCTGATAAAAGGGTTTCAACGGGAAAGTATGTAAAGAAATCCGGGGGAAAGGGCTTGAAGGCACTTCCTATTGGGATATCAGATTATGTGCGTGCACAGTCAGAATATTATTATGTAGATAAGACATTATTAATCAAGGAATTTCTTGACCAGAAGCCATTGGTATCATTGTTTACGAGACCTAGAAGATTTGGAAAGACCCTGAATATGGATATGTTAAGGGTTTTCTTTGAGATATCTGATGAGGATACAAGCAAATATTTTAAAAATCAGGCAATCTGGCAGTGTGGAGAAGAATACCGTTCGCATCAGGGTAAGTACCCGGTGATTTTTCTCACATTTAAAGATGTTAAATTTGATACATGGAAGGCAACTATTGATAAGATTCGTGGACTTTTGCAGGAAGAATTTGGAAGACATCAGGAATTGCTTAACAGTGATAAGCTGTCAGAATATGAAAAGGAATATTTTTTAAAGCTTCTTAATGGCACAGCCAATGAAGTTGAGCTTACTTCTGCACTTGAGCGTTTGTCAAAAATGCTGGCTGTTCATTATGGCAAAGCACCGATTATTATAATTGATGAATACGATACGCCTATACAGGAAGGATATTCAAAAGATTTTTATGATGAGATTATAGGAAATTTCTTTTCTGGAGCATTTAAAGATAACAGGAATCTTTCATATGGATTTCTTACAGGAATTCTTCGTATTGCACAGGAAAGTATATTTAGTGGACTTAATAATCTGACAGTTAATTCGGTTATGGATGAAGAGTATGACAGCTTCTTTGGATTTACAGGTGATGAAGTAAAGGCAATGCTTGAATATTATGGCATGTCAGATAAGGAAGATGAACTGAAGGAATGGTATGATGGATATTTATTTGGTAACGAGGAAATATACAATCCGTGGTCGGTTATCAATTATATTTCTAAAGGCGGTATTCCACAGGCATATTGGGTTAATACAGGAAAAAATGAGATTCTTGAAGATGTACTTGGAATTGCTACTGATGACATAACGGAGAGACTTTATGCACTTTTACAGGGAGAGCCTGTTATTGCCAGAATTGATCAGAATGTTGTATATAGGTCAATTGCAGAAGATCCGGCTAATATATATAGTCTGTTGTTAGTGGCAGGATATTTGAAAACACCGAGAAAAGATTTGCAGGCAGATGGTTCATATCTGTGCGAAGTTTCCATTCCTAACAGGGAAATTGCAGCGGTTTACAAAAATGAAATCTTATCACATTTGCTGCAGATAGGTGCTATCACAAGGACTACTGCTAACAAGATTGCAGAGAGTCTTTATGCAAATGATTATAAAAAATTGCAGGCTGCAATATCCGAATACATGGATAAATCCATAAGTTTTTATGATGGAGGAGCAGAGGGCTTTTATCATGGTTTAATGCTTGGTCTGATTGCATTGATGGATAACCAGTATAAGATTAAATCCAATAGGGAATCAGGCGATGGAAGATATGATATCAGCCTTATTCCAAGAGAAAACAGGTATCCAGGAATTATATTGGAATTAAAATGGAAGAATGGATTGAGTGCAGATTCACTTGATACATTTGCAGACGAGGCACTGACTCAGATTGATAATATAAGATATGATTCTGAGATGAAGCAGGAAGGAATTAATGATATCCTGAAATTTGGAATTGCATTTTCAGGAAAGAAGGTCAGAGTTAAGACCAAATAGAGCGGGAGGGCAGTTATAAGCCCTCCTGTTCTAATCTTCCTCAATAACCTCAATTTCCATATAAGCAAATTCGATATCTTCAACAAAGTTATCTTTAGTGAAGCGTACTTTCGAGTGGCGCTGGAATTCTGAAACATTGGAATCGAGCCAGATTGGCTCGGCAAGGTCGAATTCATAGCATGCGTCATGAATAGCAGCGAATATTTTGCGGGTTCTGTTTAAATCAGAATCCGCATTTTTAATTACAGTGTCTTTTATAAGATGCCCTCTGTCGTCAAAGAGCTTACACCACATTCTAAACATATCAGAAATCCTCACTATCTATCATTATTGTGAATGGTCCGTCGTTTTCAAGGCTGACCTTCATATCAGCACCGAATCTGCCGGTTTCAACTTTAGGGACACGCTCACGGCACATTGCGACGAATTTTTCATAAAGGGCGTTAGCCATATCAGGTGCGCCGGCATTGGTAAAGCTTGGACGGTTGCCTTTGCGGCAGTCCGCATAAAGTGTAAACTGGCTTACAATAAGCAGCTCGCCACCGACATCTGCCAGTGACAGATTGGTTTTTCCATTCTCGTCTTCAAAAATACGCATTTTGCATATCTTGTCTACATATTTTGGAAGCATTTCTTCTGTATCGTCCTGACCAGCCCCGAAAAGAATCAGAAGCCCATGTCCGATATTTCCAACAACTTCGCCATCTATCTTAACATTTGCATGATTAACACGTTGTATTACGAATCTCATATTAAACTCCATTCCTGCGCTGTTTTTTTGCGCATCTCAAGTTTGTGCGTAAGCACAAATCTTGCGTGTGAAAAATCTTATTTTTCACACTAATCCTCATTTCTGCGCATACTGTCTGCATCAGTAAAGCATCAGCTGTAATATTAAAGGCACATATTTAATGTG
>OHHT01000741.1_pt1 | contig 10745 bp, 9 predicted proteins | sample 1568061 | NCBI WGS metagenome assembly OHHT01 (sample SAMEA3879550, study PRJEB24766) | human gut metagenome | biome: human-associated habitat; feature: feces | place: USA | collected 1985/1987 | reverse complement strand
TCTTCCCTCGGCAGTCGTATACATTTCGTTTTTTCTGCTCGTCTTTTGCATCGATATTGAGGATGCTCTTTACGTAGAACGAATGAGTTATCGTATGTTCTGCGCCACCATCCTTGGCATACGTGATTATATTGCCAAATTTCACAGGGCTGTCTTCGCTTGTAAATTCGAGCTCTCCAAATTCCATAGCCCTTAATTCGCATGCGTCATAAGCCTTGCGCGTGATGGTGTATTCGCTAATAAAGCGAGAGGTCTTGGGCGGTATCGAAACAACCTTTTTGCTGCGTATTGTTTGCGAAACACCTGTCGATGCAGATTTCAGCAACCCCCAATATGCTGCCGCCACACCGCCGGTAACCAAGCTAGTGTTTTCACGATCTACATAGTAGTCATATGATGTGCCGTTGAGCACAAAGAAAGATTTCGTCAAGTCGACGTTGACAATCTTGTCCGAATTGTTGGTGAGCGTGAAGCCAGGCTCACCGCCGTGACTCCAGAAGTTGTACGATACCGTGATGTCATCGTATGCGTACTTGATACCTGTCTCGGAACTCGCAGCCTCGGGGACTGCGACATTGTACACCTGATAACATGTTGTCTTACATGATGCCAAAGCAAGCATACCAGCACAAGCCGCAATCATCATTAATTTGTTCATGATAATGTGTTTTAGTTATTAATTACCGTTTGTTTTAGTCTCGTCTGCTGACGATGTCGCAAAGTTATGTGGCATAATGAGCAAAATTTGGATGCGCAAATGTTAATTAAAGCTAAATATTGCATTTGATTCCATTGGAACTTTTTCATCTGCCGAGGCGAGCATCAAGAGCTTCGATGACGCGGAGCATCTCGGCAGGCAGGAACGACATCGCGGCTACGTATATATCCGGCGGAATGGAAAATCGGGCTTCGGCCAGCGAACCGACGATGGCGCCTACCGTGCCCGAGTCGCCGCCGTAAGACACCGCTTGTCGAATGGCGTCTTCAAAGCTCGTGGCTGTGGCAGCGATATACAAAGACAAGGGGACGCATCCTTGGCACGTCGCGTCAAAGTAGCCACGCTCCGGCAACGTGTCAAAGGCTTCGGAACAAGTGTACTCATCGTAATAGAATTCATCAGCAACGTCCTCAAAGATATACGGATCTTTGACCGGCGCCTGCCGTATACGCAGGATCGCCACGGCAATCGCAACAGCGCCTTTAATGCCCTCGGGGTGGTTGTGCGTCACGGCAGCCGAAGCCTCGGCCTGCAGACGTACTTCGTCCTCATTGTCATAGAACCATGCTATAGGGCTGACACGCATGGCCGAGTCGTTGCCGAAACTATTGTATGGGTACGGGTCGGGACGATTCACCCAATCAAAAAAATAACTGTCGTATTCGCCCCTCGGGTGGGGGTAGCGGCGACACCACGCGCGCAAGGCTTCGGCGTAGCCCAAGTCGCGCAAAACGGCATCAGCCACAGCCACGGTGCAAATGGTATTGTCAGTGTAATCGCACCCCGGGCCAAAGAGCTCAAAATCATAGTCCGAGGTATTGTCAAACTCGTAACGCGACCCGATAATGTCGCCGATGATTGCGCCTTTCATATCTATATAAATATTTCCTGACTTTATCACTCAAAAAACTGCCGATGTTGTTTTGTTTTAATTATCAGCGATTAAACTATTTTGTCTAAGGTAAATTGGGTGTCCCAGCGTGAAAATATGTAAATTTGCGCTATGTTCGTGCGCAGAAAACCCAATAAGAGTGGTACGTGGAGCGTACAGGTTGTCCATAAAACCGATGGCAAGTACATCCTGCTAAAGTCTTTTGGTTCTTCAAAAGATGAAGATACCCTTGTGAAGTATGAACGCGCAGCAATTGCATTCATCGAAACGTATGGAGGACAAAAAGTGCTTGACTTCGGCGAAGCCGAGAGGCACAAACAAAAGAGGTCTGATGTAGAGCGGTTTTTCGACTCTATATCAGATATACGACAAGACGGGGCAAGGCTAATATTAGAGCCGATATACAATGGTATAGGCTTTGACAAACTTGGAGATGACACCCTAAAGCTTTTGGCGATATCCCGCGTATGCCGGCCCAAGAGCAAGGTTGCGACAGTTGAATATCTTAAGCGCCATTTTGATGAGGATATAAGCCTTAATCGCATCTACCGCTATATGGACACGCTCTATAACACGCAACGCGAGCAGATACAAGAGATTAGTGTTGAGCACACACGGAAGGTGCTCGGAGGGCAAATCGGGATTGTATTCTACGATGTTACCACGCTTTATTTTGAGTCGGCACGAGAGGATGTATTACGCTGTCCCGGGTTCTCAAAGGATGGCAAAACATCTGAATCGCAGATAGTTCTGGGACTTTTGGTAAGTCGGGACGGCTATCCATTGTCATACAACGTTTTCAATGGTTCGCAATACGAGGGACGCACGATGATTCCTATAATCGATGACTTTGTCAAGCGCTTTTCGCTCACAGACTTCATCGTAGTCGCTGATGCAGGATTACTTTCGCGCAAGAACATAAATCTGCTCAAGAAAGCCGGTTACAAGTTTATCCTCGGCGGGCGCATCAAGAAAGAGACAAAAGCCATTCAAGATTGGGTGCTGTCTCTGCCAAAACAGGAGGGCAAACTAAACGAAAAAATCATAAATGGAGATGAGCGAGTTGTAATCAGCTACTCTGAAAGTCGTGCGGCTAAAGATCGGCACAATCGCGACAAAGGCATACAGCGACTACGCAAAGCTTATTCGTCCGGCAAAATCAGCAAGAAAAACGTCAACCAACGTGGCTACAACAAGTTCTTAATCATTGAGAATGACGTCTTGGTAAGCATTAACGAAGAAAAGATTGCTGATGATGCCAAGTGGGACGGACTAAAAAGTTATGTAACGAACACGGAGCTTCCTCCGGCAGAAGTCATTTCTCAGTATCACGGCTTATGGGTCGTTGAACGAGCATTCCGAATCACGAAAGGCACATTAGAGGCGAGACCCATTTTTCATTTTACCGAACGACGCATAGAGGCGCATATATGCATATGTTTTGTGGCGTACAAATTATATAAAGAACTTGAGCGTATCCTACGGATTCTTCGCATTGAACTGAGCGTTGATAAGGTTCTTGATATCGCTAAAACCATTTCAACGGTGACGATAAAGACAGAATCCGGCTCCGAAATTAAGAAAACAATAATTACTCGTGATGAACAACGCCTACTTTTAGACCTCTTACCAAATTGGGTGTCCCAATGATAAAGTCAGGAAATTTTTGCGGCCAAACTTAGGTTGTTGTGCAAAAAATCGTTAATTTTGCGCTGAAAAAACAAGCCCAGCCACACATATACGACACGACATGTCCCACGGCTATACATACTATTCCGATATCTGCCTTATATTCATCGTCACAGGCATAATATGCGGCATTGTCCGGCTGATACATCATTGCCGCCCTTACGACAAAGAAATTCGGTACTTCTATCCGGCAAGTTCGCTTACCGCCTTTGTATTCATGGCCGTAGCGATGTTGATGCCATATTATTTGCATCCGGAAGCCCCGGGAACATGGGTCTTTGTGCGTGTCTTCGGCGTGGTGTTTTATCCGGCTGTTTTTGCTGCCATGTTCCTGCAGTATTTCAAATGGCATAAATTGCGCGGCTCGAGCGCAATTCTGCTCTTCTACGTACCTATGAGTTTGCTTTTTATTATGACATGCTCCGTGCTTTATGCTCCGGTCGGCGTATGGATTGAGGTACACAGTTCTGTGGTGCTTGGCATAGCCTCCGGCATAGGCATAATTCTGACGGCATATATGCTCAAGACCTTGATTTGGCTCAAAAGCCGGATTTCGGCTTATAACAAGGGTAACTTCTCGGATGATAGCGATTTTCCGCACAAATTTGCCGGCAAAGTCATATACCTTCCTGTTGTATGGACCGCCATAGTCTGGGCTGTGCTGCTTGCCGACAGTCGCGTCCTGAACATGGTGGCGGAAATCATCATGTCCATATGGATGGTACTGTTTCTGTGCTTGATACTTCATCCGCAAAGGCTGCTGCGGCCCAAGTATATCGAAGAACAGCTTGACCGAATAGGGTGTCGTAAGGTTAAATTCATGGAAGAAGATATCATTGCCGCCAAGGAGGAAGAAGTCAAAGAAGCGGAGGCGTCCGAACCCGAATCAAACGAAGCACGCCGACAAGTACTCGAAATCATTTTGCAAAAATATCGCGAGCCGCACCTGCAAAAGTCGGACATACTCGCGCTCATAGGCTCGGGCAAGAAAAGCGGGGCCAACCGCTTTATCATTCAAGTGGGGTACTACAACCTTATCAATATGTTCCGCCTGGAACACGCACGCCTGTACGGACTGGCGCACCCCGAAGCCAAACAGAGCGAAATCGCCGAGGCCGCCGGATTTGCCTCCGGCTCGAGTTTCAGCAAGGCCAAACGCAGCGTGCCGCAAGTTGACCCCGAAATCGTCAGCGGAGTCAAGCTGTAATCTTGCACATCATTCCTCGCGACCATTCAAGAAAAGTATGAGCCGAATAAGCTCGTACTTTTTTTCATAATAACACTTTTTATCAATAATGCTAAACGAGTCGGGCTGTACAGACGCATCAACAGAAATAATACCTGACCAAAATATAACTCAGCAGAAAATATATCTCTTCACGCTGTGGGTTTTTGCCGCTCAGCTTCGGAAATAGCCGGCACTGCTTGCGCTTAGCGGAAAGTTAAAATATGCCGCGTGCCCTCTTAGCGGAAAATGAAATTGTCGATTCGGCTAAGTGCCGAGTGTCTTTATGGATAAATTTGCAAACATATTTGTGCGCACAAAAGATGGCTAATCGTATGCACTTTGTCCGACGAAACATCCAATCTTATACGATATGACTATACGACGAATAATATGCACTCTGTGTGCTATACTGCTTACAGCCGGCATTGCCGTCACGGCGCAGAAGCAAGGCGAGAGCCGCGTCCTCACGTTCCGCTTCGCCGCCGCCTCCGATAGATTCTACGACGGATATCTGGACAATCACAACCAGATAGCGGCAATGATTGAGTGCGTCAATATGCACAAGGATGCAATCCGTGCCGGCGACGTTCCGGTAGCCGTATTCGGGTATTGCGATTCGTGCGGCAGTACCGAAGCCAATCTTGCGACAGCTCGTACACGCAGCAACCGTGTCAAGTCCGAGATGATTACACGTTGCGGGCTCACCGAACAGTGCTTCCGTACCACCAATCACTCTGATGGTGGGAACTACGTAGAAGTACGCATAACCCTGCCGACCTCCGAGGCGGTGCCCCTGCCTATGCCCGAGCCTTCGCGACCTGTAGTGACAGCCGAGCCCGAACCGGAGTCGACGCCCGTAACTCTGCCCGCCGACACCGCCGATCGGCGTCCCGTCGTGACTGCTCAGGTCGCTCATCGCCCGCATATAGACCTGCGTGCCAACCTGCTGCGCTGGGCCACACTCACGCCGGACTTCGGCATCGAATGGCACATCGCCGAGCGCTTCAGCATTCTGGCACACGGGTCATGGACATCCTGGTCGTGGAACGACAAAGACCGCCGCTATGCATTATGGGAAGTATTGCCCGAGGGACGCCTATATTTGGGTAAGAATAACCGCGGATACATCGGTGCTTACGGTCACTACGGCGATTTCAACTACAAATTCACCGACACCGGACGTCAAGGCACTGTCAAGGGCGGCGGCATCAAAGGCGGATATGTATTCCGGCTCAATAAGGCACTCTCTCTTGACCTGTCCATCGGCATCGGAGGCCTCAATGTCGATTACGATAAATACTACCTATGCGACGGCACTCGCGTACGCCTCGAACATGACAATAAAAATTATTGGGGCGTCACCCATGCAGGCGTCACCTTGGTGTGGAACATATTTTAATGCCCTGAAACGATGAACATCTTCAAACTCAGCATATTCGCAGGCATTGCCGCAACTGCATTATCCTCGTGCGTCAAGGATACACTCTATGATGCCAAAGGAAATATCGAAGTTACCACCGCGTGGAACAATATCTCGGCAGACGCTGTGAAGCCGTCCAAATACACTATGCACCTGCAATGGGTCACTCCGGATGTGCGCGTTGACGGCGGCGATCGCACCGCCACAGCTTCCGGCGACAAATACATCTTTACGGATATAGCCATCGGCGACTACCGACTGTCGGCATTCAACACTCCGGCAGGCGTGACGCTCAGCGGCACACGCGCCGCAGTCGCCAAATCCGCAGATGGCGGGCTTATCGCTTATCCGGGCATAATGTTCGCCGGTGACTACCACGACTACACAAGCACGATACACGTTGCTCCCGCCGCGACATATTATGCCTCCGTCAACATGGTGCAGCCGATGCGCAGCGTCGACCTCGTTCTAACCATTGTCGAGGGCGATTACGACCGCATAGCATCCGCCACCGCGAGCATTGACGGCGTATATGGTGCTATCGACTTCATCACTCACAGCGCCGACCCGGCTGATCGAACACGCACCACCGCCGAGCGACTCAAACAATCGGAAAAACTATTGACCGCGACCTTCCGATTCTTTGCAATACAGGATGCAGACTACAGCAATATGTCGCTGAAGGTGGACATAGCCTTCGACAACGGCGATACGTGCACCATCACCTCCGATATCTCCGCTATGACCAAAGATTTCGGCAAAAGCGTAAGTCCTCTGGCTATACGCGGTGACCTGAAACTTCCGGTCAAAGGTGGCTTTGAAGGCTCTATCGACGGATGGAAGACTGCCGACGGCGGCGGATACGATGCTCATTGACATCTGTCGGCATCCACTACAATACAACAAACAGAAAACACAAAAAGTATAACACCCGATTATGAAAAAAACAACGCTACTTACGATTACTTTAGCGGCCGCTACCTTGACGGCTTGTAACAACGACAACCCCACGCCCGGCACAGGTGCTGACGAACCTAATTTCACCGCAAGCATAGCCACCGCAGCGCGCGCCTATGACAATACATGGGAATCCGGAGACGCCATAGGCATTTCGGGCCAAAGCGGCGATAAGACATATTCCAATCTCAAGTATACCACCGATGGCACCGGAGCATTTGCAGCCGCCGGTGACCATATCTATTTCCAGAATAATGCCGAAGTGATTTTCACAGCTTACTATCCGTGGAGCGATGCAGCCGCAACAGCTGATACGCGTCTGCAGGCTTCGCAGAAGACCTTTGACTACCTATGGGCGCAAGCCACGGGCAGCAAAGCAAGTCCCGATGTAGCCTTCAATTTAGCGCACAAAATGTCTAAGGTGGTCATCACCGCACGTTGCGGCAGCGATGTAACCTATGATGAAGTCAAGAAAGCAGTATTGGCGCTCGGCGAATTCAATACATCCGCCGCATTTGACCGTGCAACCGGCATCGTGGCCTCCAAGGATGCAGCTACGCTGACATTTGCGAACAACGCCACAGCCGAACAAAATGCCCCGGCCATAGCCGATGACGCCGCCAAGACCGTAGCCTATACGCTGATAGTTGCCCCGCAATCCTTCGGCAGCGCACTGACATTCACCGCCACACAGCCCGGTGCTCAGACATACACCGCCGCAATAGACTTCACTGCCGCCAACCGCAACGCCGGCATCGCCGACCCGCGCAACGAATGGCTCGCCGGATACCAGTACGACATCGCTGTCACCATCCACAAGACCGGAGTGTCGATACAAGGCTGCACCATCACAGCTTGGACCGAAGCCGACGGCGGCAACTTTGACGCCAAGTAACACCGCCCTACAGATACAACACAAACCACTGACAAACAATCAAATCACACGATAAAAATATCACAAAATGAAACTATATAACATCCTTCTGCCCACTCTCGCAATCTTTGCTCTGGCATCCTGCTCCTCAGACAACGAGCCCGACAACACTCCGACAGCCCTCAAAATCACCGCCGGATTCGAGACCAACTCTCGCGCCTTAGGCTCGACATGGGAAGCCGATAACATCGGCGTATTCGCCATCGCCGGCAACATCAAGATGCAGGACAAGTACAAAAACATATCCTATTCCACTACCTCGACAAGTGATGTTGCCGAGTTCACTGCCGACGCCGCCCCGATATACTTCGAAGGCACCGAGGATATAACATTCTGTGCATATGCTCCCTACGAAAGCGGTGCGACCTGGAACAATCCCCAGGTCAATACCCGCGACCAGGTGACTCGCGAGCAGCAAAAACGCATAGACTTCATCTACGCTACCGGCGCCGTAGCCTCCAAGAATAGCCCCGTACTGTCTTTCACCGGCTCCGCCGCCTTCCGCCACGTAATGTCGCGTCTGGTGGTCAAGCTCAAGCCCGGCGACGGCCTCACAACCCCTGACGTCGCTATCGGCGGCCATTACATCGACGGCCTCATCCATGACGGCACCTTCAACCTCGCCACCGGCGCAGTTACTCCCTCCGGCAGTCCCATCGAATGGTCGCTGGTATACTCGACGCACACTACCGATATGACCAATAATGTCGTCACTTATGACGCCCTCGTCATCCCCCAGACGTTGACAGCTCCGCTGAAATTCAAGTCCGTAATTGCTGCACAGGCGTACGTCAACGATACCGCCATGCAGCCCGCTCTCGAGCCCGGCAAGACCTATACCTACACCATTACCATCCATAAGACGGGCCTCAAAATCGAAGGCTGTACCGTCACTGATTGGGAAGACGGCGGCAGTGGCTCCGGCGAAGCCGTGATGCAATAAACATCATCACGACAAAAGATTGCCTTAGTGTGGGAATATCGTTCTGATACAGCCATTCCACACTAAGGGAAAACAAACGCCATATCCTTTATCAGCCGACATGCGTACATCAAGCACGCTTTGTCCGGCTTCTCGTCAAGGGATACAACAAAACACTATAACACCGCCAATATGACGTTAAAGCATATTCTCACATTTTCGTCCGCCATAGCACTCTCAACGCTATACTTATGTTCCTGCGCCGGGGAAGACGGCCCGGACTTCACAGATAGCAGGGAGCTTCAGATTTCCGGCACATTTGTCGGGGAGCGTGCCCCGCAGTCCCGCGTAAACGGCTCTCTATGGGAAGCCGACACAATAGGCGTGTACATCACAGCGCCGTTCTCCTACGCCATAGTCAAAGACTACCAAAACCTTCCCTATTACACCACGTCTACCGGAACAACGGCATTTTTTACCAAAATTGGCAAAGCCATCGCCGTTTCTGACTTGACAGCCGGGTCTAATTCTATTATCGCGTATGCGCCATATACCCCCAATGATCCGAGTAGAATAGACAATTCAAGCGTTGGAATTGCAATCAACACCCGCAAGCAAAACACTCGCGAGCTACAACGCAAGATTGACATTGTGCGTGTACAAAAAGGAATACAGGCCGACTGGATAAGCAGCGGCAAAATCGACGGTCTCGTCTTCGAACACCAAATGTCGAAAATTGTCGTGAAAATCAAGGCAGACCCGGCAACCGGCATCACCCTCGACGACATAGCCAATGCCGAATGTACCTTGGGCGGCATAGTACACAACGGCATCAATTTCAGCACGACGTGGAATTCGTTTAACTTTGACAACTGGACACCCATCAACGACTGGTCGCTCAAGGACAACACCATACAACAAATCATCGACAACGAGACAGAACAAGCCGTAGTCTATACGGCAATCGTAGCCACACAACCGACTTCCGGCACCTATCTCACGCTGACAATCAACGGCAAATCATATCAAAGCAACGGCCCGTTGTTCGGCTATCTATATCGCGGCAACGTCTATACATACACCGTCACCATCAAACCTTCCGAGCTAAGCGTCACCGCAACTATAAAGGATTGGAATGACGGCGGCGAGTACTTTGCCGAGCAATAACAGCCAAGCCCGCACCGAACAACACACACATCCAACAACGGACATACATACGGACATGAACAAAAGCATCAAGAAATACATCTACGCCATACTCGGCGGCATACTGCCGGCTGCGCTACTCGCGGCCTGCGCGTCAGACGACATCGAGCCACAAGACACTGTCGGCACACCACTCGAGTTTATCGCCAGCGGCCTCAATATAAGCACCGAAGGTACAATCAGCTCGCGCACAGCGTGGCTGGAAGTGGACACCGGCGGCGTGGCAATACAGGCCAACGGCGCACTACGCAAATACATCGTCTCCGACACATTGGACAACGCATCCACCGCGCTGCTCACATCCTCCAACCCATTCATAGTCAAGCCGGGTGGTAAAATCGAAGTCATAGGGCGCTTCCCCAACCGCTACCATCCCGTAGGAGACACAATCATGTGGACTACCTGCCACTCATCCACCATCAGCGACGACCTCATGCTCGCCTATTCCAACGACATCGGTCGCGACGGCCGTAAACTCGATTTCTACCACACTCAGGTCAAAATCGTAGTCAACATCCGCAATACGCAGTACATCAAGAACCTGTTCCAGAACTGCTGGCTCGTCCTACTCCGGGACATCGACCAGACAGCCGAATACAACGTCAACAAAAGCGACAAGAAGATAACCCTTGACCTCATCAAGTCATACAACACCGAAGACAAGACACCCCCACACAAGGGTCTAAATCCGGCAAACACCGTCAAATGGGGTTCGGTGACCGAGGAGGCCGCATATTCGTATGAAACAATAATCGTTGCACAAAAACGGGCCACCAACA
>OHHT01000738.1_pt1 | contig 10789 bp, 10 predicted proteins | sample 1568061 | NCBI WGS metagenome assembly OHHT01 (sample SAMEA3879550, study PRJEB24766) | human gut metagenome | biome: human-associated habitat; feature: feces | place: USA | collected 1985/1987 | reverse complement strand
TTGGGATATCCTAAGGGTATTTCGGTGGTTCTGTCTGGCGGCTCCTTTGGCAGCAATGATTGCAGAGCATTATGGACAACCGCTTCAAATCTCACACCTTGTATATTTGGCAGCATTGCTTCATGATGCAGGAAAGATGAATAATGATTTTAATGAATACATAAATGGAAGTAGCAGATTCAGACGTGGTGATATAGATCACAGTTATGCCGCTGCAAGATACCTGGAAGAATATTCCATAGGTGCAAACGATTATGAGCGATACGCTGCTCAGCTTATATCAAGAATAATTATTTCTCATCATGGTCTGCATGACTGGTGGACAGATGAAGGGGAAAATTATTACATTAAAAGATGCAGTAAGCAAGAACGTTACGCTGAAATTAAAAGTAATATAAAACAGCTTTTATCTGATGAGAAACTTGATAGTTTGCTTAGCAAAGCAGAGGAGGAGTATCACAAAATTAGCCGCAGGATAAACAGTTTTGGTCGTAAAAAGAATGGCGAAAAAGACTTTGTGACATTCGCATTCTATTTTGGAATGTTCTAACGAGTTGCCGAGTCCTGCCTTATTGACGCTGACAGGACGGCGACAGCTGAATTTATGAATGGTACTGAAATTATTGAATCGTCTGAAGATGAAATTCTGCGTAATTGGCTTGATATGAAACAGCGTATGGATAACAAGCTGAGTAAATTTTCCAAAAGCGACAGTTTAATATCAAAACTCCGAATGAATATTTCGGACAGATGCTGTGCGTTTGCCAAAAATGACGTAGGTATAGCTCAGCTTATTGTTCCTACAGGTGGCGGCAAAACGCTTTCGGCATTGCGGTTTGCGATTGAATATGCTGTTGAGCATAAAAAGGAACGCATTTTTTACATTTCTCCGTTTATGTCTATACTTGAGCAGAATGGAGATGTGATCCGTGAGATAGCGGGAGATGATAACTACCTTGAGCATCACTCCGATATGTATAGCAAGATTATCAATAATAAGCATAAGAATAATGATGAGGTTGCCGGCGAGCTTGAGGACTATGAGCTGCGTTGCAGGCATTGGGATAAACAGGTTATTTGCACTACTATGGTGCAGTTCTTTGATACATTATTCTCGTCCAGGACCGAAGCTCTGAGAAGGATGCACAGATTTACTGATTCGATTATTATAGTTGATGAAGTGCAGACTGTGCCTGTAAAATGTGTGTATATGTTTAATCTTGCAATGAATTATATGTCAAGATTTATGGATTGTTCGATAGTATTGTGTACAGCTACTCAACCTACGCTGGAGCAGTGTAAGTATCCTGTTATTCTTGACGAAAATAGTTCGATGACGGGAGATTACAAACAAGATTTTGTCGATTTTGCCCGTACAAAGATAACACCGCTGCTTGATAACAAAGGTGGTTATTCTTATGGTGAAGCGGCGGCTGTATGTATGGATAAATATCGTGAAAACGGAAACATACTTTTTGTTGTCAATACAAAGGATGCAGCGACAAAAATATATAGCGAAGTTTCAAATTTGAACAAAGAAGAGAGTGTTCCTGCAAAGATTGTTCATCTGAGTACAAATATGTGTCCTGCACACCGACGTAATGCTATAGAAGATATTCGCAATATGCTTGATAAGAATCAGCCGGTAATATGTATTACAACACAGCTTATTGAAGCAGGCGTTGACATCAGTTTTAAATGTGTGATACGTTCCCACGCAGGAATGGAAAATGTTGCGCAGGCGGCTGGTCGTTGTAATCGTAATGGCGAAAAAGAGTGCGGAGATGTGTACATAATTGAACTTAAAGAGGAAAATGTATCCGGACTTGGTGAACTTACAGAAGCTCGAAGACAGACTGTAAATACTATCATTGATATTATGAGAAAAAGAAGCGATGATTATTTGTCGGTTGATGCGATGAATTATTATTTCAGCCATTTTTATGATGAGTGTACTGATAAAAACGGTAAAGATATTATGAAATATCAACTTGATAATCCCGAAGACGATATTTTGAATTTGTTATCTTTAAATAGCGTATTCCGTAAATCCGGTAAGTTTTGTCGGGATGGACAGGCGTTCAAAACAGCAGGCGATAACTTCAGAATGATAGATAATAACACTATTGATATAATAGTGCCGTATAATGAAGAGGCGAGCAGAATAATCGAAGCTCTTAACGGTGAAACAACTATATCGCAGGCTCTTGAGCTTCAGCGTAAAGCACAGCAGTACATTGTAAATGTATACGATTATACATTTAAAAAGCTTGCTGAAAACGATGCTTTAAACGAGATCAAGGTAAGGCGGGATGAAAAAGTGTATATCTATGCGCTTAAAAAAGAGTTTTACAATAACGCTACAGGGCTAAGTACAGAGGGCAAACCTCAGGAAGCAATGTTCGTCTGAGTTTGCCTCAAATATCGGATATATACAACACGATATGTGACCTGTCTGTAAGAACAGGCTGACATAAATATCAAAATGCAAAATACGGGTAAAAGCGAAAGCACAAGCCCGAAAATAAAGGAGGTAAGAATTTTGAGCAAAACCGAACACGATAATATTGTCGAGTTCAAGGTGAGCGGAGATTTAGCACTGTTTGCAGACGTGCTGACACGTCCGGGTGGAGAAAAATTCAGTTATCCCATACCGACTTATGAGGCGCTGAAAGGCATACTCATGAGCGTATACTGGAAGCCGACTATCATATGGGTGATAGACGAGTGCAGGGTGATGAATAAGATCTCTATGGAACGCAAAGGCATCCGTCCGATCAAATACGGCGGAGGTAACGACCTTTCGTATTACACCTATCTTAAAGATGTGGAGTACAGGGTAAGAGCTCACTTTGAATGGAATGATAACCGTCCCGAGCTTGAAAAAGACCGGAACGAAAACAAGCATCATAACATTGCAAAACGCATGATACAGCGTGGCGGAAGGCGTGATATTTTCCTCGGTACAAGAGAATGTATGGGGTATGTCGAGCCTTGCAGCTATGATGAAGGTGTAAGCTATTATCAGGGTACAGAAATTCCGTATGGCTTTATGTATCATGGCATTACTTATGCAGACGAAGCTGAGAGGGAAGAAGACAAGGGCAAACTTACCGTCAGGTTCTGGCGGCCTGTTATGAAAGACGGGGTTATAAAGTTTGATCATCCGAATGATATTTCCGAATCTCAGAAAAGGCATATCCGTGATATGAAAATAAAGCCGTTTGATAAAGATCTTGATAATTTCAGCGGACTTGAAGAATTCGACTTTATAGGCGGGGGCGATGATATTGAGCTGGACTGAAAAACTTGCCAATGCATATAATGTACTCTGCTTGCAGGAAGACAGCGGAATACTTCCGATAGCACATTCAAGACAAAACGCACAGATAACTGTTTCGCTGAACCTTGACGGAACTATACCGCCGCTGGGCTTTGCAGAAAAAGTAGATAAGTCGGACGCTCCGACTGTTATACCAGTGACGGATTCATCCGGAATAAGAACAAGCGGTTGTGCTCCTCATCCGCTTGATGATAAGTTAGTGTATCTTGCGGGCGATTATTGTAAATACGTCGATGGAAAGGCATCTGACAAGCAATCTTATCATGAAGCTTATATGGCTCAGCTTGAAGACTGGTGCAATTATGATCCGGATAATTATGCGATTAGAGCAATATACACATATCTATCCAACGATTCGCTAGTAACTGATCTCATCGACGCAGGAATATTGACACTGGACGAAGAAAAGAAAAAGTTATCGGATGATAAGATTGCCGGCATCAAACAAGCGGATGCGTTTGTTCGTTTTATTGTGAACGGAGTTAAAACTTGGAAAGATATCACCATCATAAAAAGTTTTGAACTATATAATTCAAGTAAATCCAATAACAGACAGTTGTGTTATGCAACAGGTAATGAAATTTCCGCAACTTATGCTCATCCGAAATATATCCGTAATGCAGGAGATTCTGCTAAACTGTTTTCAACAAACGATGAGAGCGGTTTTTCCTACAGAGGAAGATTTTTCGATAAAACGCAGGCAACATCTATAAGCTATGACTACTCTCAGAGAATGCACAATGCGCTAAAATGTCTTATCGCAAATCAGGGCATAAATGTTGACGGACTTTGTATTCTTGTCTGGGAGGACAGCCTTGCAGAAGTACCCGATGCAACGCAGAAATGTGTGTTCGAAGATGACGATGATGACTTTAATGATGAGAATACGCCGACAGCAACCACCGGAAAGATAAACAAGGATCTTACGAGAAAGTCGCTTATGGGAACGCAAAATAAATACAGTCCCACCTCGCAGACAATGCTTATGATGTTCGACAGTGCAACACCGGGCAGACTGTCAATTACCGAATACACCGAGCTTGCCACTTCCGACTATATCAATAATCTTACAAAATGGCATGATGATACATCATGGATATGCTATGGTAAACGCCGCTCTTTTTCTGTATACGAAATTGCCGCCTGTACTTATGGCAATGAAGAAGGAAATATGCTTAAGCCGGGTGAAAAAACAAAAAAAGATGTTTATCAGCGACTTATTCCGTATATCGTATGCGGCGGAAGAATACCGCAGGATATAGTAAACCAACTGTTCATCAGAGCTTGCAGATACAATGCCTTTGATAATAAAAGCAACAACTGGCAAAGAGTTGTTAACTGTGCCTGCGGCATGATACGAAAAAGAATTATCGAAACAAAAGGAGAGTGTACAATGTCACTTGATAAAGAAAGCCACAGCAGAGATTATCTGTACGGCAGGCTGCTTGCAGTAGCCGATGTAGCAGAAGCGTCAACATACGATAGGGAAGACAGCCGTCCGACAAACGCTAAACGCTTTTTTGAAGCATTTTCAAATCACCCTTATCAGACGTGGGATGTTATATATAAGAGCCTCCGACCTTATCTTGACAGAATGGGCAGAGGCGGAAGTGTCCGCTATGAACGTATGATAAATGAAATAACTTCAATGTTTGAACACGATGAGTTCAAGGATAATTCGCCGTTGTCCCCGGAATTCCTGCATGCTTACAGCTGTCAGGTAAACGAATTATACACCAAGAAAACCAATGATAATCAGGAGGAAGAATAATTATGAGCACATTAACAAACAAGATAGATTTTGAGGTTATTATCTCAGCAACTGACGCAAACCCCAACGGAGATCCTTTAAGCGGCAACCGTCCCAGAATAAATTCTCAGGGTATCGGCGAAATTTCAGATGTATGCATCAAGCGTAAGATACGTAACAGGCTTCAGGATATGGGTGAAAGAATATTCGTACAGAGCGATGACAGATGTGATGACGGATGCGACAGCTTAAGAACAAGAGCAGATTCATGCGAGGAGCTTAAGAAAGTATCTTCAGGCAAGAATACAAGCAAGGATGAATATGCAAGGATTGCTTGTGAACAGTGGATAGATGTCCGCAGCTTTGGTCAGGTTTTCGCCTTTAAAGGTGATGCGGTTTCTGTTGGCGTAAGAGGTCCGGTATCGCTCAGTATAGCTAAAAGTGTTTCGCCGATAGATATAGTAAGTATGCAAATTACAAAAAGTGTAAACGGCGAAGGCGGAAAAGGCGGTAAGGCTTCTGATACTATGGGTACAAAGAATCGCATAGAATTCGGTCTGTATGTATTCAAGGGCAGTATCAACTGCCAGCTTGCTGAAAAGACAGGCTTCAGCGACGGAGATGCGGAAAAGATAAAAAATGCACTTGTAACGCTGTTCGAGAACGATTGTTCTTCAGCACGTCCCGAAGGAAGTATGCAGGTATGCAGAGTTTACTGGTGGAAGCATGACAGTAAAACTCCTAAGGTATCTTCTGCAAAGATACATAATGCTGTTCAGATAAAGGAAAAGGATTCACTCAACGGAAGAACTGCTATGTCAATTGATGATTATGATATAATTTTTAATAATCCCGAAGGTGCAGTACAGCCGGAGATAATTGACAATATTTAATGAGCTACAGCGAAGATGAATATCTGATGATTTCCGGCATACAGCATTTTGTGTTTTGCAAACGCCAGTGGGCATTGTCTTATATAGAAATGCAGTGGAATGAAAATTATCTCACGGTTGACGGCAACATTCTTCATCGCAATGCACACGACGGAGATTTTACCGAAATGCGAAGGGATGTTATTGTTACCAGAAGTATGCCGGTTTCTTCGTCGGAATACGGTATCAGCGGTGAATGCGATATAGTTGAATTTCACAAGTCAAAAGACGGAATATGTCTTTTTGGCAGAGAAGGGAAGTACAGCGTTATCCCCGTAGAATATAAAAGGGGAAGACCTATTGACAGCGACTGTAACGATCTTCAGCTTATCGCACAGGCTATTTGTCTTGAAGAAATGTTGTGCTGCAGCATACCGTACGGATATATGTATTACGGGCAGATAAGACGCAGGGTGAAAGTTGAGTTCACCGATGAACTAAGAGTTAGACTTTCGTCTGTGTTGAATGAAATGCACAGGCTGTATAAAGCACACCATACACCTGTTGTAAAAAAGAGCAGGAGCTGTAATGCTTGTTCGATGAACAATTTGTGCTTACCGTCGGCAACATCTTCGTCAGCATCGGAATATATTAAAAATCGCTTGAAAGGGGACAGTATATGAGAAAGCTCAGAAATACGCTTTATGTGATCACACCGGACAAATATCTGTCCCTTGACGGCGAAAATATAGTAATGCACAGCAAAGACGATACGCAAACACGTCTTCCTTTGCATAATGTAGAGGATATTGTGATATTCGGTGGCAGGGGAGCCAGTCCTGCATTGATGAATAAATGCACTGAAGATAATATCGGGCTTACATTTATGAGCCGCAGCGGAAAATTTCTTGCAAGAGCAGAGGGAGCAATCAGCGGAAATGTGTATCTGCGACGTGAACAGTTCAGAATAGCGGATGATGAGGCGAGAAGTCTTTCTGTAGCAAAGAATTTCATTATAGGAAAACTGTTTAACAGCCGCTATGTTATCGAAAGAGCAGTAAGAGATCATTCTTTACAAGTTGATGTTGATAAACTGAAAAACCGTTCCGACCTTCTTTCACAGGCGATAGTCAAGTGTCAGAGCGTTTCTGATATTGATACTTTGCGTGGAATCGAGGGAGAATCTGCACAGCTCTACTTTTCGGTTTTTGACGAATTTATACTTCAGCAGAAAGATGAGTTCCGTTTTGTAACAAGAAGTAAACGACCGCCGCTTGATAACGTCAATGCTTTACTGTCTTTTTCGTATTCTGTTGCAACCGGTATGTGTACCTCTGCACTTGAAACTGTAGGGCTTGATCCTTACGTCGGGTTTATGCACACAGACCGCCCCGGCAGACGGTCGCTTGCGCTTGATCTTGTAGAAGAATTCCGAGCGATAATGTGCGACAGATTTGTTATAAGTCTTATCAACAAGCGTATTATAAATAACGGCGATTTTGAGAAGAAGGAAGATGGCGCAGTATTATTAAGCGAAGACGGCAGAAAGGTCTTTTTGACGCATTGGCAGAACAGAAAACAGGATATTGTTATGCATCCGTTTTTAAAAGAAAAGGTTGAATGGGGCCTGCTTCCTTATATACAGGCACTTCTGCTTTCAAGATATATCCGAGGCGATCTTGATGAATATCCTATGTTGCTCTGGAGGTAGTTATGCTTCTGTTAATAACTTATGATGTAAACACCGAAACATCGGCCGGGAAAAGTCGACTTAGGAAAGTTGCAAAACAATGTGTCAATTACGGTATCAGAGTTCAGAATTCGGTTTTTGAATGTGTTGTAGATGCAACTCAGGCACACGAACTGAAATTTAAACTCAAAGAACTTATTGATACAGAAAAAGACAGTCTTAGATTCTATAATCTTGGTGATAAATACTCAAATCGTATTGAGCATTACGGAGCTAAGTCTGCAATCAAGGTTGAAGAACCTTTGATTTTCTAAATTTGTGCGAATGTGTAGTGCGCAGAATTTTCCGTAGACATTCGCACACGATAATTTACTTATAAAGGAAATTATCAAAGCGCAAATTTAGTTATTAATGATTTTATTGAGGGAAAATGTCCGAAATGTGATATTTAGTTCCAAAATAAAGATAATCATTGTATAAATTTGCTGTCGCCCTCTTCACGAGGGCGTGGATTGAAATATCTCCTTACTTTGCGTCTGTAAATGTGGGCCTGTCGCCCTCTTCACGAGGGCGTGGATTGAAATAAATTGCGCCTTACGGCGCAACCAAGGAATGCGGTCGCCCTCTTCACGAGGGCGTGGATTGAAATAAAAAGTATTTGGGAACGTCAAGAAGTTAAGGAAGGTCGCCCTCTTCACGAGGGCGTGGATTGAAATACAAGAATTACGACTTGTACAGCTTATGACGCTGGTCGCCCTCTTCACGAGGGCGTGGATTGAAATTCTAATATCGGCGCAATAGGATAGAGCAAGCGTGGTCGCCCTCTTCACGAGGGCGTGGATTGAAATATCAGAACAGGACAATATGTGGATTGCAAAAACGTCGCCCTCTTCACGAGGGCGTGGATTGAAATATCCCTGACTTCGGTCGTAAATTGAAAACAACTAGTCGCCCTCTTCACGAGGGCGTGGATTGAAATACGATAAAGCCCGTGAGCGTGGTTTTACAGATGGGTCGCCCTCTTCACGAGGGCGTGGATTGAAATATTAATATGAATGATATCCCGTCAAGGTGCATAGGTCGCCCTCTTCACGAGGGCGTGGATTGAAATACACTCCGAAATCGGTCGAATATAACTTATCCCGTGTCGCCCTCTTCACGAGGGCGTGGATTGAAATATCGTACAGACAATATGCTTCGCAAAGTCTATGGTCGCCCTCTTCACGAGGGCGTGGATTGAAATGAAATGTTTGTCGACGAACAATTGTTCCGTAACGTCGCCCTCTTCACGAGGGCGTGGATTGAAATTGTACTACACAAAAAGTTTGTAGCAATAAAAATGGTCGCCCTCTTCACGAGGGCGTGGATTGAAATATTGTATTCGCATTGCAAGCATTACCGAAACGAGTCGCCCTCTTCACGAGGGCGTGGATTGAAATTTTCTGCTCTGAGCACGGACGGAGCAGAGCTCAGGTCGCCCTCTTCACGAGGGCGTGGATTGAAATATGCGGTTACTGCGGAAAAGAAAACGATAATCTGCGTCGCCCTCTTCACGAGGGCGTGGATTGAAATTTATATAGCTAATCAACAGCTTAAACAGATAATTGGTCGCCCTCTTCACGAGGGCGTGGATTGAAATTCTACTGCAATACTTCTTGATGGAGAACGAGCAAGTCGCCCTCTTCACGAGGGCGTGGATTGAAATAGGCTTAAAAAGTTTCTCCGAAAATTGATAATGCGGTCGCCCTCTTCACGAGGGCGTGGATTGAAATATGCTCATGCTTTGATTAATGATTGCTTTCGGCTTGGTCGCCCTCTTCACGAGGGCGTGGATTGAAATATGACACATCAGAACTCGTTGACGAGATGATGAAGTCGCCCTCTTCACGAGGGCGTGGATTGAAATAATAAGCTTTGTCCGCATTGTGTCGGCTATCGTGGTCGCCCTCTTCACGAGGGCGTGGATTGAAATTACATTTGGCTTTGTAACTCTGACTATCAGTCCGGTCGCCCTCTTCACGAGGGCGTGGATTGAAATGCCGTTGAGCGTGACAGGCAAGCACAGATAGCCGTCGCCCTCTTCACGAGGGCGTGGATTGAAATATTACTGATGTTGAGTATGTTAATAACGAAACAGTCGCCCTCTTCACGAGGGCGTGGATTGAAATTGCGTAAGCGCTCCCCACCTGCGTTGCCCTCTCGGTCGCCCTCTTCACGAGGGCGTGGATTGAAATCATGCAAACGGCGCTTATAAGGCGGCTCAGCATATGTCGCCCTCTTCACGAGGGCGTGGATTGAAATGGCAAAAGCTGAAACTGCACTTACTATGCGGGATGTCGCCCTCTTCACGAGGGCGTGGATTGAAATGAAAAAAATACTCCTTGACGACGGGGTTAAGTAAGGTCGCCCTCTTCACGAGGGCGTGGATTGAAATAATACATCGTCTGACAGTCGAGCGATTTTAAAGCGTCGCCCTCTTCACGAGGGCGTGGATTGAAATAAAATCACCTCTTAAACATTATCGCATAGGGTCCGTCGCCCTCTTCACGAGGGCGTGGATTGAAATGACATTTTTCAGGATTACACTTTAAATCGTGATGTGTCGCCCTCTTCACGAGGGCGTGGATTGAAATACCGCTATACGCAGATTGATAATCTTCGGTAATAGGTCGCCCTCTTCACGAGGGCGTGGATTGAAATAACAAATAAGCACTATACTTAATACAAGTATTGTGTCGCCCTCTTCACGAGGGCGTGGATTGAAATACAAAATTGCCGCAAGTGTTATACTCATCGTAAGTCGCCCTCTTCACGAGGGCGTGGATTGAAATATAAAAAAAATCAATCAACGACTTGCAGAAGTAGGTCGCCCTCTTCACGAGGGCGTGGATTGAAATTCTTTTTTCGATAAATTCTTCCAGTATATTACTGTCGCCCTCTTCACGAGGGCGTGGATTGAAATTTATCGCCCTTAAGATATGGCAGAGGGTCAGTGAGTCGCCCTCTTCACGAGGGCGTGGATTGAAATGGAAAATGAAATATCACGCCTTGCGGAGGCAAGCGTCGCCCTCTTCACGAGGGCGTGGATTGAAATGGAATGCGCAGACAGATAGCCTTATACCTACAATGTCGCC